>Ga0126342_10016105_pt1 | contig 13055 bp, 17 predicted proteins | sample Cyp1metagenome_FD_92528 | JGI IMG/M metagenome (GOLD analysis project Ga0126342, IMG submission 92528) | Coral microbial communities from Lord Howe Island, Old Settlement Bay, Australia - Cyphastrea 1 metagenome | ecosystem: Host-associated > Invertebrates > Cnidaria > Coral ... | reverse complement strand
TATAATATGTATATAATATGTGTATAATATGTATATAATATGTGTATAATATGTATATAACATGTATATAATATGTATATAACATGTGTATAATATGTATATAACATGTGTATAATATGTATATAACATGTATATAATATGTATATAATATATAATATGTATATAATATGTATATAATATGTATATAATATGTATATATTATGTATATAATATGTATATAATATGTATATAACATGTATATAATATGTAAACCCAACATCTCAACCTGAATCATGATAGCCGAACTTGACCCAGATCATCCCAGAGCCCCAGGCTGGCCCTGCAAACCTTGGTGCTGCTTGTGGCCACGGCCTCCTTTAGCCTCAAGGGCTCCTCCGGAGAAGTTCGTGTGGAGGAGATGCCTTCGACTCCTGAGGCCCGCGGGGGAACGTGGCCACTACCGATGGTTGGGAGAAGACTGGTTTGGATGTTGACATTTCCCATTTTGCTCACTTTTCATTCTTAATTGGATTGGTGATTTGCAGTTGGGATGGTCAACCATCTTTCATATTGGAGATTTTGAATTGCGTCTACCACATGATTGGGAGATTTCCAAGCAAATGATGTGATCTTCCATAGAGACGAAATGCTGAGAGATGTTTGAGGATTCGAGGATCCAGAACAGTCCCACTTTTTGGTTATTGACGTATTTTTGCTTGGAAATAGAGTAAAAACAAGAGTTTGAAGGTATTAACTCTGGAGTTTAATTCTTTAGATTGTGGTGATCCACTACTCTCTTCCAAGGATTTACCTCCAGAGTTAATTCTTGCTGCTTCGGACCCTGGTGAATTAACTCTCAAGTTAATTCTTTTTGGATAGGGGTTGGATTCATTTGGATAGGAGCTGTGTTTTTTTTTGACGTTTGTTTGCCAGCTTCTATGGACTTGTGGGGACCAGTGGTTAAGGCTTAAGCTATGGGCAGAGGGCGTAGAAGTAAAGACTGGCCCTGTGAAGTGGTTGAGCTGGGGGACGCTGGCGCAGTGCGTGCTGCTGGTTTGAGATGGCTGAAACAAAAGGGTGCTACCCACAGCTCTCTCATGTCTTCCACCTTGGGCTTGTGAAACACTGTGAATTCCAACTTTTTGGCCGCTTAACCAGTAAAGTTTTCACAGATGAACCCACCGTTCATGGTCACATTTTTGGTGGCCGACCATCCGATCGTCCCGCATTTTTGGTGCTTAGATTGCCTGGAAGTACACCTTTTTCGTGGCCAAAAAAATGATTCCATATTTCCCTTCTGTTTTAAACCCTGATAAGTTAGTTCAACCCCCGTGAGATAGAAACGAACCCTTCAAACGACGCCAATTTATGCATTAAACATCATTAAACACATTTAAACACTATATTGCTTTGACATGGTTCGACCTCAACCGCCTTAATCACTACAATCTTCATTTTTGCTATAACTTTTCCAACAGGTTGTGAACATCGCATGTTTATTTTTTCGCGTGCTCCGGAGCTGAGGCCTTTCTGGGCTTCTCCGTGAGCTGCGCTAAGACGTGGTCGAAGAGCGACTGTGAGGCCTTCGCTACGCAGCTCGCTGAGAAGGCCGGAGGACACAGCATTTGGATCTGAAAATGGGGAATATTTGGGGATATATATATATGTGTATATATATATATATGGATATGGATATATATATATATGAATCCATAAATAAAAAAATACAAAAAAAAATAAATAAATAAACACATACATACATACATACATACATAGATGGGGGATCTCCGGGAGATCCGCACATGGCAATTCTATGTGATAAACCAGTGGACTTTGGGGTGGTGAATGTAGGGAGCTGTTGGGAGCTATCGTTGGATCCATATTCCCAATTTACCAAAGGGGTAGCCAAGGAGCTACGAATTGAGTTTCGTTATAGGTACTGGATATACTGTGAGATTTTCAGATTTTCCCTGAAAAATTGGAGATGATCACCCCCGGCCAGGTGAAAGCATTGATTTTGGACTCCAGTATCGAGCTGCAGGTCCTCCCAAAGCCAGAGGCAGTGCAGCTCCTTTCGTCCAACTTTCCCAAGTGCCAGGACTTTGCCAAATCCATCGACTGCAGCAGTTTGGGGCTGCACCTGGTGCACTTCAACCAGGACACCTTTCGCACCGTGGCGGTGCAGCCGGTGGCGCTGCCCAGCAGCTTGAAAGGGGTGCCCTGGCAGATCCGGGCCGCTGAAAGGCCGGGAGAGTTCCAGCTCCTGGGCCCCAGCGTGGCATTGGATGCCGTGGTGCCGGGGCGCTTTGGGAAGCTGGGAGCCCAGCTGCCGATGCAGCTGGGGATACAGGAGTGTAATGCTGCCGCAGCAGAGGGGAAACAAACCAACATGGCCTTGCAGGCGGGGTTGGGATGTGTGGAAGCGATGACAAAGAGAGGGATAGAACCAAAGTGCTGTTGCCAGCAAGTGTTGAGCTGGGCTCAAATTTTTGTAATCCTCAACATTTGGAGGGTTCACTTCTGAGAACGAGCAATTTAAGGTGGGTCCATTCAATACCCCAACAGTGTAATGGTCGTTGGTGGGACAGTTGGCCATGGTTAACTCCCCATTTTTCATGCTAGACTTCGCTCCCGGCCAGGCCGAAACCTTGCAGAACAACACCTTAGCGGAGCTCAGCAGCCGGATCGCGGCGGCAGCAGCAGAGAAGTTCTGTGCTGTGGTTGTGGCAGGAGCCTCATTTTTCCATGTGAGATAGAGTTGTCACCCTAAAAGTTGATATTTATCAAAGAAACGTTAGATCTCATTCTATGTGTTGTATTAATATGTTTATGTATATATATATATATGTATGTATCCATCCCACAAGGATGGTGATTGGTCACAGAAAACAAGGATTCCACCAACAACAAATGCTGTAATCCACAAAAATTGGGACCTGAATAGTTTCTCAAACCAAAACATATGAGGATTTGGGATTTCATGTATAACAATTTTCGGATTTCAGACCTGGATGCCTTCATATGTGGCAGGCTACATCTCTGTGATCACCCCCCTCAAGATGGGTCCATACCCCAATGACTCGACCCAAATTTTCGGGCTGTCGACTGCTGTCGGCAGGACCTTCGAGTAGTGGCAAGACTACCTTTGCAGCGCGCTTGGCGCCGCATCTTCAGGCCAGGGGTTTGGAGGCGCGACCCTTGGAATGCGATATGTATTTCAAGGCTCGGGCAGATCCAACACATCCACGGGATGCCAAGGGAGAGCTGAACTTCGAGGATCCAGGGTCCCTGAGGATTGAAAAGATCAAGGAAGATTTGGAAGCACTTCTGGATGGCAAAGCAGTTGAGCTTCCGAAATTCTGCTTCAAGACGGGAACCATCCAGGAAAAGACGGGCAACATTCTGCAGCTGCCAAAACAAGCTGTGCTGATCATTGAGGGCATCTTCGGGTTGCATCCAAAGTTCCTCTCAGCTTTTGGAAATGTGAGTCTCTTCAAGGTGTTGATCGGCCCCTGGTCCGGTGCCCGTCTTGGCAACCTGTGTGTCATGCCCGAGAGGAAATTCCGCCTGCTGCGGCGCATCGGCCGGGATGTACGCACTCGGGGTGTGGATGCAGCACGTGTGATGCACAAGTTCTCATCGGTGGCCGCTGGAGAGCAGATGAACATTTTTCCATTTGCAGCAAGTGCAGATGTCATCTTTGACTCCACCCTGCATTATGAAATTCCTGCCTTGCGGGCAGTGGTGGGTGCAGATGTCGAGAATGCAGAGAGTGAGGATGCAACCGTGCAATTTCGCAAACAGGAGTTGGCCAACTATTTGAGTTGGGCCACCCCCTGGCAGACCTCAGAGTACACCTTGATGCCCACCAGCATCGCCTGTGAATTCCTCGGAAGCTCCATTTTTGAGTAGTAAATCGCAGCAGTCTTCGTAGCCGTGCCGCCGTGCCGTCGTGCATCGTCGTGCCGTCGGCTTTCGTCTGGATCCTGGGGACACCAAAGGTGCCGCCTCAGGTTTTTCCCTTTCGCTGGAGCGGGTGTCCAGACCTCCAGACCTCTGGTGCAAAATGTTGCAGGGCGGAGTTTGACCAGCCACTCCAGCGGCTTACGAGTCGTTTGAAAAGAGAAAGCGCGAAAAGACGCAGAGCTTTCTTGCCCTTTCTTGGGCTTTGTGTCTGTGAATGAATTTGGACGCTGGTTTCAACCCACAGTTTCTATCCCGAGAATTATCCAACGTTTGAAAGGTTGTTTCTTTTAATGTTTTTCTCGTCCATCTGCAGATTGGCCATCTAGAGTTTACGGTGTATGTGTGTTTGTAGTGCCAGCTGGGTGAGGGATAATCACTTTCACCAAGCGATGCCCAGGAACTCCGTTCGGTGCTGCCCTCAGTTGCCGTTCAGAAACCTGAGTCGGCATATGTCAGGTTATTGGACTTCCGTGCCTTCAGCTTGGCAAGTGAATAACAACACTCAGGATGGTCATGCCAAGAGTCCGACAACTTGGAACAGGAAGTGCTTGAGCCCTCATCGCTGCTCTGATTGGCGCACAGGGTCTGGTACTGAGGCGACGCAAGATGCAATCCTTCATCCAGTCCTTAAATGTCACCCTTTGATCAGAGTTAAACATCACCTTTCAGTGTTCAAATAGTGACTAACTCTCCCAAAAAGTGATGTTTGGAGGAACCACTCTGCAATGCCAAGTGCAGGGTAAGTAGGTTTACGTTTCGAAGACTGACCTCTTTTTTGATGTGGGTACAGTATTCAAATCATTGGTATCCATTGGGATACTGTACCTGTTTTGGCCTGTAAATGGGTCATTTTTTGTACATTTTTGTACTAAACAATCTATATTTTGGGGTGACCCATTGACCCATACCCGGCCACACGTCTCTGAGGTGATCCCCCGCAACAAATCACAGATATCATCTGCTGAACATTTCGTGGCTTCCTTGGCTCAAGCTGGTTCTCCTCAATTTGCGGAGAGAAAGCTGTAGCATTCTAAGCATTTGCAGTATGGCCACCATCCTGCGCCTTGCTGCGTTCACTTTCCTATGTTCAACCGTTGCAGAGCATTGCTCTGAATCTGATCCATCCTGTGCGGCCAAAGGACATGAGTTGCTGCAGAAGCACAAAGGAATAATGAAGATGGAGGCCGGGGCAAACTGGAGAGCGTCTCTGGGAAACTGTTGAAACCTGGCATTGGAAAACTGCGGAAGACCATGATGAACAGGACATACCAACTACAAATCTTGATTTCCAGCGGGTAGGTCAATCTTGAAATCATGGCTAGCCAAGTATTTGGTCCCTTCAACGGTCCCGAATTTTCGCTGTTTGCTGTCAACTGGGCCTGACTTTACGAGGCGGATGCCGGGACCAACCTGATGACGTTTGAAGAGTTTGAAGCCAGGGTAAAGGACTCGTACGCCTCAGCCCAGAAGAAGCTCAAGAGATCCAAGTTGTTAGTGGAACAGGACAGGGCCACAGGGTGAGTACCGAATTTGGATCCTTGTAGCCTTTCCCCTCTGCCTCTGTCAATTTATTTTTCGAGTAATGTGTCGAGCAATGTCAAGTTGCCTCTATTGAATTTTCCTTCTTGACCTCAGCACATGTCAGCACATGTTACCCACCTTTTTCTACCACCGTGAACTTTTCCCATCTTGTGCTTGTCAAAAGAGTGCAGTTTCTTGTTTTCAAGTTCTCTGTCCTGTCTACTGATCTCTTAATCTCATATCTATCTGAATCTACCTCAAGTTTTTTGTACCATCTACAGACGCATCAATCATCATTACTTATCATCACAGCATCTCGATCAAGTTGTCCGTATTTGAAGATGTTCGAACTTGTCTCTAACTTTCTTCATCTTTCTCTTCTCAAATGATATCTTTACGTCTCTCGTCCTCTGTCTGTCTCTCCATGTGTCTTGCTGACCATATGTCTCATTATGTCCCTATGCCTTTTTCTTCACATGTTGATTACGCTAAAAGAAACCAGAGGGAACCCACAAAGCCCAATGCACATCACAAGCTGGTTGTACAGGTTTCTTAAAAACATATATACCAATGAAACGTATTCAGTCAATGCTGCAGCAAGCTGTTACGAAAACGCTATGCTAATGTTGACAGACACTCAACCCGCAGTCTCATCAAACATTGTAATCGGACACTGCTGTGGTATCCAAGAATTGGTTGAAGGATTTGAAGGGAAAAGCTGCAGGAAAAGCATATATCATATATTATATTTGGGTTGTAAAGACCCATGCGTTTCTGTAGATTTTCCCTGAACCCCCTAAAAGGACACTCTTATACGACGCCCTTGGAAATAGTAACACTCCTGTGAGAGACTTTTGTAAGACACTGCTGTAAGAGTCTGGTAAATGATCCTGGGGTGCCACGCTTGTGGGGTCTTGTGGGGACACTCCTGTCTGACTCTCGTGAAAGACAGTCTTGCGAAACACTTTCGTGAGACACTCCTGTAAGACAAACACTCTTGCAAGAAGGTGCGCATGCTGGAAACCTTTGTAGGACACTCTTGTGAGAGACTCTTCTGTAGGACACTTGCGTAAGACACTTTTGGAAGAGATTATTGTGGGACACGATTCTCAGACACTCCTGTCAGACACTCCTGCAATTACGACACTCTCGTTGGACACGACCTGTCAGACACTCTTGTGCGGCACCCACTTGGAAGTCGTTCGTTTGAGAATCAGGTAGCAGCAGATTCTGCATCACCTCATATGCAACTGCAAATCTCCGGAGTACTGTGCTTGCCTCACACAAGCAACTTAATTTGTGCAAGGACCATGCAAGGTATTGTGCCTGCCACAAAAACCTGATTTTGATGCGCAAAATGTCATGAATGAAGCATGAATAATTCCGAGCTTCCCACTTGTAACATCTCAAGCAAGGTTGCGGACAATTGTGCTTGTGGATGGTCGGGCAGTGGCCGGGACAAGCCCTGGCACGTTCCAAGCGACCCCCAAGGTCGGAATCCATCGCTACGCAAAAATAACTGACCAGCTGTTGGCAAAGGATGCTAATTATTTATTTAGATCGCTAAACCTTTGTATGTATATATATATATGTGGAACAAACAATGCCCACTTGACCTGTTGGTTGATGATGGTTCTATAGAGGTTTGCATCATACTTTTCATTTCGCATTTTTTTTGGGGTCACAGAGTGAAACGAGCTGCGCGCAGGACTTCCGGAACTTTCACCAGTCTCCTGGATTTGCTGATGTTTTTTTCCATGTTTTTCTTATTTTCCCACGGGGTTTTCATCTGACGGGGAAATCTCATGAAATCTCCCCTTTCAAAACTTTTCTGTGGTCTCCTGGTCGGGAACAAGGTCTGCGTACCGCGTTTTTGTGAAGGACGAGAGCTGCCTGGAAAACGTGCGTCAGGCGGTGGATCATTTTGCCGCGACCACCGGGTTGCCGGAGGAGCTCAACAGCACCGAGCTGGATGCCTTGATGGCACGGGTCCTGGAGGAGATGGAGATCTACTGCAAGCACGGCCACATTGAGGACATCACGGATCCACAGGCGCCTAGTGTTTTTTTTGGGCCTGGGGTTGTCCAAATATGGAAGAATAACTCAAAAAACAAGACCATTTTAATAGGGATGATTCGGGATGATTCGGGATGATGATGATGATGATGATGATGATGAAAGGAAGCTGTGCTTCATCATCTATCCGGGTAGCCTACTTTTTCGGAAGGGATTTGCATCCATGGGGATCCAAAGAACCAACGGTACCGAAGCAACCCCACTTTCTCAAGGAATGTCTTTGCGCGCAAAGGAGCAAGCTGACCGCTTCATGACGGACTTCATGGAAACCCTGGCTCATGAGCAGCCCGTGATGACTGCACGTTTGATGGAGGTGATCATGGCTGATTCTGAGGGCAACTACTCTTTGGACTTCCCGGACTGGCTATTGAACTTCAGCATGTTGGACCTCCATGATCGCACTGGTCGCGAGAATCAGGGGAACGTGACCCATGGATTGTTGTTAACGCAAAGCATCAGCTACACAGACAACATGAAGAAGCGCAGTCTGCCATCCAGCTTTGATTCGCGGACTCATTGGTCAAATTGTGGTGAGGCAAGGGTTTCGAAGGGTGAAGCGACATCCATTGGAATCCATGACTTGTCATTCGGTGGTTGCTCCCTGCAACTGACCAACTGACCCCGACCGGTGGCCCTGTGAGGTGATTGGCCGCATCCACAACCAAGGAACCTGTGGTAGCTTGGATTTTAGTGACTGGTGGATCTGGTGGGAATAGGCCTTAGGGTGTTTGGTGTTGTCCTTCATAGGTCACGTTGAAGTTCGGTCAGCATGGTTAATTTGTCAACGATTTGGGGATTGTTTGATGTCGCCGAGTCCCGGGGGCCAGCTGGTGTTTCATGGCATGCCAGAAATATTACCGGCCGTTGATTGGCCGTTGATTGGCTGAACTCTGGCTGAAATCTGGTGTTTTTTTTAGTGGAGCCGCAGGCAGCTGCTGGGCCTTCGGTTCATTGAGCGCGGTGGATTCGCGTCTTTGCATCGCCACGGATGGCATCTTCAGCGGGTCCCAAGCCCAGCTGAGCCGCGGCTTTGCGACCAGTTTCTCAAAACCAGGGGGTGGCGATGGATGCCAAGGTCTGCGACATCCCTTGAAAATGGCTGGTTTCTGCGGTTTTCTTTTGGGATGTTGTCCCAACTTGATTCCAATTATCGTAGCTTTTGGAGATTGGGACAATTCTGGATGGTTGAGAAGCACTTTTTCGACCAAAGAGCGGCATGAGCCGTTCGCCACCTCAGCATAACTCCAGGTGGCTTGTCTCGCTACGTCTTTAACTTCCTGGCCACCTACGGAATCCCACAGGCGGGGGGCCCCAAAACAGCCAGGCCATATTTTAGGACCACCCCCTGATGGGGAAAATATGAGAAAATATGATGCACAATCAGCATCGCCTCGGCCCCATTTTGAGTGGCGGATGCACTCACTATTTGGGGCTGTTGCTCCCCCATTCTATCAACCAGGAATAACCAGGGACCAGGGTGTTTTTCGCATGTCCCAAGTGTTGCTTGAATCGTTTGAATATCTATTGACTACTGTGAAAAGCCAAGCATCCACAACTCGCCGGTCAGGTGGAGATTTGGGGTGCTCGCCATACTTCGCACACGGCCAGGGCACCGAGCACTTCGCCACCAGTAACGCTGCGCCCAGCTGCCCGACCACCTGTGGCAACAGCGCTTTCCAGAAAGCCTTGCATGCTGATACCTTCAAACTGGGATTGGATCAATTCATTGAGGTTGGATTTTTTTCCCCGATGGTTTTTTAATGTTTTTTGAGATTGATTTTCTTCTCAAACTGGAAATCAGGCCGAAGATGTGCTGATTTGATGATCTTCTTTTATTGAAACTCTGAGTTATGTTTCACAGCTGCGCAAAGAGAAGCGAAGAGCGGAGTAGAGTAGAGTCGCGTTGCGCAGCGCAAAGTAGAGAACAGTTGAGTCGAGTAGAGAAAAGTAGAGAACGGTAGAGTACAAAGAAACTCCAAATGACTGAAAGTGCGGAATATTGCATGAGCAGAGTAGAGAAGCCTAGAAAAGAGAGCAGTAGAGTAAATTGGAGTAGGAGTAAAGTCGAGTCTATCCTGGAAGAGCAGAGAAGGTAAGATCTGAAGGTAGAAATTCTATGAGGTGTTGTGTGTTGTGTTTTCTTAGTAAATGTGATCATGTGGGCATGTGCGTTGGTGGGTGTCGGCTGGTCATCGTCCTGGAGCTCTGGAGCTGCTCCGTGGAGGAATGGCTGCGGCTGTGGCAAGGTTTTCTCGTTGCCCAAAGTGCTTGAATTTTACATAATTTTACTGTGGGCATCGCGAGTTGGTATTGGGGTAGCAAGTTGGTTTGCCAGTGCGCGCAGTTCTAGTGTGTTTGGAACTCTTTTTTGCCAGCTGCACAAAACTCCGAGTTGTGAAACGGAACGGTGTGTGAGGTGTTTGAAAATAAGACTTAGCAGCTAGCTCAGGAGAGGAGAAGAGTAGAGAGTAGAGTGAAGAAGAGACGAGAAGAGCAGTAGGGAAAAAACAATATATATATATATACATTGGGTAGAGTAGACGAGAGGAGAGCAGTGAGCCACTTATACGGATGTGAGAAGCAACTGTAGGAAGGAGCATTAGATGGAATAATAAGTCGGAAGATACAGACAAAGAGGCAACTCACGGGAAGAAGTCCGTGGAAGAGTCGGCTCGACAGAAGCGTCTTAAAGAGAAAGACGAATTCAGACAAGACCTTGCAAGAAGGACTCCGGAGAATAGTCAACTTTTTTTTACTCAAGAAAGGAATTGGATCCAAAAGAGCTGCAAGAAGAACAGAAATGGGACTCGCAGAGGTGGCTAAAATCGAGGCTCGCACAGGAGTTGCCGAACAGGTCATTCAAGACAAAACCCATCCCAAAAAAAAGCGAGAGGCTTCAAACACTCTTGTGGTTTTGTTGGGGAAGCAACAACTTAATTAAGTCCTTTCGGCAAATCCTTGGTCGCATTCCTGCGGGAGCACGTTGTCCTTGTGGAAACTTCCGCCACCCGCACAGGCGGCGACTGCTTGGCTTGAATACATTTATTTTTCTAGAAATCAGGACAGACATAGGATCCATTGATAAGCAGATTTGTAAACCCTGAGGTCTACTCCCTGGGCCATCCGTATCCCACGTTGGTGTACCAGTTGGCCAAGGAAGCTATCATGAGTGGGGGCCCCATTCCGGCAGGCATCTACGCAGATGGAGGATTTATGGCATATTCTGGAGGTGTCTTCAGCCATGACTGCACTGGAAGTCCCAATCACGAGGTCACTGCCATTGGATGGGGCACAGACCACTGGATTGTCCTTAACTCCTGGGGTCCCCACTGGGGCGAGTCTGGCAGTTTCCGTGTGGCTTGGTGCGTGCTCACCGATTTCACCATCCCTAAGACCAGCCTGGCAGGCAGCAGTGCAGGGTATGGATTTCCACTTGAAGGAAGCACTGAGTCACCGCCAAGTGGTTTGAACCCATCACAGGTCTATCAGGCCGTGATTGACCGTTGGGTTGCCTCTTCACCCACCACCAAAGACAAGGGCTGCCAGTGCACCTCCTCTTGCGCAAACCACGACAATGATCCAGGAGGTGTTTGGTGCTTCACTGACGCAGCTTGCCAGGGCACCAATTGGGGATACTGCTGGGGTCCCACAACACCTCCACCGACCACCACCGCTGGGGCCACTACCACCACGGCTGGAGCCACCACCACAACTACGACTGCAGCTGCAACTACAACTTCCACAACTTCCACAACCTCCACAACCTCCACAACCTCCACAACCTCCACAACCTCCACAACAACCACGACCACCACTACTACCACGACCACCACGACCACCACTACTACCACGACAACCACTACTGCCACAACCACCACGACCGCCGCTACTACCACAACCACAACCACCACAACCACAAGCACCACTACAGCTACCACTACAACAACTGCCACCACAATCGCCACCACAACAGCCGGTGCTCAGCCGTGGAAACTCACCAAAGGCCCCTGCACCGTTGATGCCTACGGTTGTATTTTGAGCCCAAACTATGACAAGGACGCGGCCACGAGGTACGACAACTACGAGGAGTGCGAGTTCGATGTGGTTGAACCAAAACTAATGGAGGTGGAAGACTTCAACGTGGAGAGTGGCTATGACTATTTGACGGTGAATGGGAACAAGTACTCGGGCAGAAGGCGACCACAGGGGAAAGAACCCAGCGGAGAGATAAAGTGGTTCTCGGATTACTCCGTTTCTGGTTGCTGGTTTCAAACATTTTTATTTTCCAAAGAAATATGATGATGATCCCCAACGACTCTCCTATGAGGGGTGGCTCAACCCAGGTTACCAAAGTTGGGTGGAAGATTTGCCCCAAGCCTCTTCCCCCTCCACCCGAAAATGCAGGGACCAAGACAAGAAAGGGCTGCGACTGCAAGCAGGCGTGGCGTTATGCGGGCGTGAATGCTCAGTATTGCGGCAATCCGGACAACGATCCGAATGGCCTATGGTGCAAGGTGTCCGATCGCAGCTGTCAGGGTAATTGGTGGGGCTACTGCTAGCACTGCTAGCTGCACAACTGAGCCACCTGTGCTGCACCATCCAGCCTCGCGAAGTCCGGCCACAAGTGCTGACATAGAGATTGAGACTTATGTCTTTCGATGTGAACATGATTTGCTGATTTACATTGACACTGCAAATGCAATATATTTCCCCACATCTTTGTGTGGGGTTCTTGTTTTTGGTTCTGTATCCCCCCGTCCGCCTCCACACCGTCCGCCTCCCGTCGTCCGCCTCCACACCGTCCGCCTCCCGTCGTCCGCCTCCACACCTTCCACATACAACTTGTCATCACACATCTTGTCATCACACAACTTGCTCACACACATCTTGTGATCACACAACTTGCTCATCACACAACTTGCTCACACACATCTTGTCATCACACAACTTGCTCACACACATCTTGTCATCACACAACTTGTCCTCACACAACTTGTCCGCACACAGCTTGCTCACACACAACTTGCTCACACACAACTTGCTCACGCACAACTTACTCACATACAACTTACTCACGCACAACTTGCACACACACACACAACTTACTCACACACAACTTGCTCACACACAACTTGCACACACACACAACTTGCTCACATACAACTTTCTCACATACAACTTGCTCACACACACACAACTTGCTCACTTGCTCACCACAACTTTCTCACACACAACTTACTCACACACAACTTACTCACACGCAACTTACTCACGCACAACTTACTCACACACAACAACTTACTCACATACAACTTACTCACGCACAACTTGCACACACACACACAACTTACTCACACACAACTTGCTCACACACAACTTGCACACACACAACTTGCTCACACACAACTTGCACACACACACAACTTGTTCACACACAACTTACTCTCACGGCGTTTTGCGTGGCAGGCGTGGCACTTCGTGACATCTGCCTTCACTTTGTGTGGCAGGCGTGG
>Ga0126342_10016104_pt1 | contig 13055 bp, 11 predicted proteins | sample Cyp1metagenome_FD_92528 | JGI IMG/M metagenome (GOLD analysis project Ga0126342, IMG submission 92528) | Coral microbial communities from Lord Howe Island, Old Settlement Bay, Australia - Cyphastrea 1 metagenome | ecosystem: Host-associated > Invertebrates > Cnidaria > Coral ... | reverse complement strand
GGAAAGTGAAAATTCTTAGCTTGGGGAGCCCCCACGGGGGAAAACCACCCTTAGCCCCTCTCACGGACCGAAATAAACCTGCGGTGTGGGCGGCCACCCCACGCGAAGCGGGGTGAATATCAATCACAATCAGGATCAAAGATTATCAAAGCCCATGACGCCATGATTGCGGGTTCCAATGAAGTTTCAAGCTCTGCATGGTTGGTTTTAAAAAAGAAATTATTGGATCTCCAGGTTATGAAATGTTTTGAATAGTTTGTTGCGAGAACATGGAAAACCCCATGTCTAAGCATGTCCAAGTGTCTTCCCCATTGTCTGAACCAATGTTTTGCCTGGTGGTTTGGGGTGTGGTGGTTCGGAATTCCAATGGGGATGGAATATATCCACTGTTAGTGATACATCCCATTTTTGTTGGTTGCATTCGAATCCATTGCTGCATAAAAACTTCCCAATTTTGATTTGTGATGGTTTCCACATGTGTTAGTTCGTTGAAAACCCTGTGTTTGTTGATCAAATGCTCTGCTTAAGTTTAAATGGTTCGATACCCCTTTTGTTCAACCACCATGTGTTTTGCAATTTCTTTGCCACGGTAGATTCATTATGGGTATAAACCTTGGCACATGGTGACTTTACCAATCAAAAAGATTTGGCTGGTATGTGCTGGTTAATAATTGGTTAATTGTGGGGAAACCAACATTGGATTATGGGTTTTATGGGTTTCCCTCGCAACTGTAACGTTCATCCCACGCCAGAGCTAACCGAGAAAGAACCGTTCAGTTCCCAACGAGTCGTCGCCTGAAAGTTCTTGAAGCGCAGCACCTCGGCACCACGGAAGCAAACATGGGAGTTGCCAAGAATTGTCTCATCGGATGTTTTTTTGGCATTTAGAAATGGGTGGTTGGGGGACTCAAAACATTTCACCAACCTGCCCCAACCTGGGCCCTCACCATTTCACCGCCATTGCCCGCTGGGCAACATCGGAGAGTGTCGTCCAAGGTCTGAGGGATGTTGCGCTAGCTGGGAAGTTAATGACTGAACGGAAGTTGTTTTTTGCTAGTCAGTTGGTGATATCTTTTATATCTTTTCGAGGAAAAAGATTCTATAGTTTCTTATTTTACTGCTTTCTTCGACAACCAACTGTTCATCCGAGCAACAAAAATATGTGCTGGAACAATAAACAGGTGAATTGAATGGACATTTGTTGTCCAGAAATTATTATATAGTTGTACGAAGTCGTCTAAATTTCCATCCGTTTCCCATGTCGAGATCTTCATCACCATGCTCAAAGAACCATTGGAAGGGGCCTTGTTGATCAGAATTCAAAAGGCATTCTGATCATTCTGAAAATATGTGTGAACCCAATAATGATGCATTTGCAACCGGAAATGGAGGTGGGATCATCATTAGGCGGTTTTGATGGTCTGGTGGTGTTCCCTTTCAAGAATGAACAAGTGTGAACAGTGTTCATTTTCGAACAAGGCATTGTGGAAAGGAAGATGTTCATATTTTGTCATGTTTGTTTACTTGAGGCTACTGCAATCCATTGCAGTGGAAAAATCCAATAATTTCTGGTTAAATAAATCCGCAGTGTTGTGCGGAAAAAACGTGCACTTCTTCTGGTGAGATTCCCAGTCTCCCTGGTTCGACTCCGTTCCTGCTGTTCAACACCTTGATTTCTGCTACAGCAATGCCACAGTTTGCCATTTATGGTAAAAATGGTTTAAACATGTGGGAACCCGATCTGGAAGCACTGGAGGCGCTTGAGGATCCCTACATGTTTTTTGCTTGAATGCTATCCATTATCCTTGATGCTTTGGAGTTATCATTCTCACAACTGTCAATATATGTCAATATGATCATCATCATGTCTTACCCTCTGGTAATTTAACATAACTATGGAAAAACAAACCATTTTTCATGGGAAATTTCACTATAAATGGTGATTTTCCATAGTTATGTTAAATTACCAGAGGGTATCCTATTGGTATCCTATTCTTCTCCTTTCGGTCGTTGAGATTCGGCCTCATCCCATCCCCATGGCCTCATGGTCGGCCGGTGGGCTCAGCTCCGGAGGCTCTTGATCTGAGCGGCGGAAAGCTGCGGAAGCGGCTTGGGACTTGGGATATTTGGATATACCATCTGGTTATTTAACATAGCCATGGAAAATGGCCCATTTATAGATGGTTTACCTATTATAAATGGTGATTTTCCATGGCGAACTGTTAAATAACCAGAGGGTATTTGGGATGTTCAATGCTTTCAGCATCTTTCAGCGAGTGTGGGATGGTTGGGATGGTTAGGAAAAATATGAAAATTATGATAACAAGCAGTGAATAATACTCTACATTAGTAAATATAATGGTATGTAACAACATGTAAGAATAAGAGGTTGGTGGGCCATTTTTCTCAAGTTCACCCGCGCAAACGAAGAAGCTCCAATTGGGATGGTTGAAATGGGACACGCTGGTAAAATTGGTGATGGTTTGTGGTGTTGACAGTTTACCACACTCAAAACCGATGAGCCCACAATCATTGGCAAACAGTAAGTGATGAATAGACTTCACATCTGGCGAATCAAGATTTTCGGGCAACAGTGACCAATTCGTAATGATGTCATCAATCATGAAGCCAACATATGAGTAACATTGAGTAACTATATGCGATAGGTCGATGGCTAATGATTACGTTCAGAAATGGGTAGGATAAACATCATCCACCCTACATGCAACCACATACCGACAACCGGGATCACCGACTTCGATTGGCTCAACAAACCAGAATCAGCATAGGCCCATCATTTTGCAGGTGATAATTTCCGTGGCTGAATACAGTTTATATGTTCCGCAGTGGGAGAGAAATTATATCTATGTGGCAGGGCATTGCTTTCATGTCACTTTTCTGAAACTTTTGTTCTTGGATTCCGGTACTGTTCGGTGCTGGATATAAATACTCCGTGCCTTTGTCTCTGAATATTGCCTGCAGTACCTGGTGGTTTAGGGGTGGTTTGGAATCCTGAGGATAGCACCAGAATACCCTTCGGTAATCAAGCATGTCTGGCTGGGATGTCCCACTGTTTTAATGGGAACATCACATCCGATTAAAAACCGTCGCCAGGTTGGACCGGTTGAATCCCAAGGGTTGGTGACATGTGAAAACCATATGTGTCTTGCTTAGGCTTACAGTACATCTCAGGATATCTCAGGGCTATCGCAATTGGAGTCCACGAATCTGAGCGCAGCACCAACATCACATCCATCAGGACCCACCTGTGTAGCTGTAGTGAGTCACTCTCTGGCTACAGACTGTTGCCAGAAACTTGTTCTTACCAAAAAAGAAGAAGAACAGGCCTCCGCAGAAACCGTGTTTTTCCTCCAAGTTTTACATCGACCAATTTTTACACCAACCAGATCTTGAACCAACCAGTTCTTGCACCAATCAACTCTTACACCAGCCAGCCTTTTCACCAACCAGTTTCTTGATCATGCACAAAACACTTGGATAGAACAAATGGATGTTTTGAAAATATCTCGCTGTGTGCAGGATTCTTTGGGATTATTCACCTATGGACAAATTCGATATCTACCTTCTTAATCACACCAAGTATGGTGATGGAACTAGTCTCTGGTGGGGTCTATCGAGTCTATCGTACTGTGTTTTGGCCCTGTTCTACCGTTAGTGATTTTTTAGTATGTGTGATCATCCTCATGTCATCCTGCTGGATCATATGTCATAAATACAAAATGTGCTTGAAAACCATGTTTTGATGTTTTTCTTCCATGTTAACTGTCAGCAATTTCATCTCCAGGATGCACATGATCCAGCTGATCAAATGACGGTCACTGTTGGGTTTTGTCTGCTATGATGTAGCTTTGCCTTCTCAGACGTTTGTTGGTGATATCTCCCAAATTACTGATTCCTATTGTGCTTCTATCATCATCAAATCCTCATTGGATGTGCGGGCCCCTCGATCTCTGGTTGAAACCATGCCGATCGTAAGTCCAACCCCGTTTCTGTGGTTATCCCACTGTATACCTGGTTTCTCAATGTGCCCAGGATCAATCAACGGGCGATGACCAAGAGTGACAAATTCGTATTGGAAATGGTGCCCCAGCATAGAAAAATAAGCCAAAGCTTCCTGCTAATCTCATTTTCGAGAGTGAGCATTCTTTACCCATGATTCATGATTCAGTGGAATAGTTACATCACAGTATGAACCATGAATCAGTATGAACAATCACTATCAACCATCATCATGGACCATCTGTACTGCATTCCATCAAAAAAGAACGTCACGAATCAAAATTGAATAGGTAATCGAACCGTCTACAGTATATACATATATACACATGTATTCATCGAACCACCTATGTATATATATATACGTATATATGTGCTTAAATTATATATATGTGTGTGTGTATTCATCTGTATTCCATGGTTATTACCGTCAATGAAATCAATGAAGCATCGATGATTCTTCAGAGTTGGGATCCCATCGATTACCACCTGAACCGCCCACCAATCATCGCCTGAACCTCCAGGCGCTGTAACGGACCGCCGCCTCTCACCTCGGTAGATCACTCCTGAAAAGGACGCCTGACCGGCGGGCTAGAAACAATTGAAACTCCAGTCAGTACGTCGTTCAAAGCGCATACATACGTGTGTATGCATATATATATATAATCAATTCATAATAATATATATAATATATATATATATGTAATGAATCACTATTGATATACAAGATGGGGGGTGCCCGAAATTAATTCACCCAAAAACTGCTCTTGGGCAACTCTGAGCAAACCTTGCGCGATGCAGCCTTTAAACCACTCCATGGTTGATAGAACAATGCCCCTACTAAATTCTACGACGGCTCTCAAAAAATAACTTATACATGTATATATAATATTATATAATACCAACTGGGATGCACAGCAAAGTAGGAGAATGGGTATCTTTCAACCAAAAGTGGGGTTGAAACCAAGAAAAATGGGGATCTATCAGTACTGTAATGATGGAGTTAGAACGGGACAACCATGGCCAAGCCCAGCAGAAACTTCGCCACAGGTACCTTTGTCAAGTTTATTGGGTACCTTGTGCCCTCCGGAAAACACAAACATGGCAGTGGAAGATCTACCATGTGCAAACGATTTGTCCAAATTTCACCGGGAAATTCTCAGGCATATGTACCAAAGGCTGCTCGTCCAAAGTTGAGTGGCAAGACATCACCGATCAAAATCCCCAGCTACAAAAGCCAACTTGAATCCTCCAAATTGTCTATTGATATTTTGGTTTATCTGTGAAAACTAACGTGGAACCAAAAAAAGTCATGTTGAATAGGAAAATCCTCTTCCCAATCGGGGAGAGTTCATGATGTTCCAGGCTCGTTGTCATGGCCAATCCTAGATACCTTGCCATAAAAAACAGGTTGGGCGGCTAGTCTGTTTTCCTGTTTACTTTGTATACCTTTCTTTTGATAGTCACCCCAATTAAACACAAAAAATCGACCGCCGCACCAAGAGGCTCGGAAGGCGCGACAGTTCAGCAGCTTTCCGCGCGCCGAAGTCAGGCGACGGAGCACGGCCTGTAGGACCTGGCGGTCCAGGCGGCGGATGACGGGTGGATGTTTTGGAGGCCATTTTTTTCAGGGGTATATACCCTCTGGTAAACTAACATAGCTATTGAAAATGGCCATTTATATAGTGGATTTTCCCATTAAAAATGGTGATTTTCCATAGCTATGTTAAATTACCAGAGGGTACGGTATATGCGATTCCCTCAAAAGTAGCATGGATGGAATCCATGTATACCACTGTCCCGTGGCTGCCACCAATTGTACCGCAGTCTGATTCCATGATTTCTTATCGTAGGTTGTTTGATTCCACCATTGGTTGAAAGAAATGGCCATATGTATGGCTTGACTCGGCTCAACTCCCATGAACTCAAAGGTCCCTAGTAACACTGTCCCGGCAGGTGGTGGGAGCAATGTACCATACGTGAACCTGTCTCTGATAAATCGTGTCATAAAAATATGGTTTCCTTATGTTTCCTTGTTGAAATGATGTTAAACTGGTGCTAAAACGATGTTAAAATGGTCATGTTGGACAAAACTCATAGTCCCCACATGTCCCTTAAATTCTCCAAGCCCTCGCCTCTGAGGGATCCATGTGAATTGGCAAACCGCGAAGCAGTAAGGACCTCTTCAAACCTCGCTGACTTCATGGTTTCATGGAGATTCCCGTCGGGTGGTATACCAATATAATTAACAGTATACCATAGTATAGCCCTGGTAATTATTGGTGATTGTTTCCAACAAGCTAGGTGAATAACCCCCTACTCTTCTCAACTGGGGGTCTTGAAACCGCCCAGTTCCCTGCTGGATCAGTGGCTACGTCCCTCGGTCGCCGGGGGGTTACTGTCATGGCTATTCGTCCTGTGAGTCAGAACCAACAATTCCTCATCAAAGCAGGAGGAACCAGATGGTATAACCACATATCATCACAATATCAACCAACCACAGTTCTTTTGTTCTCAACTGAGCTTTGAATTAGAAGTGGGTTACAGTATATATATATGATACACTGACATGAAGAAAAGCCCGTTCAAAGCTGCAGTCGGGTATAATTATGCCGAATGTGTACCAGAAATGTGCGCTTAGTTGTGATCAAACTCCAGCACCATCAGCAAAACACAAACGGTGCTCTGGCTGAAAGAGCTTACCGGACTGGCTCACCCTGCATAAAACTGGTTTGACTAGGCTGGTTTGAGTCGTCGACAGCATGCTAGGCATTATTTGTAGGCTATCCAATTCCGCTTGTTTCATCGGTAATTGGAGCTCTATGCCTCTTCGTGAATGTATAGTTAGTACATTAAGTACAGCAAGTATGGAGTAAGGATAAACCCAAAGTTATTCCTGGTCTGAACCAGGAAGTTAGCAGTTTCCAACATCCCTTTCATCGTCTTTGCATGATTAATCATGATCCCCGTCGAGCGTGCATGATCTGAGGCAACCATTCAGACGACTGGATTTTGGTTCAATGTCAACATCTCTTGCTGGTCAAGAAATATCATTTTTTTGCTGTAATGTCCCCTCCCATGCTTGAATATGTATGTATATATATATATTATTATATTATATTATATTATATTATATTATAATTATATTATATTATACTATATTATATTATATTATATTATATTATAATTATATTATATATATGTCTCCTTTCTTGTGAGTGAATCATATTTGGTCATATAGCTAAAATCCAAAACCCGGTATATACACAAAACTGGACACAGGGCCAAAATGTGTGACATGCAAGGGTTGATTTTCCGAGTAAAAACAACGGAAAAAAAAAACAGAAAAGGCAATGATGTTCGCCTCACACACATCAAACTCTAGCAGTACGCAAAAATCAAGACCTAAGAATACCACATCAATCCAGAATCAAAAAGATCTGATTACATCTGGCAATACCCTCTGGTAAACTAACGTAACTATGGAAAATCACCATTTTTCATGGGAAAATTCACTATAAATGGTGATTTTCAATAGCTACGTTAAATTACCAGAGGGTATGTTTTTCCATTAAAACATCTGATCCGTGACCTGGTTCGCGCCTTAAAAATGCCGATCTTTCGCCGTAACCAAGTCACGGAGATCTTGCGGATAGGTGGGCCGCGCCACGGTTTGGAAACTCCATTGCTTCCTCAGGAGCTGTTCCTTGAGGATATCCCAGACATCTTTACATTAAAAAAACCAAGGTTTCCCTGGCATTCCCAGCAATAGTTTGTTGCTTTGCCATTGTTGGTTTCGCCTGGCTGATTTCCACCCACTTGACAAAGATGATCCCAATGAGATATGGGCATGTTGACTGGAGTCATGGGGTACCCTTAAAGAACCATGGACTTAGTCATTTTTGTTGGATCTAGCCGTTTCCCAAAATGGAGTCCATGTATGTGTATACTGTATACATGTGAACCATACCCAGCTGGGGGATCCTTCGCAATTTGTTTTTGGGCGGAATTTTGGAAACTACCCACCTGGAAACACTACAAGTTACTGGGAGCACGATTTTTTGCTGGATTTCAACAACAAACAAATGAGATACATAGGTGCTGGGTACATGTTTCTGTTGTTGGATCTTGTTGGCATCCCCGTGGCATACGAAAGCGAGTACTAGGCAGTAGTTACTAGACCTCTCAAGAACAATAGCCTGTGACATGATCACCATCACCATTATCATCACTATCATCAGTATCATCATGATCATCATTATCATCATAATATATATTTATCGTTGTCATCATTATCACTATCATCATTATCATCATCATTATCATCATTATCATTGTGATCACCGTGATCATCGCTATCATCACTATCACCACCATCATCACCGTCATCATCTTGTTGTGACAAGGAAAACGATGGTATCATTTGACAATGATGATATCATTACCATCATCACAATGATAATGATAATAGCAATGACTGTCTGTGATATTTATAACAACAAACTTACCTGACCATTCCCAGTGTTACAGGTTTCGCCCAAAAAAATGTGAGCAACTAAAACCAGTTTTGATCATACTGATTGCCTACTTCCAGGGAGAATCCCAGGATTTTTTGTTCAAAAAAAAAGAAACCTGGAAACTATGAGGTACTGTAAACATCATTGGCGACAAGAAAGACTATCTGGGGGCTCTTGATTGTTCCTATATAAAATGATATCCCACTTTTGACCGCGCTATAAGCATGATTCAATGAATACAATATAATGGAGATCAGCACTTCCGTGGGTGAAGGGTGCTATTTTGATTTTTTGTTGCTCAAAATGTTCATCATCGCCGCTCCCAATACAACCCATTTTCGAAACGATCATCCACGAACATCAAGCAGTCATTCCCATGGACCATTGCCAAGCGTATTGGAAACTGCTCAACCGAAATTTGTTGCCCCCCTGAGCCCAGCACGAAAGTTTAACTCTCTGCACCTGCGGCGTGACCAGCAGCGGAATGGCTACAAGTCACAAGCATTGGGAAGGGGTGCTACATGGCGAAGTACATCCTGGAATCTCATCCAAAAAGAACGAATGTGGCCAGTCTCACCGGGTTGGATTTGGTGACATTCTGGTGGAATCAGGTGTGTTTTTTACTTTCATATCAGCGGGCTCAAGCGTTGTTTGACCGCAACCATGCCATGCGCAGCCTCCGCATGGGGAAGCACCAAGAACAGTATGGTATTGTTCCATGGTTGGTTCTTGGATACTCGGAGTTCGCCCGTCCAGTGCGTAAATACCCCTAAAATTGCCTTCGTTCGTGGAGGAAGCACAGACAACAGGAATGGAAGAGAGAGACGCTTCCCCAAACGAGCCCAAAACAGCCGCAAATCCAAGCAAAGTGCCTAAATTGTCTTCCTTCGCTGAGGAAGCACGAACAACAGAAACGGAAGAGAGAGAGAGAGAGAGAGACGCTTCCCCCAACTAACCCGACAAAGCCGCAAATCCCAGCAAAGTGCCTAAAGTGTCTTCGTTCGTTGAGGAAGCACGGACAACAGAAACGAACGCGAAACAGCCAAAACGACACCGAATACAGCCAAAACAAACGCGGAACATGCCGTGTCATGCAATGACGGATTTGCTGTTCTGAGCCGTTTTCGGATAGCCCGCGGAACCGAACCGAACCGATTCCTACCTATTAGGAACCAAACCGAACCGAACCGCATGTTGTGGCTATCCACTTTTGTGCTGCTGAGACGTACTCAAACAGCATGCAACCGGAAACTGTGAGAGTGATCCGGGAGGCAGCCAAGGGTAAATGCAAGGCTATGTTGGGAAAATTCCACCAGGAACAACAGAGTTTCGTTGCTTTCCAGGCTCCTTGACGCTGCAAAGGTGCTGTGTGGGGCTACGGGCTTCCATGGACACCTTCTCTTTCGCCACTGCTTTCGTGGGACTTCCGCGAAACTTTCGCACAAAAACCTTTGCAAAACACCCAAAAATCAACACCCTGAATCGTGGTTGGGGATCCAGCTCCACTTGATTGCGATATAGTACTTGGGTCCTATGCCTCCCACTACTAATTCAGAAGGTGTTCACTTCACCTCGGAAAATAAGAGGTTAAGCCACCTCAGATAAACGTTCGCAATATCTTTGCCCAAATAAACATTTACTCAGAAAAATCTTTCCCGGAGTCTTATGTTGTAACACTGGCGGCCTTTGTAATTAACAATCCCTACCAGGACCTTTAGATCGACTTCCATATGAAATCTATTCTGGTTGGTGGTGTACCTACCCCTCTGAAAAATATGAAAGTCAGTTGGGGTTATCATTCCCAATATACGGAAAAATATAAAATGTTCCAAACCACCAATCAGGATTATATATTCTCTGCTTATATAGTCACAGTGCATTTGTATGCATTTGTGTCTTATAGATCAACAATACTCAACCAAACAATAGAGGCACCTCATTGATGAGGATGCCGTGCAAGCGACACCTCGGCGAGAAAATAATAAGAGCCAAGGGGCAGCTGGTGTCGGCTGCCAGAACCATCTTTTAAGAGACGGGATGCCAACAAACATGAGGGTTGAACTGACAAAAAATGGAGGTTCTGAGGTTAGATTGTAAGATTTTGACGTTCATCAAGAATCACTCGATGTGAGACCATGTACCTCAGGATAAAACCAGCTCATTTTGAATTTCAGGCAAAACGTGTGGTGTTCAACTTTCAACCCACAAACAGCGGCAATATGTGGCAAGCGCAATTTGTTCAATCTTGAAGATATGATAATGCACACAAGTCAAGTGTCCTCGATATGTTACAGTAAGTTGCTTGCCTTCTATTCTGTGCTGACTGTACTGGGCATGTGGGAGTGATAAGGAGCCCTGATAAATCATGAGAAACGCTGGGATTGCCAAAACATCAGCAGTTCTTCGCCATACCCATTGCAATGGACACGGGAAAGGACCCGGAAGAGCCGCAAGAGGCAAAGAACAGATCCCGTCGGTAGATGTCGTGAGTCTATTTGAACTATTTTGAACCAGCTGTTTTGAGTGCCATCATCCGCGACACCGTGTCTACACACCGCCACTTTCAACGAGCTGCACCCCCCCAATTCAGCCCCGTTAGCCCCACTTCAAATGGTGCTGAGAGATTGTTTGCTGTATTCCTATGTTAATTGGCCACATTCCTATCAGTTGTTGGATATTCACTCATCAAACCCCAGTCCTTGCTGCTGTATAGACTTGATTTTGAAAACGGTGCCCTGGCAATGGTAAGTTTCCCGTATGGCTTCCCGGTAAATTGTCTCACAAAAATCAGCTCAGCTACTTGCAACGTGACCGATATCGTGGGCATGATCCCTGAGACCATCCCTAGCTGAGGGGTTGATATAAGTGGCATCGCCAAAATTGATGATATTATCAGATCATAAGACTTGTGGGTCCATGAGTCCAATGACTCCATGGTCGATCTGATGTGGACGAAAAATGCGTGTCGGCTTGTTCACAGATCTTCCGATATCTGGCATTTTTTTTTTAAGGCGTTAAACCATGTTAAACCACCATCCAAGGTTTCCCTAGCACTTTGCCAAGAGGCAGTTTCCTCATGGCTCTCTGTCTTCCTGCAATTTCTTTGAATTCGATCAAAGCATAGGACCTGCACCGAGGTCAGACTGACTCAGGTCGGATCGATGGGGCCCAGTACCGAAACGGGCGTGGAGCGCGTGGTTGCACAATCAGATGTTAAAGCTTCGATTTCCATGCAATGGATGAAAAATCAAACCCTGACACTGGAGATGTATCCTTGTGATGAGTATACAAATCCCTATTGATGGATTGATGCCAAGCCCCAACATGGGCGATTTACCCAAGTTTTGACTCTGGCTCTGGCACATGGTTTTCTCTGAAAATATGGTGTCCCAAAATCCACTGGTATCAGCATTTTCCCCAAGTAAAATTGCCAGTTGTTGCCCATGTTTGGACAAAATCCACTGCTTATCAGTGAACCTTGACACTGCTTCACCTGAGCAGCCGTCAATACCATATGGCATCCGTTTCTACTTGACCGTTACTTGGGAGTCCCATCAATTCTCGCAATAACCCCCAATCAGCGGTTTGCCCCCTACAATGTTTCTTTGTGAAGATCCACATCCTCCTGCTGCAACCAAAGAGCAAGGAATACTTGGGAGGAGGCTTCCGCACCAGTTCTCCGTCCTCCGCGCAAAAAAGTGATGGTACATGGTGGAGACCACAAGAGTGAATGTGGATGTGGATCTTGATGTATAAAGTATAAAGAGACATGTATGCATGTACATACTGTATCTCAGCATGTGTCTATGTTGATACTTATATACATCTATAACTATGTATAGATTCAACTATTCAAGGATCCCATTGAGTTTACAATAATGCAACAAACATTACTTTATCCTCTGTGCTTAGGAATGCACTGCGTTGCGATGTTTCTCCTGTCAAACTGCGAGCAACTATCGCTCACCAAGCGCCAGCGCCAAGAGTCAGGCAAGTCCACCGCAATAAAATGTGCCCCATTGGGGTAGTTTTATTCACCACATCCAAATATACACATACATATTCGTACCTATACTGTCTATACTTCTATACATATGTATGAAGTAATGTAAATATATATATATATATGTCGTATGAGTGTATGTCTGTCTGTCTGGCTGGCCGTCTGTCTGGCTCCGCTGTGCGATTGTCTGTCTGGCTGGCTGTCTATCTGTCTGTCTGGACGTATGCATGTGCTGCATGCATGCATGTTGCATGGATTTATGGATGGATGGATGGATGGATGGATCTATGGATCTATGGATCTATGATGATCTATGGATCTATGGATCTATGGATCTATGGATCTATGTATCTATGTATGGATGTATCTATCTATGTATCTAATGTATCTAATGTATCTATGTATCTAATGTATCTATGTATCTATGTATCTGTGTACCTATGTATCTATGTATGGATGTATCTATGTATCTATGTATCTATGTATCTATGTATCTATGTATCTATGTATCTATGTAT
>Ga0126342_10016103_pt1 | contig 13055 bp, 15 predicted proteins | sample Cyp1metagenome_FD_92528 | JGI IMG/M metagenome (GOLD analysis project Ga0126342, IMG submission 92528) | Coral microbial communities from Lord Howe Island, Old Settlement Bay, Australia - Cyphastrea 1 metagenome | ecosystem: Host-associated > Invertebrates > Cnidaria > Coral ... | reverse complement strand
TGAGGGTGTGATGATGTAGATCTGCAGATGTGAGGGTGTGAAGATCTAGATCTGCAGGTGTCAGGATGTGAAGATCTAGATCTGCAGGTGTGAGGGTGTGAAGATCTAGTATAACGGCTGCTTTTTTACGAAGAACCCTTCGCAGGCGCTCTTGGGAAAAAATGGTGGCTATCTCCAAAAGACATGGGTTCTTTTCCATCAAAAATGGCCGGGGTCTGAACCAGTAAGATGTCGAACATTCCTGGTGAACTGGAAGGGTTGTGCTGACGCATGGTTTCGCAACCCCATCCCTCCAATAAACCATCTGTGTTTGCCCCTCAAATGAACAGATTTCATACAAACCCATGGTTTTGGGGGGAGTGTTTACGATATGTCATGGTGCAAGAAAGACATTCTCCGGATGTTTGGGTTGAAGTTGTGACTGTGGTTTGGGTTCTAACTGGGGAAGGCCTTCGTAGTCAAAAGGTGATTCTACGTAATATAGGTAACATTGTACATATATATATATACATATATATATTTTTTTTTTTGGTTTATTTATATATGTATATTTGATGTATGTATATACATATATATATATATGTATTATCGATAAGGTCTTGGCTTAGGGGAGCACCAGCAACTCCAAGGGTGCCCCAGTAGCAGTGTAGACTTTAGTGGGTCCCCTACGCGACCCACGCGCGACTTCGTGCATCGCCTTTGCAGTTTGGATCGGTGCGCTCGCGGGGTGAACTGGTATTGCCCTGCACCCTTCGCATTCGTTCTGTGCTGCGGTCCCGGCCGCGTTACCAAACCCGGGCACAAGTTCTTTTTCTTCATTATTTTGTTCATCCTGGTGATCGGGCTTGGCACGGCCCTCACCTTGTACATGCTTGTGCTGATCCGGATTCTGGCCATCTTCATCGTTGCTGTGTTTTCCCGGGTAGTCCTCATTGAAGACGGCTACCCCAACTTTGAGGAGACGTGCACGGCGGCAACGGGCATTGGCCAGACATCTCTGGCATCAACACGTCAAAGGGTTCCGAACTTTGTCGTGGAGACAGCTTGCATCTATCAAAACCAGACTTCAAGCTCATCATTCGCGCGACCGGGTGTGGTTGCGCAGAATCTCAACAGCAATGTGGAAGAAAGCGAAAGATCCTTGGCGCTGCTTGAACTGCAGCAAGTTAAATCGGTACAGTATACACTGTTGTGGAGACTGGGGAGGGCATTGGGAAGATTTTATGGACCATACCTATGTACCGCCCAGCCAACAACAGCAGCAGAAGCAAGCACAGTCGTCTTCTGCACAACCACCTCAGTGGGAATCGTCCCGGAGATCATACTCTACATGGACGCAAAACGAGACCTGGCAGAACCAAGACTGGGACGACTGGGAGCAATCGTCCACTTCGTCACGCAGTTCATCAGCCAAAAGATTTATTTACACAGCCGGCGAGGCCACGACCAAAACATCGTGCGCAACGCAATCAACGGGATCAAAGGCCAAAAGGGCAAAGGGAAGAATGCCATCGAGCCACCGCCTTGGTCGTCCAGCGCCCAGCAACCCCCGGCACCTACGATTGCCACACCGGGTCAATCCCGTGCGGAGGTCAAGCTGCAGGAGATTGTCACCGTTCTCAAGAAGAAGGACGATCCGGAGCTGCAGACGCTTGCAAAGTCGGCCGATGTCTTGAATACGAAGACAGCCACTTCCAAGCTTCACAAAGCAGTGACCCGACACGGAGATGTCAAAACTGCAGTTTCATGGAGACAATACCTGGAGTCTGCGATAGAGACGTGGCGTTCTTTCATCGAGGACTTCGACAAGGAGGACAGACGCTTGGAAGAGCTCATTGGGAAAGCAGATGCAGATCTTTCAACGGCTCAGCTCAGGACTCGTTGAACGAGGCCAAAAAGGCGGCCACCGAGGAAGAGCTCAAAGATCAGATCGAAACCATCGAGGACGAGGACGAGGGCCTGGACAGAACGACGAAATCGAGCCAGGTCATGCGAGAAGGACTCACAGACAGGCATGTTGGTAGGCCTGGAGCAGCTCCGTGCCAGAACGGAGGAAATTGGAGAAGAAGCAGGAAACAAACGCCAAAGGGTGGACGATGGCAAATCCAAGTCATCTGCCATGCAGCCTTTTGGTGGGGCCGGTCGCTAGGCCAAGAGGTTAGCGGCCCATGGCCATGTTGAGTCATGTGGCTCCTTTTTGAAGTGGAGTCATTCGAGCATCTTTGAAGGCAACTTTTTGAGCCCATGGCAAGCAGTGGAAAACGCAACGGCGCTCTCATTCCAACTTGGGAGTTGGGAGAAGCTGCGATTGTGCACACAGGTTCCTATACCACGAACTCGAACAAGATTGCCCGCAATTGATCAGAAACCGCGTCTGTCTTTTGATGAATGCGTTGAGATCGCCTTCTTTCCTGCAGATGATGATGAAGCCTTTACCGGATGCCACACTATGACTTTGTGTTCGCTTGCTGCTTGGAGTACCACTGATGGAAAACCATGGAGTGGCAGAAAGCTCAGCAAAGCAGAAAGACCTTTGCGACGCTCTACAATGGCCTTTTGCACAGCTCTGCACTTCAGATGCATGGCACTTCCCACTTCCTGATGGATTACGTGGACAAGATGCCACCAATGGACAGGATAACGAAGATGATCCTGACGTCATCCCTGACCCAGCTGGAGCCCCGCAATTCGTCCATGACCTTTTTGAAAGAGCTGAACAGCATGGAGCATTTTCTGATCTCGACGGAGATGGCACCATGCGCATTAGAACCTGGTATCTTCATCACCAACATGAACATTATTGTGAACATCCACGCATGCTTGAATTTGAAGAGGACTGGAGACGAATGGGAGTTGGACATCGGCCTTGCATGGCGTGGACATTCATGTGATTCATCCTGATCCGTACAGAGGTTACCTACATCGACCGGTCCATGCTGATGTAGTGACGATTTCCCAAGGACATTGGATGCATCGGTTTTCAACATTGTCAACCATTCATCACCAACATCGGCAACACCATCCTTTTTCGTACGCAGCTGCATGCTCACTTCCACGACAGTTTGGAGGAGTTGCGTTGGCATCTGCTGTGAACGTTTTGTATTGGTGTCATCAACCCAGCCTTCTTTGCAGAACGAGCCATGCGTGGAACGATATTCCATTCACGGTTGCGCACACACATGAAGTCCACCATGGCCAAGCCTTTACCATTACAATTTTGGACTCCATGCATGTTGCCAACATTGCAAGCTCATCGTCCACACCAATGGTTGCGCTGCCACTTCTTGAGACTGACGACTACTCCCTCATGCACACTGTCTAGGAGGATGACAACATTGACATGGAGGTTGAGCCACAGCCATAGCCAGACGCCTATGAAAGCAGCAGCTTACACAGCGGGGACATCAGCATTCTGATCTACCGCCTGGCTGAACCAGATGCGCATTGCTTTGCATCAAGCAGGACGTACATGTCCATCTTGGAAGAGGCCATCCATGCAAGCCGAATGAGAAGGAGAGATGTCAGATGTTTTCGCTATGTCCAGGCGACCCCAGCTGGCGTTCACGAGACAGCAGAGGAAGTCATCATCCTCCAGTCAGTCAGAGACATAGCACCTGGCTCTGCAGAAAAACTTGTACTACTCGATCATGAAATACATTTCCACCCACTACGTGGACGACTTTTGGTGCCGGCAGCTACCAGCAGGAAGGTTCTCAAGGTCAATCGAAGTTTACATAGAGACCAAGCCCTCATGCTCACTGGTTTGCTTGAGTACTGCCAATTGCAACAAGATCGATGCATCATTCATGAGGACAATGGGCTGCGGGCGACATCAGAGTACATCAGATGGCTCATGGCATGTACATCAGGATTCAGGTTCCACCCCCACTTGACCCCGATCTTGACACTGAGATCGCAATTGGTCTGGCTAGAGACCTTGTTACTGAAGATGAACCTGAACGTAATGAAGTAGCAGCACAATGTCAACAAAGAAATGTACAACTCTCACTACGACAGATCAGTGCGGCCTTTCAGATCGATGCCCACAACTGGGAACTACGACCAGATGGCCCGACGGCGGTGACTCCAAACCAGCCTCTTCCAGTCCGAGTTCCACATGGCACCTTTGCGCCAGGACATGAGAGCAGACTGATGAGACTTCGAGATGAGGCTGATCTGATCGAGTGCGAGGAAGAAGGACGAATCACGTATGTCACGGTACGGCATATCCACCACCGACAAAGACCACGTTGCTATGAAGGACGTTCGGTCAGGCTCCAATCATTCCAATCGCACATCGACACTTGGCGCGATGACATTGTCCAAGCCTGGGAATATGAAATCGACAGAGATCTCCCTTACATTCTGCAAATTGTTGCTCCCACGCCACCCTGCAGTACGATTGCGTCCAAGTGCACATCATCATTGAGCAGGCGAAGTGGCAGCAACATGTGGTCTGCCTGGTGAGCATTTGGCAGGAGCAATTCTCACTACACTCCTTGGATTCATGGGCGCATCGCGCCTATTCTGTCGAACAGCTTCAGAATGCTGCCAGTATGCTGAGAGTCACAGAATTGACCACAGCCTGCAGACTTGGCACGTGCCGTATCACAATGCGAGGCTTCCCATTTACTCTGTTTGATCTTGAACATCTGGATGCAGCTGAGAACATTGTCATCCGACTCCATGAACCATCAAGAGTCGAAGATGAGATGGATGACATGGACTTAATGCAACGACAACAGGGCTCCGCCAATCAACAAGCGTTGGACATGACAGTCAAAACAGAGGAATATTCTGGATTTAGACATCTTAACCCTGATGCACCCATCTTCACGCCCGGCGCACCAAACTTTTGGACGCAACCTCAAGATGTACATGATCTCCATGCAGTATGGAGAACAGGAGCTTTTGCATGGCAAGATGAAGTACCAGCGGCTCATTTTCAGGTCTGGTTCCTGTGCCCGGGCGGAGGCCTCCAAAGGTGCTTACATTCACGCAGAATTACATTCAACGATGATGTCACAGAATGGAGAGACAGACTTTTTCGATTGTAGCAAGATCAGGTGCTTCCAGGGATTCCATTTGAAATCCACATTGTCCGGCCTGAGCCGCCGCACATGGAACCTGACATCACGGCCCACATTATCCTCGCGCAGCTCTTCGAAGACCATGGGTCTGGCATCCTCGTCACAATCCAGGACGATGTGGTGAACAATGGCATTCCTTTAAGATTGGCCATCACGATCAGCGATCCGGGCCAACTTGCACAGATTGTTGATGCCGCGGGTTATACACATGAAAACGCCAACTTTGTTCTGCAGTTCGGGACAGTCAAGATTGCAGCACGTCAGAACTTTCCCACACGTCACGGGCATTGTTTCCATCTCCTGGTCACCCATACGTTTCTGATGACTGGCGGGACCCCACTTGTGGCTGCACAAGCTCAAGAGGATGAAGGATTGGGACTGATTCAACGGCAGGCTAGACTTACACGCCAAGACTCCGTGCGCCTAACACATGGTGCGGTGGCCCACGCCCATGGGCCGGAGCAGCGCGTTGAAGTCTGCCTTGAAGACCTCCTTGAGCCCACGGACAAACAGGTCGCGATTAGGCTCCGCGCAGGGCATTCGGACCTCTTACTACCACAATATATCGAGATCAAGCAGCCGGTCAGCTCCACTCAAGTTGAAGGTGAACTCCGAAACTGGGGCCTTGAATGTTGTGCCATACAAGTTGGAGAACACGAACAAATCCTCTGCTTCAAGGCTGACTTTGTTGAGGACCGCGAGATCCAGCACTACATGATTTGCAACCAGAATCTCCTTCACACTCAAGGCTGCATTCTCCATTCACAGGCACAGGAGATGTCCAAAATTGACATGATGCGACTCCTTGAATCATTGGGATACGCCAGGGCGGTGATCATGAAGGAGGAAATTTTGAAATTTGGCGTTCGCACAGTACAATTTTGCAACAATGAACCTGAGTTTGCCCCCCTTTGCGACCGCCTCGACAGAGAACGGCGTGGCCACTATGGCATACTACACCAGCAGATCCAAGTCCGCTCTTTGCAGCAGAACGACCTACGGCTGAGCCTCACCAGCATCAAGTTCATGCAGGCTTCAACTATGATGATCTCATGGAGCTCACACAAGCCGGAGATGGATTTCTCCAGACTGACTTTGGAGGATTTGAACTTCCTGATTTCATCACAGAAGCTGTCAACGTCCAGAGGATTCAGGAAAAGTACGACAGATGGCTCATCTACACGGATGGTACGTCCCAATCCAAGTTGAGAAGATTAGCGCCGCTACATGCTGATGAACTTGGTTCTCCGGACGCCTGGGCCATGCTGGTACTCGGAGAAAAACTTCTTGACGACGGCGCCACTGTGGTAGAACCAATTGGCTGGTGTGCCCACCCTGTCCTTTACGATCCCAAGGGGACTGGCTATGCCCATGCCACTCGCATTGGTGCCGAGGTGGCAGAGCGCGAAGCGCTCATCTGGGCGGGCATCTGGAGGCTCACCCAGAACTGCTCTACGCCAACTGTGTTTTGCTGCGATTCACTTTCGTGCGGCAATCAAGCCTTCGGCAACATCGGTGCTGGCTCCCCTGATGAAGCCTACCGACTTCTTCGTGGCATTTTCCAATGTCTTGAACATGGGCTTCCAAAAGGCCATTTGCGGCTTCACCACATCCGCTCCCATGCCGGAGACCCATTCAACGAGTTCGTGGATTATGCTGCCAAACGAGAAGCAAAGACCAGCTTTCACCACAAACACATTCGCATTGACATTCCAAAATTGCTCAAAATCTTTCCACACCTCTGGCTCATTTTTGGACACCGCAGCGGACTTTCAGTTTGGAAAGATGGAGTTCTCGACACCTCTTTGCCACGGTTGCCGAGCTCATGTCTCCATGACTGCACCACTGTACCACCACCGGCTGAGGGCCATGTCAAGTGTGCCGTTAGCATTGCAACAGGGAATGTTCTGTCGCTTTCCAGGGGACCAGATGGCCATGGAGGGAAACTTCATTACCTCTTTGAGCAAATGAAACATTTCAGACTGAACATTCTAGGGCTACAAGAATGTAGATCCGACGAACGCCATTCTACCTCCCATAAGATTCTCAGATATATGTCGGGCCACCACAAAGGCCAAGGGGGAGTGGAACTCTGGATCAACCTTGAGCAGCCGATTGCCCATGATGCCAAAGGAAATCCTTTGTTCCTGGCTGCACACCACTTACAAGTTGTCCTGAGAGATCCTCAGATTTACTGAATGGGTGGCTTTTCGCTGTGCATGCTCCACACAGTGGTCCACCACGTGATGAGCGAGAAGCATGGTGGGTCACGACATCAAAGCTGCTCACAGAATATGTTGATGAAGAGCCTTGTTTCTGGATGATTGATGCAAATGCTGAACCAGGCCATGCTGACGACAGTCTTTTGCAAGGGCATGCGGACCACGGCGAACACCATTCACTTCCGGGATTGCCTCAAGCAGCACAATATGTGCTTGCCATCGACGCTGGCCATTCACAGTGGTAGCCGCGACACTTGGACTATGCCCGATGGGGGTGATACCTTTTGCATTGGTTATGTGGCGGTGCCTTCTACGTGGAAAGCCCATTGCACCTGGTCACAAGTCCTTGAGGCCTTCGATCTTGCTACGTCAAGAGAAGATCACAAAGTGGTTGGACTTGAGCTGATTTGGTGGCAACGATACTACCACCATCTACCACCCCATCACCAACAAGGACTGCATCGCTGCAGAATGGTTTCTTCCTGGGGAACAACAAAGAATACGAGAGTCGTTGCAGGACTTGCCCATTCCAGCCTGGAGCACGGACGTTGAGAAGCAGGAACAAGCCCTACGAGCCCAGCTTCGAGAACGCCTTGCACTGCATTCTGGTCCTCCTTTATCAGGGCCCAAGACATATGGCAAGAGACTGCTCAAATGGCAAAAGAAGCTCAAGCTTGTCAGGGGACGCATCAAACAAGAAACCCTCTGGTTGGTGGCGCAAGCTTGGAAGACTCACCGAGGGCCGTCAAAGGCCATTGAAAACTCCAACTACTGCACCACATTACGATGTGATTCTCTGCTCATTATGGTACAGTTTCGGGCGTGCCGACGTAATGTGCGCCAACAGTTCCAACAAGCCAAATATATAAAGCGGTGGAGAAACGACTTGAACAAGTCAATGAGCACACTGCTGCCACCAGTATCCTCCGCACAACGCGCGCATTTCTTGGACCCACCAACCCCAAAAAGGAGAAGAACATGACCTTGCCCATGTTGGAGACTGACAATGGAAGCCTTTGTCAGACGCCTGAAGAGGCGATGCAACAATGGATCCAATTCTTTGCAGACATGGAAGGTGGTACACGCCAATCGACCGAGCGGCTCCGAGAGGATTGGATTACAGCCTTGAGCACTGACGACCAGCCACAGTTTGCAGTCTCAGCGACCTCCTTGCCCACGCTTGTCGACCTTGAGCTTGCGTACCGCAAGGTTGCCTGCGGGAAAGCCACTGGCCCTGACCGCATTCCGGGCGAGCTCTGCCATGCTGCCCCAGCTGCTTGTGCCAGAGCCACTTTTGCTTCCCTCTGGAAGCTGGTCCTATTTGGCCACAAAGCACTTTGCTACAAAGGTGGACTACTTTTCCAAGCTTACAAGGGTAAAGGACAAACTACACGGTGCAGCTCATATCGGTCGCTTTTGATCTCTAACCACATCGGCAAGTCGATTCATCATGCGATGCGCTGCACTCAAGCCTCAATTTTTGAGAAGTTCATGCAAGCGCAACAGCTTGGAGGTCGACGGGCTATGCCCGTCTCCTACGGCGTGCATTTGGTGAGAGCATTTCAACGACAAGCCCGACACTATGGCAAGTCCTGCGCGCTCATCATTCTTGACCTCAAGGAGGCCTTCTATAGAATCTTTCGACCTTTGTGCATGGAAGGCGAAGTGACTGATCAGTCCATTGCCCTCTTGATGCACAGATTGCAGATGCCAAAGGACGCCCTCAAAGTGCTTCGTGGCATCATGAAAGAGCCCTGCGCTTTGCAGCAGGCAGGCATGGGATGGTTGCAGAGGAGAAGCCTGAAGCATCAGAGCAGCGCACTCACAGACACATTTCCAGATGCAGCAACAAAGCGATGTGGTCCAAACGACGCACGGATCTGACCGGGAGAGCCCTTTGCTCATATCATTTTCAGCTATGTTTGGGCGATTGTACTCCACAAGCTGCAGCACTTCATGCAACAGCAAGGTCTTCTGAGCGAATTTCCACACCGCAGCTCCCTGACCCTCTTTGCGACGGGGGGGCTGCATCAGGGCCCCAATGACCCTTTGTGGGGCCCACGTGGATGGATGATCTATGTGTATGTATTGAAGGCGAAACCCCTGCAGTTAGAATTCGCAAGGCAGGCCTGACCACGGGCAAGCTCTTGGAGCTCTGCACAGAGCAGCACTGCATGACACCCAATTTACAACGCAACAAGACCGAGATCCTCTTTTCGCTCCGGGGACACGAGTCCAGGCAGTACAAGAAGGACCTTTATGGACCTACAGCAACCCGGCAATTTCCGGTTGTCAACAAATACGGTACGTTCCAGGTACCTGTGACATCGCGATATTGCCACCTTGGAGGCCTCCTTCATCATGCTGCAGACCAGCAAGCTGAGATACGCAGGCGCATGGCGATAGCCCACACAGCAGTGACGCAACATCGGAAGCCCATATTCCGAAACTGGAAACTGCCGCTGAAGAAGAGGGTGCAACTTCTTGAGCCCTTGGTCTTGAGCAAACTTCTCTATGGAGCAGAGACATGGGTTGCCACCGACGACAAGACGGAGAAGTTCTTTCATGCTGCTGTTTTGCGACTTTACAGAAGACGTCTACCTGCGGCCCCTGATCAGCATCTCTCGGACGCTGCAATTCTTTCCCAAGTCAGTCTGCCCAGCCCAGCTGAGCTGTTGCGCACAGCGCGCTTGCGATATGTGGCCACTCTTCTTCATTGTGGAGAACGCCATGAATGGGGACTGATCGAACAGGACCGACCTTGGACCCTGCTCGTGGAGGATGATACGCATGGCTCCAGAATTGCTCGAGCCTCCAAGACCCCAAGGATCACTGGAAGCTGATTGTGCACCACAGGTCATATTGGAGACGCCTTGTCCGGCGAGCCACAGAACATGCTCTTGCGCAGAGGCGCAACGACTGGCACCTACAGGAATTCCACATTGCCGCAGTCCAGGAGATGAGGGAATTCTATGACTATGAACCACATCGACAATGCAATGAGGCCGAGCAGAACGATGTCTACGGCTGCCTACACTGCAGGAAACAATGCAAGAACAGCAGGAGAGGCATCGCACATGTTCAAGGCCCACAAACAGATTGTGCAGCGCAGGCGTTTGGTTGACTCCACATGCTGTCCTGCATGTCTACGAAACTATCATACCATGGAGAAGGTCGTGGCACAGCCACGCCTGCGACAAGATCCAAGGGTTGGCAATGACCTACACCTGGCCTGTGTTGATTGCTTTAAATCGATGCGACCACATTGAGGAGGCGGTCACCCACATCAAAGGACTTGCAGAAGAGCGACCTATTTCCTGGACAACGTGGACCAGAACGCTTGACTTCTTCATTGACGCCCTTGACGAGCAGGACGTTGCCCGCTTTGAGATGGACCTGGAGGCGGCCCAGAAGCAGATTGCGGAGCTCCAATGCCCGATGAGTTGGGGGCTTGTCCCACCAGGTGATTCAGCCCCCCAGACCAGAGAGCAATTGGAGCAGGAGTGCTCTTGGATGTTGCGATCACTGAATGGCAGGCACATGCTCGCATTCCTCGCCAATTTGGAAGGCATCGCGTGCTCCTCCACCTCTTTTCGGGCCGGCGACGACGCCGGCTCCTGACAACTATGTGCTACACGTTGTCAGTGTTGACATCGTCATAGACCCAATTTGGGGAGACGTCATAGACAAGAAGACGCGACAATATTGGTTGGACTTGGCTCACAAAAATTTCATAGCTGGATTTGTGGCTGGTCCGCCTTGCAGAACCTGGCCGCGGGCTCGCGGAAGAAAGATTGCGCACCAGGAACATCAAGATTGATTTCTCCCACGAGTGATCCGCACGGCATGCCACTTGTGCGGACTGCCAAGCCTATCACTGCGTGAGCTGGAACAGATATTCACTGGAAATTGCTTGCTGACGTTCACCCTGCACATGGCATGCAGCATGGTCATCACAGGAGGGATTGGGATAGTCCAGCACCCGGCAGAGCCGCAAGAGCAGGATGCGGCAGCAATCTGGCGGCTCCCCATCATGCAGATGTTGATGGCCGCTCCGGGTGTCACACGCAGAAGGCTCTCTCAGGGCCTCTTCGGTGCCGTGTCGCCCAAACCGACAGACCTTCTTGTGATAAACATGCCTGAGCTTCCACAAGAACTGAGGCAGTGGATGACGAGACGCAAATTGCCAAGGTCAACAGCCATTGGGCTGGACCGCAAAGGCTGTTGACGCACGGGTACTTAAAAGAGTACCCGCCGGCTACGTGTGGAGCGCTAGCCAGTGCGCTACGCAAGGGTCTCGATGACCTTAGCGTTGTAGAGTGCGATGAGCCACCTCTGGCGGATTTAGAAAGGTGGAATTCACTTACGGCTACGAGCTATAGTGACCACGTGGGTACAGACTACGCCCGGTGAATCATTGCGTACAATTCAATCAGAGACCCGGTCGCTGCGACATGCAACAATGGACCGCTTGCCAAAAAAACATTATCGATACATATTCGCAAATGAGTTAAAATCTATGCCAACGCTTAAGGTTGCAAAAACAAGGACTTAAATGTTCGAGAACACCCACCTGCAAAAACCTTATCGGTGGAGCTGATTGGTTCCTGGACATCTTCTGGTTGGGCACATTCTAAAAGTTTGTTCATTGCATATCTGGGTTTTAGTTTATTCCCTTTTGCAAGGGCAAACAAGTTGGCTTGGTATTTGCCATACACAAAATAAACCCATCGGCTACTCGGTTACCTTAGTTATAAACCAACCTCGCTATCTATGCTGCACCATTTCGTATCAACCTGTAGCGTTGGCGATGAAAGATGAAAGAAGGTTTAAGGCACTGCTCAATGTTATTTTCCAATGTGGTAAACCCAGTAACCATCCTCACAAATGGATACAATCATCCCGGTAGTTTATGATTGGATTCACCACATTATGGGTCGGAGTCATCCCATCCTAGCATCAAAAACATCCCCATTCTATGGTCCCTCTGTGATTTCATGCACCATTGGACCATCCAAGTTGCAGAGGCCTGGAGTAAAGATGGCTCCAACATCAGCAGCTCGACAGAGACCAGAAATACACTGGTGATAGCCATCCAATTCAGAGACCAAAAAATAACCATTGGCCACCTGTTGTCTTTTTCTTGCCGTTCAGAGAAAGAAACTGGATATCCCATGCTGTTCAAATGTCTTGTTTGTCAATGCCTGGGCATTAGAAAAACTGGACTTTGCAGATTCGAACTCGATACCAGTAGTACCGCACAAGGCGGTGGCGGAAGTTTCAAAAATAGGAAACCTATAGGAAAGGTTGGTGGTTGTGAATCAGGGATGGCAGAGCGAAGCCACTGATGGACCGAAAGGTGCTTGAGGTCTCCTCTCTTTCTCTCTCTTTCTCTGACTATCTATCTATGTATCTATTTATCTGTGCATCTATGTATCTATGTATCTATGTATCTATGCATCTATCTATCTATCTATCTATCTATCTGTCTATCTTTCTATCTTTCTATCTTTCTATCTTTCTATCTATCTATCTATTTATCTATCTATCTATCTACCTATCTATCTGTCTATCTATCTATCTACCAGTTTACCTATCTATCTATCTATCTTTCTTTCTTTCTATCTATCTATCTATCTATCTATCTATTTATCTCTCCCTTTCATCTGTCTATCTGTCTAGCTGTCTACCTGTCTATCTGTGTTGCAGTGTCATTCAGTGTAATGTAGTGTGGTGTAGTGTA
>Ga0126342_10016102_pt1:2500-13055 | contig 13055 bp, 7 predicted proteins | sample Cyp1metagenome_FD_92528 | JGI IMG/M metagenome (GOLD analysis project Ga0126342, IMG submission 92528) | Coral microbial communities from Lord Howe Island, Old Settlement Bay, Australia - Cyphastrea 1 metagenome | ecosystem: Host-associated > Invertebrates > Cnidaria > Coral ... | reverse complement strand
ATGTAGGTATGCAGGTATGTAGGTATGTAGGTATGCAGGTATGCAGGTATGCAGGTATGTAGGTATGCAGGTATGCAGGTATGTAGGTATGCAGGTATGTAGGTATGTAGGTATGCAGGTATGTAGGTATACGTATAGTTATACTTTCCAGCCCACGTTTTTCTTGGGCTTCGATGATCCCCAGTGCGGCGAAGTACAGCTTATCTGCGCAGGTCTATGGTCTATTCATATACGATAGATGGATATAGATGGATTGGATTATATATACAGCATATATAGATACACACACATATATATATATATATATATGATTATATATGATTATATATGATTATATATGATTATATATGATTATATATGATTATATATGATTATATATGATTATATATATATATGTGTGTGTGTGTAGGTTTAGATTTAGACATGTTATGTTTTAGATGTCGATAGTTAGCAGATGGTGATCACTAGGTAAGCATCAACGAGAGATGTTGGCAAGCTTCCCATACCCATCCTGGCCACAATTCGTAAAGCTGCGCAGCTGTAGGAACAAAACACTGGTTTATCAATGTTTCCCCCTTAAATCTGGGGAAACATTGACCCCCGATTACACCTAGAATACTATAGAATACTGTAGTACTTGATAAAACCCATTCATAAACCAGAAGTGGATAGAAAATGATAGAAATGTGCCTTAAATACTTCACCACATTTCTCTCGGCTCGTCCACTGAGTACTCCAACGTAGGACTCTCGGTCAGTGCCGCCGATGCGGCGATCTGCCATGATCCCTTCGTACTTCAACAGAGGTCCCTTCCCTTCCTGGCCAGTGGGGTCGCCAGTGGGCTATTCACTGGTGTGCGCACTGGAAAGCAGAAGGAGCAGTTCACCGACACCTTTTTCCGGAAACCACGCTGTTTCTGCATGGTCGTTGCCTTCATGCTCCTTTGGAGCAGCCGATTGCAGTCTTAGATAGTCTTAGGCCCATGGCCCTGGATAGCAAACCATGCGCCAGGAGCTGCCAGGGGTTAGCACCAGGGAGGGGTTTGGCATAAGAAATCAATAGAAATAAATAGAAATAAACAGAACATAACAGAACTATTATGAAATGACAAACTGCTAAGTGGCAAAATCCGATGGATCTTTGTTACCATATGCCCTGTCCGCCGCCGGCTTTGGGCCTCCAAATTCACCAAGGATGGTGTGGCCACTGGGCCAGGTGCATAACGCACCCAACGCACCCGCGGATTCCAATCCGTTGACCCGCGGAGGTGCGGAGTTGCGGAGTTGCGGGCAGATTCCCTCGCTGCATCTGCAGTCTCAAAAGATAATACAGCATGTCCTGTCTGTGAACTCAATGCATTTGCAAACACTCTATTTTAGTCGTGGTACTATTGGAAGAAACTGTGGACTAATTAGCCTCGATATATTCAAGCAAACCGGGATGCTATGTCTGCCATGGCCAAAAACTAAGCCTATTTACCAGACCAAGCGTTTGCTAGTTGCCTCCCCAAAAACTTAGAGATCTCCACCTCAACCTCCGTAAAATGATCAAAGACGTCTCGTCCCTTCCAACCACTGCTCCAAAATCTCCTCTGGCAAAATGGCTCTGGCAACAGCGATTTATTGGGGAAATGATGAGTCTACCCGTTTGAAACCAGCTGGTCAAGTTTTCTGATGTTGCCATCTGAAAGACATGCACCACAAAAAACAACTCACAACAAACATATCGAAACATATCAAAACCCTGACGCCATCTGCTGCTGGAATCTCCCGCAGGCTACCTCTCTGCAGTCTGCCAAACACAGTCTGTCGCGGAATCGCATCCGACAGGTCAGGCGGCAGTCCTGCTGTCTTGATATGGTGCATGGAACATGATGCAGCTTATATCACCATACCATATGTTATAGATGCAACAAGAAGAGGATGGGACATTCAATCAAATAATAATGTATGATATATTTATGTATATATCATATTTATATATATATATATTATATCATATATATATACACACGTGTGTGTGTGTAAAAGCCCCTTACTAATAGTTACTAACCATCATTCCAGTGAAATATCCAAAAAAAATCTGAATGATGTTTGAGAATACATAAATCCCAAGACATTGTGGTCCAATGAGGTTGCTTGGTCACCAAAAAAATCCATGTCCGGACATCTGGCACCAGGGATTTGGCTTAAGGATGTTTAAGGTAACAGTTGTAGAAAACAGACGGCGTTTTCCTCCGGAACTCATCGGAATTCCATTGCGTTCCTGTGAAAATGCGTCCCTTCGGGCACTGCCAAGTCTTGTGAACACCACGTATTTCTAGCGAAACACCTTTCAATATAATAGGCCATATCCAATATCCTGAGTGATTTTCTTGTATAACTTTAGAGTGGATGTGCATCGGATTTTAGGAGCTACTTGTAGGTATCATGGCGGACCTGAAGTACCCCCCAAAATAAACAGACATGACAAACACATAGCAGATATCAACCCATGCAGCTAACAAATCGCTGGGTTTCCCGTGGTTTTCCCATCCCAACCCTTGAATTCAAGTCGACAGATGCAGATCTCATCAGTCGTCACCCTGTCTGATGAACACCACGCACAACTCCCTGGAGTTGCATATGTTTCTTGGGGTTCCATGAGGTGATTCCCTGCATTTTTTGATGGATTGAGGAGGTGTTGGGCCCCCAGCCCCGTTTTTTTTTTGGCCAGTTGTTGCCCTCAAGTAGCAGAAGAAGTTGTACTAAACTACCAATCCAAGGTGCGCGAGCTCATTGAAACTGAAAGGCCTGGGCACGTTGGAGAGATGTGGCAGGGTGTGCCCAAAACAAGCTTTGATCCACCACCATCCAGAATCCATCGAAAATCCGTCAAAAATCCGTCAAAAATCCATCAAATTCCGTGAGAGTCCATCAATGTCACGGTCTCCCAGGAACCAGGAAAGCCAATCTGTTTTCGGTGGGCACCTACTCAGCGCCCCATATATCGCTGGTGTGGATGGGTCATGCACCGAGATAATAAATAGATAGGTTGGACCAGACTAGATTGGATTTGGATTGGGATCTAGACTAGATGTAGACTTTAGGTTTGATTAGACTAAGCCAGAGTAGAGTATAGATTAGATTGCAGTAGGTTAGGTAGATAGATAGGCACATAGACAGAGAGACCGAAAGACACATAGACGAAGAGAAGAATGGACACATACAGTAGGTGACTTGCAGATAGGCAGACTTCCCATGCAGTCAACCACTTACTCAGTTTAGGCAGTTTAGCCCATCTTCGTGAATTTCTGCGCCCAATGCCTCTGTCATCCTCCATCTCCCACAGGCCTCTGAAGTCTTTGAATCAGTCTTGGGCACCTTTTCCTGGCGGGGTCAAGATGGGTCAAGGGATTTCCGCCGTCACCGGTCATATCTTTGTTTCTTGTGTTGCAGGGTGCCCCTCCAAGGGGGTTGGTGTCACCAGTGGCAGTCCTTCCAGTGACGACCACCTTTTCCGGTCGCCGTGTTCTGGGCCACAAGGCTCTCCTTCACAATTAGAGAAGCGTGATCAAAGAATGAAACAACATCCCACACCATGTTTTAGGCACCCAGCTAAGCCAAAGAGGAACCGCTGCGCTCCTCCTTCACTTCCATTACTTCCGTGACCTCCTTGACCTTAGCCATCTTGTTTTTCCCGGCCACTTTGGCTGTGCGCGGCCCGGCCACAGGCGCATGGGCAGGTACCTGTTTGCTCTGCCTTTGCGACTTCTGCTTGGGTACTGCCTGCTGGTACCCCCAATGCTGCGGTACGGGTGGCACCATGTGCACTTCAGGCAGCGCTTTGTCTGGGAGGTGCATGCCTCCCGAGGGGCCGGCGGGGCGTGTGCCTAGGATGGGAGGTGAGGTACAAGCGGCGGGTGAAAAACTGAGACCGCAGGTTGGCATCCGCATGCCAATGCCATCCTCCCTGAAGATGTCATTGCAACTCCTCGGTCGCACCCCAGATCCAACTTGAGATGAATGAAAAAGACTGGGTCCAAAAAACTGCTTGTCTACTTTTGGGTAGCCACCGCTCTGGGCCATCAAGGCGACTGATTAATGCTATGATTCAGAGATACTAATGGCAAGTTGCAACTCAACGTGTTGAATTTTGAAGTAACAGGCAGCTGATTGCTGACAACCATCTGCAAACTCCCCATTTTTGGGTCGTGAGCCATTCTCTTTATTTGTTCAAACTCCCCATGTCCGAAGAGCCGACAAACTCATGCAGTGGATCACTCTTGGGAGGTGAGAGATCCCATTACTGCTCAAATTCCCATTTTGGGGGAGGTAAGAGATTATCCTTGTTGACCTGTTCCTACTCAAACTCCACAATTCTTGGAAGGTTAAAGATATCTCTGTTTGCCTGAAACTCTCCGGTTTTTCTGGAGGTGAAAGATACAAGTACCTTGTTTTGCTCAAAAATCACAATTCTTGGAAGGTGAAAGATTCCTTTCTTTGCTGAAACTACCCGTTTCTTGGGAGGTAAATCTTGCTGAAATTCCACACATTTTTGGAAGGTAAAAGGTCCCTTTCCTTGCTCAACATACCCATTTTTGGTGATTACCGTAAAGCACCAAGCGAAATCGAGAAAACCCCATTGTTCGGTGACTAAAGCCCAATTTGCGTCTGTGGTTTGCCATGTATGCCCCCTGCTTGGGATACATTGCCTCGGATTCTGTTCGAAATGGTTCTATACTTGGGGGTACTTTATTAAAGATCACGCTAATGGTGGTTTGTTCATCCCATGCCGACCACGCATGCCTGCGAAAAACAGCCCATGCCTATCGCATGCGTTTGAAACAGCTCAAAATTCTGAGTCAAACACTGCACCCCTCCGGAGAAATGATCGAAGGAAAAAAAAACGCTTCGCCGCGAAAGACCTGCGAAAGAGCCGACTTTCCCATCCTTTCCATAGTTGGTTGGTAATATACTATTAGTATATGGTTAATATTAATGGTTAATATTAATGGCTAATATTAATGGTTATAATATGGTGTTATATATATAATGATGGTTCATAATAACCTGCTTGGTGGTTTGAACCTACCCCTCTGAAAAATGATGGAGTGAGTAACAGTTGGGATGATGACATTCCCAATTAATATGGGAAAGTCATAAAAAAACAGTAATAAACTAACCATTATGGGAATAATCATCCCAACTATATGATTATTCCCATTGGTTAGTTTATATGATTATTACGATCCATTTATATCCATTTATCCCCCCTAGCTCAGCTATATTTAATGGGTCCCAACTATATGATTACCCTCTGGTAAACTAACATAGCTATGGAAAATCACCATTTTTAATGGGAAAATCCACTATAAATGGTCATTTTCAATAGCTATTTTGAAAATCCCCAGAGGGTATTCCTTTTCATGTTCCAAACCACCAGTTTTTGTCGCGCTGCTGGACCAACTGATTCAGCGTCTGGAGCTGCTGCGCCAAGGCCTGCTGCAGCTGCGAGGTGCTGGACATGTTGGACACCGAGTTCGCGCCTGCGGCGCAGGGATGGCTTGGTCTGAACAATGGTGGGTTTCATGGGATTTAACCATGAAAAATGGTGGTTTCATGGGATTTAACATGATTTAACCATGAAAATTGTGGTTTCATGGGATCTAACCAACAAAAATGATGATATGATGATGATTTTAATGGGATTTGTATATATCATGTGGGTAAAACAACGCCAGTTTACCACCCATGGCTGGGAATGGGAACCATACCATTCCCAGTCATGGGTTTGCGATTGGTTCATTGAATCATCCCTATTTTTTAACTACCATAAAAGCGGGCTATGCACCAAGGTTTTGTTGGACGAAATCAGCGAACTCAGGATATTTTCCAGCAAAGTTGGTATCCATCTCACAAGTGTCAGATTTTCTTACAACTCTCAGATCTCACAACTGCAAGTCTCTTAAGTTTAATCACTTACAACTAAGACAGCTTAGTAAAAACCTCTGGAATGCGAGGGGAAAATGATGTGGGAAGATGTGGGTTGGGGTGGGGCAACAATCACATTCAAATGCGCTTGCACACGCCTCTTTTATCAACTACTATCCTTATACCAAATATCTTTCTATTCCATCTATATCTATATACTGCATATTGTAATATATTAAGTATATATATATATATTATAACGCTGCTGAAAGCGATGCATATGAGTTTCGTGAGGATTTCATGAACATAGTTTGGGATTCAAACCAGGCAAAAAAAAAAAACGAAAAAAATACCAGGATGTTTACCAGCAAAGATCTTGATTCTGCCACCAAAAAATGTGTGGTTGTCAGCAAAAGCCCAATATCATGATCTACTTTGAATCTGGATATCATCATGTAACATGATGATTCACTAACCTTACAGATTCTTACATAAGGCTACATTTGAGGATACCGCTGTTGACGATCATTTCACTGATGTTTGCTGCTGTGAGGTCGACAATGATTCTAGATTTATCTCAAATTTCTGCAGGAATTCATGGGTCATTGCCCAATGACCACAACAAAACCCAGCCGCAGTGCGGCCACTCTTTCGGCGCCTGGGATTACCAAGAACCTGGGCCGAACATCCCATCCCAGCATCCCACCAGTTGTGGGAAAGCTGCTACAGTTGAAGAGCTGGCGCTACCAGCTCTAAGTCACAATAATGGATGTTTATGGTGTACCCAGTTTACCCCCTGATTTTCCCAGTCAAATGGTCAATTCATAGCTTTCGACCCATCCTCCGGATCTCGGAACTGGCTCTGGCTCGTGTTCTCCTCGTTATCGCTCTCCGCTTCGGTGGACTCCGAGGCTGCAAGGCCAAGGCCAAAGGGCTTGGGCAGGTCCACGGCCTCCGGCGCAACAGGAATCATGGCCTGCGCTGGCTGCTGATGGAACACAGTCCTTGAGGGGTGAAGTTCCATGGAAGGAAGAAAAATGGAAATCCTCTGGACCTTGAAACATCAAAGTGAGATCTATTGCCAAGGGGTACTGGGGAACCATGGGAACCGCTGTGCTCCACATCTGGTTTTCCAAACCACCAGCAGCTTGGAGAACCAGCAACTAACCAGTGGCAAATCTTCCTCGACACTTGACCAAGGAAATAACAGAAGAAATTGTAAAAAAAAAACATATCGGGTGTCCATCTTTTCGTGCCTTGAACATAATCAACCCATAGCTTCTTGTGAAGCTCCTGCGATCACGTTCTATTACTTTTGCATGCTGTTACTCCATGATCTGGGAATGGAAAAACATACTATGATAGATCATACCCTCTGCTAATCTAACATAGATGTGGAAACTTTCTGGTGTCCCCTGGAAAATGATCTGCATTCATGGTGGCTTCTCCACATCTACTGTTCGTTTACCCCAGGCTAACCATTGATAGCGCCATGGGAAAACATCGATGGCTGGTAGGCCTTGAATCTGGCCCCTCGGCAGCCGGGATTGGCATCAATCCAAGTCTTTGAGCCACTGCAGGGCAGGGAGGCAAATCGCTATGGTTGATGTTACAAGGGTCCTTAACAAAAATGGCCCACTCACTATGGCAGTAGGTCATAGTAGGTCTGCAAGTCTTGTCCAACGGTGAAACAGCGAAAATGTGGGAGTCTGTGTGGTTTCTGTGATTTCGGCATGCTCCTATCTATCATATGCTAGGACGGCATATGACAGCGCCAAATGGTTGGCAATTCGGAACAACTATCGATAGTTCATGACATTCTCCACTTGGGTTGGAGATCCCATGTGAGGTGCAGAACCTCCCGGTAGGACAGGCTCACGTAGCTTCCCATCTTGATGCCTGGGCAACGAATGGATATCGTATGATATCGTCCCACAGAATTTCGGAGTTCGTTGTTTAGACCAGAAATTCCTGCTGGGCAAAAGGACATCACCAAATCTAAGTCAAATCTATCCAAATCTGCCCCAATTGTTAGGCCAAAGGTATCGCTGTTGCCCCTGTTTCGTAGCAAAAACTGGCGCGCAAGCCGCCTTTCTGCTTGGCCAGCAGGGTACGGTTGCTGACCTCAAGGTCTGTCCGTAAATACAACAACCGAAACCAACGAAGACGCCCACAACAAAACCGCAAGGCTCTGAGCTCCCTGGCACCTTTGGGAGCCATGGCACCTGTTGTCATGTATATTGTTATCAAGTATTCCTAATGTTATTGTTATTACTAGTGAGTTCTTATTTCATTGTTAGTTCATTGCTATTACTAGAGTTGTTGTTCTTGTTATTGTTGTTAGTTTTTTTATTGTCACTACATGCGTCATTATTCCAGATTATTGGCATTATTATTGTCATTTTTTTTCATCATTAATATCGTGATTATTATTGTTCTGACTAGTTTCATCTAGTTTCATTGTTAATGTCATTGTTACAGTATTATAGCTATTGTTGCTACTACTATTCTGGCAATATGATTTTATCTTTATCGTGAACATTATTATCGTCATCGCAGGGTCTATCTTAATTTAGGGGATGGTAGTTAGAATATTCAGAATGATGATCGCAATCCATATTCTGAACATGGTCCTCATCCGCACCATCATCATTGTCACCACCACAACCACCACCACCACCACCACCACTACCACCACCACCACCACCCATGAAGCACCTCCCTACCCGCCTTCTCTGCTTTGCCGCTGCCGTCCGCGGTCAACGAAGGCACGTTCTTTTTGGTGTGTATGTGTGTGTGTGTGTCTGTGCGTCTGTGTGTGTGTGCGCCACTTCAGTTGCTGGGCTACTGGCAGTGATGTAAGCTGTTGATGATTATATATTGGGTTCTAACATGGTTATGTGCCACACACCAGCTGGGATGCACATGGTCTCAGTATATAGTTTCCAAGGTAGTGAGTCATTGATATTTCTTTTCAGGGACCTGTACGGGTCGGAAGGTCGCATCTTCAACTTGGGGTCCTTTCTGTACAGCCCGTGATTCTTGGGGGCATGAGATTATTTTTATGGGACATCGACCAACCCTTGAGTACAACAAGGGACGATATCTCTGCTGCCATCATTCTGAAGGGCAGATGCCCACAGTTTCAATGCTGGAGCCACCAGAATGACCGCAGCATGCCCCCATCGTGTCTGCACAAAAACGAGCAGGGTGTTGCAAGGGACAACTATCAACAAGGATGATTCCAATTACTAAGCCCTTACTGATTCTTCACCATCATTTGAGCCATGAAAAATACCATATCTGTTATTCTACTGGTTGGTTAGTAAATAGTCCTAGTTCATACGCCGCAACAAGCCAGTTGGCATAACCTCCGACATTAATCCATCAACAGAGGTATTTTTAATGGCTCGGTCGCTCAAACTCCCTGGGATCTAGCCCTCCGTTTGCCTCCAAAAAATAGAACCCTAAAAGTCGCAAAAGACTAACAAGGTAAGGCCAATTATAATCATGATCACAAGAGCAATAATTAGTGATACCATCTGATAACAATCATGAGAATAATCACAATTACAATCAATAACAATAACAATTCATAACCAATCTACAGTTGTGGAGCTTGTTCTTGGGTTTGCCCCCTTGCCCCCCCCCTGTGAGGCGCGCCCGTTTTCGGCCGGCTCAGTAGCAATGGGGACAGAAGGGGTCCACCTCAGATGGTTTTTTTTGACCCTTGATCTGCCTTGATTTGCCGATGAAAAATGGTGATGTTCCATAGTTATGTTAGTTTACCGGAGGATCATCATGGGAAAATTGGATCATCATGGGACAATCATAGGGATAAATGGGATAATCATAGGGATAATCATAATTGATGGTTTGTCTTTTTGTTACTGTTCCAACTATCTCCCATTTTCTCAAGATGACCGAAGAAGGTTCTCTCTGGAAGCATTATAATTCACAGCATCTCTGCTAGATTCGCAGAGTCACTTCAAGGGAACCACTGCCTTATATTTTGGGGTAACTTTAAAATGTTCCTTAATCAGGTCAATCCATTGATGGATTTGAAGCTATCCACACGTTTTCAGCACCTGTTTCTGTGTCACGCTGGAGGCCAGGGATTTGCATAGGTATGAGTCGGGGATCGCTGGATACCTGCCAAATCTATTGCCAAATGGTTTCTTGTTGGAGAACCCATTGATTTTGAGGTCCAGTTTCACATTCGTCACCGGCTGAGCTTGCGACATATTCGTTGAACTTTGGCATCGGACCCAAGATCTGCCGGTGGCTACCAGGCTGGGAGAAAGTTCAGCGTCAAAAACGGATTTTTTGTCTGAAGTTTCTATCTGGAAATATCTGGAACCTACCACATCTACACAATGCACCCCCTTAGGCTTTTTGCGGGGTACCAACACACCAGCCGGGATTTCTGAAAAAGGATTTTCCTGGTTTTTTGGTGATCTCCCAACTTCAGATGTGTTTTTTTTGATTCTCCCCGTGTTCCCTCCGCATGGTTTGCTTGAAATAATAGTTGACCAAGAGGACCATCCCTCACAGCATAGGCCCCAAGAATCATCGGTTTTGGTCGCCTGCTTGGGCCATTGCCCGTCCTTGGGCCAGAGAACACAGTAGAAACAACCATTGCC
>Ga0126342_10016101_pt1 | contig 13056 bp, 9 predicted proteins | sample Cyp1metagenome_FD_92528 | JGI IMG/M metagenome (GOLD analysis project Ga0126342, IMG submission 92528) | Coral microbial communities from Lord Howe Island, Old Settlement Bay, Australia - Cyphastrea 1 metagenome | ecosystem: Host-associated > Invertebrates > Cnidaria > Coral ... | reverse complement strand
GATATCCGCATGTACTGTGGCCGCTTCGTTGGACCATCGCACACAGCACATGGATGGTCCCCCTGTTTCATCAAGATTACACATGCACGATGGACAAAAATTGAACCGTTTGCTATAACGGTGTACACACACACACGAAAAACATATCCTCAACACATCCTACAAACACATCGAACACATATTCAAAACATACAGAGTAACAGAAAACATATATTCAACGTATATATTAATTTTTAATTTTTAATATGTTATACAGATACTTTTTCCCATTTACCCACCACAAACCTTACATTTCTCATTTTCTCATTGTAGCCTTCCCGTTGGGAGGACCTCCGGCACCGGGTCCAGCCAGTGGGGGCAGCCTACGGGGAAATAACGGGGGAATACAACGGGGTAAATGGGGAAGGCGACAACGAGGGTCTACAACGGGAAAACCACAACGAGAAAATGAGAAATGTCACGTTTACGGTCGGTAAATGGGGAAACGGTATTTGTGTAACATTTTCAATATTAAAAACTGATATGATGTGACCTTTACTTTTTGATATGCGTATTTTTAAATTTGAAAATGTGCTTCAATGTAGATTGACATATGCTATCTAGAAAAGCTATAAAAATACAAATAGAATGTCCAAAACTACACGTTTAGTAGCTGACTTTTCCAAAAAAGACTAACTGCCAACTATATAACACGGACCTTGCATGGAAACCAACATGGACCCCCACGGTACCTTTCCTATGGTGACTTCCCCATACCCTGAAACCAACATGGAAGACAACATGGAACCCAACATGGACCCTCATGGTACCTTTCCCATGGTGACCTCCTCCATACCCTGAAAGCTGGAAACCAACATGGAAGCCAACATGGAAGCCAACATTCACCCCCACGGTACCTTTCCCATGGTGACCCCCTCCATACCCTTGCAGCTGGAAACCAACATGGAAACCACCATGGAACCCAACATGGACTTTTACGGTACCTTTCCCATCATGACCTCCCCCATATACCCTGAAAGCTGGAAACCAACATGGAACCCAACATGGACCCCCACGGTACCTTTCCCATGGTGACCTCCCCCGTGTCTTGCCAGCTGGAAACCAACATTGATCCCAATATGGACCCCCAAGGTACGTACCTTTCCCATGGTCGACCTCCCCCAAACCCTGCCAGCTGGAAACCAACAAGGAAGCCAACATGGAACCCAACATGCACCCCCCACGGTACCTTTCCCATACCCTGAAAGCTCGAAGCAAACATGGAAGCCAACATCATGGACTCCCATGGTACCTTTCCCATGGTGACGTCCCCCATACCTTGAAAGCTGAAAACCAACATGGAACCCAGCATTCATCCCCACGGTACGTTTTCCATGGTGACCACCCCCACCCTGAAAGCTGGAAACCAACATGGAAGCCAACATGAAGCCAACATTCGCCCCCACGGTACCTTTCCCATGGTGACCCCCCAGCTGGAAAACAACATGGAAGCCAACATGGAACCCAACATGGACCCCCACGGTACCTTTCCCATGATAACCTCCCCCGTGCCTTGCCAGCTGGAAACCAACATTGATCCCAATATGGACCCCCAAGGTACCTTTCCCATGGTGACCTCCCCCATACCCTGGCAGCTGGAAACCAACATGGAAGCCAACATCATGGACTCCCATGGTACCTTTCCCATGGTGACGTCCCCCATACCTTGAAAGCTGAAAACCAACATGGAACCCAACATTCATCCCCACGGTACCTTTCCCATGGTGCCCTCCCCCATACCCTTGCAGCTGGAAACCAACATGGAAGCCAACATGGAAGCTAACATGGAAGGCAACATGGAAGCCAACATGGAAACCAACATGGAAGCCAACATGGACCCGCATGGTACCTTTCCCATGGTGACCTTCCCCATACCCTGAAAGCTGGAAACCAACATGACCTCCCCCATAACCCACATGGAACCCAACATCATGGACCCCTATGGTACCTTTCCCATGGTGACCTCCCCCATACCTTGAAAGCTGGAAACCAACATGGAAGCCAACATCGAGGCCAACATGGACCCCCACAGTACCTTTCGCATGGTGACCTCCCCCACACCCTGAAAGCTGGAAACCAACATGGAAGCCAACATGGAAGCCAATATGGACCCCCGTGGTACCTTTCCCATGGTGACCTCCCCCATACCCTGAAACCTGGAAACCAACATGGAAGCCAACATGGGCCCCAATGGTACCTTTCCCACGGTGACCTCCCCCATACTCTGAAAGCTGGAAACCAACATGGAAACCAGCATGGGGAAGCCAACATGGAAGCCAACATGGACCCCCATGGCCTCCCCCGCACCCTGAAACCTGGAAACCAACATGGAAGCCAACATGGAACCCAACATTCACCCCCACGGTACGTTTCCCATGGTGACCTCCCCCATATACCCTGAAGCTGGAAACCAACATGGTAGCCAAGATGGAAGCCAACATGGGCCCCAATGGTACCTTTCCCATGGTGACCTCCCCCATACGCTGAAAGCTGGAAACCAACCCCCATGGTACATTTCCCATGGTGACCTCCCCCATACCCTGAAAGCTGGAAACCAGCATGGAAGCCAAGATAACAAAACCCCGTTGACACAACCCCCGTTGATTGTCCGTGCTCCGTGAGCCGTCGCTTGCAGCAAGGCTTTGAATGTGTGTGGCTTTGGCTTGCAGCCGAAACCAACATGGAACCCAACTGATATAAAAAACATAAGTGGAACGTTATCATGAAAGAACCTTATCATTCTTCCCCACCCATGTCTACATTTTATTGGCAGAAGGCCTGGCACCAACAAAAATAAAAAAACATCAAAATGGAATCCCTCTCCCCTGGGGTGGGATGGGGAAGCATATTTTGGAGCATGTTGCGCCAGTCAGCCCTAGTTTTTCTTAGGTCCAGTTGCATTTGGTGAATGTTCTCCCCAGCATTCTTGAGTTGAATCTGGACTGGTGTTTTTTTGCATACCAGACTCCAGGAACCCGAAAACTAACTTGGAACCTGGATGGATATTTCGTTGGGGGAAGTGAACAGCAGAAAAAACAACAAGTAAAAACAATATGGGATTTGAATGGATTTAGGGATCCTAGTTTTCCTTTACACTTGGTAAAGGAGAAAATGTGCCATTTGGACGCTTTTGGGCTGAATCTGGACTGGTGGCCACATTTTGTCTCCCCGATTGCTCCCCCGGTCAGGCTCTCCTCCACCAACCCGCTGTGTCCCCCGGGTGTGGTCGTCGAACCCACAACGGCAACCAATATGGAACCCAACGAGTTTAACTTTTGGGGGCAGCCAGCTCCACCAAATTCACCATAAAATTGTCACGTTTGCCTTTATTTTGCTCCTTGTTGCTCTTTCCATCTTTTTCTTAGTTTGCTGATATTTGTTATTCTTTCATGTCGCTTGCTTTTTCTCTCTTCGCTGTCAGGTTTTCTGCCCTGTTGCGGCTTACTTTGGAAGGTTGTGCGACGAACACGGAACCCAACACATATCGAAACATAAGTCACAACCTTTTCTTGGAGGTGTTTTGGTTTCAGTTCTTTCCCCACCACAGACCTGGAACCTGAATAGTCTCTTAAAATGTGAGCGCAATACGAAGTGAAAAGTAGGGTCGCCCGAAAGTCACTAACATTGAATTTTCAAAGAAAACGCCTTAAAAACAACTTGGGTTCCAGGTTAAGCTTCAAATCACCCTTCAAGGTTGCAGATCGCTTTGTGATAACTTGTTCAAATTCCATGTTGGCTGCTTCAGGGTGCAGTTTGGGTTCAGTTTGGGCCTGCATTGGGTTCCATGTCAGTTTTTGGAGTGATTTTATTGAAAAAGTTAGTTCAATGATCTCCCGGGGAACAAAATCCACTTGAGACCGTGCCATAGGTTCATGTTAGGAGACATCAGGAATAGCATGCAGTTCCACGTTGGATTTCGGGGGTGTAGATAGATAGATAGATAGATAGATAGATAAATAGATAGATAGATAGATAGATAAATAGATAGATAGATAGACAGGTAGATAGGTAGATAGGTAGACCTCGCCTGGCCTGGGGCCTCACCTTGCTTCTCACTTTCTGCACTGCAATGGAAAGTACACCTGGCCAGGATCGAACTGGCGACCTTCAGCATGTGAGGCTGACGTCATAGCCACTAGACCACAGGTGCTTCTGCTGCACACAAGCAAAGCTCATCGGCGCGCTTGCCTCAAGAATGACAACCGCTGCTGCTGCAAGTTCACAAAGTGACCCCGGGCAAGTGCTGGGCTAAAAATCTCAGAAATATAGATAGATAGAAATATAGATAGATAGATAGATAGAAAGATAGATAGATAGATAGGTAGATAGATAGATAGACGGATACATAGGCAGATAGACGGATAGATAGATAGACATATAGAGAGAGATATGTTATTTACAGATAGAAAGATATATTGATAGATAGATAGATAGATAGATAGAAAGATAGCTAAATATATAGATAAGATAAAATAAGAAAAGATAAGATAAGATAAGAAAGATAGGATGGATAGATAGATAGATAGGTAGGTAGGTCGATAGATAGATAGATAGATTAGATGGATAGATAGCTAGGTAGCTAAACCGGACAGACAGTCTGGCAGATAAACAAAAAGCTAGACAGAAAGATAGATAGATAGATAGATGGGAAGATAGACAGATAGATAGCTAGACAGACAGACAGACATACAGGCAGATAGATAGATAGATCGATCGATAGATAGATAGATTAGATAGATTAGATTAGATTAGATTAGATTAGATAGATAGATGGACAGATACATAGGCAGATAGACAGATAGACCGATCGATAGATCGATAGATAGACAGATAGATAAATAGGTAGGTGGAAAGACAGAGAGATAGACAGAGACATAGATAGATATATAGATAGATAGAAAGATAGATAGAAAGTTAGATAGACCAATAAATAGATAGACAAGTATATGGACAAATAAATGGTTAGATGGACCAATAAAGATAGATAGATAGACAGATAGACAGGCAGACAGGTAGATAGACAGATAGGCAGACAGACAGATAGTTAGCTAGACAGATAGATAGATAGATGGATAGATAGAAAGATAGATATAGATATAGATAGATAGATAGATAGGTAGATAGATAAATAGATAGATAGAAAGATAGATGTAGACATTTAGAAAGATGGATTTAGATAGAAAGATACATTTATAGACGGATAGATAGATAGACAGATAGATAGATAGATAGACGGATACATAGGCAGATAGACAGATAGACAGATCGATAGAGCGATAGATCGATAGATCGATAGATAGATAGATAGATAGAGATATATCGATCGATAGATAGATAGATAGATAGATAGACAGGTAGATAGGTAGATAGGTAGATAGGTAGATAGGTAGAAACATAGATAGATAGAAATATAGATAGATAGAAATATAGATAGATAAACAGATAGATAAATAGATATATATATATAGATAGATAGATAAATGGATAAATAAATAGATAAAGATCGATAAAACATATCAAGATCGATAAACATAGATAATGATCGATAATACTAGATAAACATAGATTAAGGCAGATTAATATATATAGATAGATAGATAGAAAGATAGATAGATAGATAGATAGATAAATAGATCGATAGATAGATAGGTAGATAGGTAGATAGGTAGGTAGATAGATAGATAGATAGAAAGAAACATAGATAGATAGAAATATAGATAGATCGATAGATAGACAGATAGATAAATAGGTAGGTGGTTAGATAGATAGATGGATAGATAGGTAGATAGATAGATTGATTGATTGATTGATTGTTGGATAGATAGATAGATAGTTAGATAGATAGATAGGTAGAAAGATAGACAGATAGATAGATATATAGACAGATAGATCGAGAGGTAGGTAGATAGCATCAATAGATGCATATGTACTTATTGATCCAGCAGGTTATCCCAGCCCAGGCCGAACCCGGCAGAGACCTCCAGGTTGTCACTGGGGCTGGGATGAATGCTCCACATGGCTCGGTTGAATGGGACGTATGAACCATCAAACCTTAGAATTTCATGTGATATTCATAGATAAATACATTTGAATATATATATATATATATATATTTATATTTTATATTGTGATTGGATATAGCTAAGCATGTGTTTGATATATCGTTGGTTATATTGATCCATATTGATCCCATTATATCCCATAATACTACATGAAATCATATTCACATCACTCCCTTTTGATCCATTTATTTCCTTGTCGACGGAACGTAACTCCCCAAAATCAGACCCCAAACACGTCCTTGGAAGGTACTTGCTTGGATGCATAGGGGTGGTCTATCTCACTGGATATTGATATTTTGGGGTTTCCGAGTTGGATCCGGACTGTTAAACATCCGATCCTGTTTGTGTCACAACTTATTGGGTTTAAATCATCAAAAGTCCCGTTTTAATAAGTCGAGGAAGTACAGGAAGGTTTGGGTGCCAGCTTGGAATCCACTGAGTTGATCTTGGCAACTGGTGTGACTAAATTTTGCTATTATTATTGCTTTTTGCTGTTGCTGTTGTTGTTGTTGTTGTCGTCGTCGTCGTCGTCGGTGTTGTCGGTGTTGTCGGTGTTGTTGGTGTTATGGTGTTATGGTGTTATGGTGCTATGATGCTATGGTGTTATTATGTTGCTATGTTGCTATGGTGCTATGGTGTTATGGTGTTGGTGGTGTTATGGTGTTATTGTGTTATGGTGTTATGGTGTTGGTGCTGGTGGTGTTGGTGTTGGTGGTGTTATGGTGTTGTGGTTGTGGTTGTTTTTGTTCTTTTTTTTACACATCCTCTGTTTGTTTTGATGATAACACGAAGAGACGGAGACCAACAGCTGCAGATCCTGAACCCAACTTTCACCCTATGAAACCTTCAGCTACAGAGTGTGTGTCTGAAAGAGGGATTGACCCCCAAGTTGTGTGCTTTTGCTTCCCATCGAACGGGGGAACATAGTGATTAGCTAATGGGCTAATGGATTTAGGGGTAGCCAAGTCGGCTCATAAGCCCAGCCCCCGATTGCGAGAATTTCAGGTTTGGAATGGGCTAGAAAATCCCAACCCAATGGCCCCCCTATTTGTCATATCCCAGTTACACTCTCAGCGCGGCTGGATCCACAGTGAAAGTATGTATATATATATATATATATATATATTTATATATATATATATATGTGTGTGTTTTTGCTGAAAAAAACATGGAACTGGTGAGAACGAGGCGAGATAGAACATGAGTTTACCATTGGCATGCACATGTTGGTTCTGCGTCGAAACACTGAGGCCCCCTGATTCACAGGCAGGGCGTCTGGGAGAAGATTCAAAAATTGGCAGTTCTCAATCAGTTGGTGTAACGTCAAAATCCTCATTGGTGGAGAACGGAAGGTACTGCACCTTTAAAATATCATTGGGATGAATGCCCCCTAAACCTAAAGAACTTAGATGAACCCTAAACCAAAGGAAAGTGGACATGATTTGCGCATTAGGCAAATGACAAAAGCTCGAGCATGCCCAAATTCAAAAGTTAATAAAATCTATAATTAAACTAGTTTTTTTGATCCACTCTAACGTGGCAAGCTGAATTGAGCCGAAGATGGTCAGGTCTCTCCTGGCTCCTGGGATTATACCCAGATTCCACATGAGCTCGATACTTGGTGAGGTTTCAGTCTGGTTGTGGTGATAGCTTTCCAATGGTGGGATGTTGTGGGTCTTGGTGCCGAAGTCATTGAATATATCTGAAATATCCCCTTAGGAATTTCCTCTATCAAATGGGGGGATATCCCCCTGATAAGAGCATTGTTTTATACACATTTTAACTCTCATTTTTAGGGCTCGAATGAGTCTCCCATTTTATACAGTTTTTTTTTTGGGGGGGTCAGAGCAGCATTTTATAGTGATGCTCACCTGCTGGGTGACAGCCACGTACACCGTCATAGGTTCCCATTCTATAGAGACCATATATTGTATACTGTATAAAACGGCAAATTTCCAACGTCATGGGTTCCAATTTTATAGTGGGTGAAGCTGTTATCACATTAAGAAAAAATACGTCACCATACCACACAGAAACTATACCCTACCCACCCATCAAAATCCAAACTATACAATGGGAGTCGTTCAAAATGTCCACATAATGGTTGTTCAATTGCCAAGGCCGCCGGGTTTCAACATCAGACCCCGCGAAAGTTTCTTCTGAGTTCGCGAAAGTCTTCTTTTTTGGTGAGAGATTTAGCGAAAGATTTCAACATGAGACCCCCGCGAAAGATAAACGTGGGTTTCGTGAGAGATTCGCGAAAGCATTTATTTAATCCGCGAAGAATGGCCGTTTGTGGCATTTCTGTTTTTTTTTGCAATTTTGTAGTTACTATTAAACGGGAAAAAACACAGAAATGCCGCAATTAAACTACATTTTCCAAAATACCTCCCAAAGCTTCAGGATACCCAAAATTGAGCCATATCAAACTTGTTATAGAGGGGATCACCTGTATATACCTGGAATCCGCGGAGTATCTTGAATATTTTATGTTTTTCTGTGTCATGTTTAGATAATTGTCCATTTTATAGAGGCATAACCTGTATGTTTTTGTTCGTAGTTTTTTGTAATGTTTCGCATAATTTTCCATTTTATAAAGGCATAACCTGCATATATATCTGAAATATGCGGAATATTCTGGCATGTTTCATATTTTGTTCCTCATGTTTTTCATAATTGCCAATTTTAGAAGTTTAACCTGTATAATATCTGGAATTTGTGGAATACTTTGATTTTTTTCTATGTTTCTTTTGTATTTTTTGTCATTGTTTGACATAGGTTTCCCTTTTGTAGAGGCATAGCCGGACATAGCAACGGAAAATCATTGGCAAATCACCATTTAGAATCACCTCATCTTGCAAATGGCTATAAATCGAGTATAATTGGGTATAAGAGGATTATAACTCATAACTAAAGTTACACATCATTTTAAGCCCATCTACAACTGTCAAGGACCATATCTGTACCCAAATTTTGACGCAACCCCAACTGTAAGAGCAGGGAAGGATCCAGGGCACTATAAAATGGGAACCTGTGACGTTAGAAATTCATGGTTTTTCAGGGTATATAATCATTATAGGATGGGAATCCATGACGTCAAGAAAACGTTAGGTTTAAGGCGTGTTAAGGAAATCCAGACATTTGGGGGGATCATAGGCCCCCATTCTATAGTGAGTTTTGGGTAAGTCACGGAAAACCAAGATAGGCTCGACGGTATGTCATGGGTCCCCATTTGAGGACCCTGTTGGGGGAGTCGTAGACCGCCGTTTTATGCCTATAGAATGGGGGCCCATGACGATCCGACTTAATTCACAAGGGGTCTCTGAAACTTAATATGATATACATTGATATACTAGTAAGGGGAACTAACTGATGTATCAGATATATACTCTTTGAATATGATGTTTCTGATGATTTTGCTTCGAGGAACTGAAATCATCAAATCGCAGCATCTGGAAAGCAAATGGGAGTTGCTCCAACATTTACCTTTAACATCATTTTACTGTTGGCCGGTTTGTTGGACTTTTCTGCGCCAAGCCGAGCCACTCCGCCACGAATCAGGATGCCAACTACCTGAAGTTCGACACCGACGCCAAGCCCCATGGCACCATGAAAACTTGCGCTGAAGATATGGTAAATGCACCATGGATGTAGCCCATTTCCGAACGGGAAACCATGAAAGTTCCATAGTTTTTTGTGTATTTGCTGGAAGATACCAGTGGACCAGAGGATAAGTGGTGTAAATTGTCGAAAGAAGTTTAGAAGTCAAACTTCCGACAGTATGGACAGATGAAACAGCAGAGGTGGGAAGAGGTAGAGAAGAGAAAGAGCCAGAAGAGAAAGAGTCAGTCGCAAGAAGATCAGTATAGAAAGAAGATCAAGGCGCGCGAAAAGGGAAAAGTAGGCTTGCTACTGTAAAGCGGCGGGTGCGGAGCCATCCGGGGAGATGAGACATCAAAACTTGCCCCTGCGGCGCGAAGCACATTTCGAAGTCAAAATGTCAAAAGCACCCCATGCTCGGACCACTTTTGGAAGTTGAGTTGCTAAAAAGTGCAGCGCGAAGCACATGTCCAAGTCAAAATGTGCAAGCACATCAAAACACACCATTATCGGAGCACTTTTGGAAGCTCATAAGGGAGTTTGTAAAATCCCCGCGCCTACGTTTAGTCTTCCATGATCCTCCATGAGCCATTTTTAGCTTTCACTCGAAAAACGTTAAGAGGAAAAAAACGATAACGTTGCACATTGATTCTGTGAATGATCTGTGCTCTGTGCCCAGACTCTCGAAACCCAATGTTTTTTATTTTTCCGTCGTTCTGCAGCTATTTAGTGTTTTTGGTTTGTCAATTTCATTATTTGTTTTCGTAATGGCGCGCCAACGAATGCGTGTCAGATTCTGCACAAGGAAAAGGAAGGTGCCTGGTAGGTGGTCGCTACACTCCTTTTTTGATGATTGCAGCCATTTGCAGGAAAAAAGAACGTACACAGGATTCACGAACGATAGCGAAACGATAGCGAAACGATAGCGAAAACGATCACTTTTGGCATTTAAAATGGTCCGTGTGAGACACGGCCTTTTTTCCTTTTCCTCTCTCCTTTTCCTCTTCCTTTCCTATTCTTTCCTGTCCCTTCCTTTACTCTTCCTTTTCCTTTTCCCTTTCCTCGCTCATGTGAATCCTTTGGTCGAGGTGTGAAGCCAGCGCTTGGAAAAACGATAAGAGGAAAAAAACGTTAACGTGCGAAAAAAAAACATTTGAAAGGGCTCGGGATTTTTACAAAACCCCATGGGATGTTGAAAAAGTGCATGCTGCTGTGGCGCGAAGCACATTTCGAAGTAGAAAGTGTTAAAAACTAGCGGTTTCTGAGCTGTGTATTAACATAGTCCAATAGTACCAGCACATGGATTGGATTGGCATGACAGACTTATACCATGGGTATTAATAATCGTGGTTATGATCATTTTTGTTGGATTTTTGTTTTACTGGGAATGGTGACCTTTCCCCCGAAAACAAAATCCATCATAATGCCCAAAACACCCTTTGGGGTAATTTGCCAATGATTGTTCAACTCTCGTGTCACACTATCAAATCCACCACTGCTCAAACCATTGAAAATGCAGAAAATGCTGAAATTAGTCATGGGTGGTATGTAGCTGCTCTTAAGATAGTCCCTGCACACGGGAGAGGGGTCAGCTGCCCCTCTCCCCTGTGCACTCCGGAGCGCTTGGGCCATGGATTTTTGATTGCACAGCCCCTCTTTGATGTGTTACAGTAGATTGTATACTTGGAACAGAAAATGGGTCTTTTGGGGATCAAAACTGCAGAACCTGGCTTGGCTTGTCTTCCTCTTCTTCGGCTCTATTGCTGATCGCCGGTATTTCTGCTGGAGGTTGGCATGAAACCAAATAATGAATTAAGAACGCGTGAAGAATGTGAGGGACCCTCACCTTAACTATCCCCAATCTTTTGGGCAATTGAAATTAAGAATTTCAGGTATCTGGACTGCCAGCTTTCGGATTCTTGTAAGCCGCTCTTAAGATAGTACCAGTGAGGTGGTGTGCAGTCCGGAGCGCTCAGGAGTGCACAAGGGAGAGGGGCAACTGACCCCTCTCCCGTGTGCAGTGACTATCTTAAGAGCAACAAAACTATTCTAAGTTCAATGATTCAATTTTCTCGATTATAGGCACTTTTCTACCAGTACATCTACGTAATGTCGGAACAAGTTTCCCTCTCATTTTTCACATCTCCCTAGCCAGTGAGCCACATCTAGATGATTACATCGAGTTAGAATATCTAGCCAGACCAGCTTACTACATAGCATTTTGACAAGGGAGCTGGGATTGTTGTTTTGCTGTTTATGGGTTTATGATGGTTTATGCGTTTTTTTTAAAGACCTATGAGGGACTATTAGGCTGTCTTAAGTCCATCCCAGGTGTCGGACCACTTTTGAAATTTGAGATGTCGAAAATTGTTTTTAAAAACAAACCGTCTCGGACCACTTTTGGAAGTTGAGATGCCGAAAAAGTGGTGGCCGCTGTGGCGCGAAGCATTTCCAAGTGAAGAGCGTTGAGAACCTGACAGTGTCGGACCACTTTGCGGGCTTGGAGAGAGAGAAGGTCGATGTTGGCACGGCGCCCCGGGCGACCAACGTGGACCAAGCGCGCCGCCAGAGACAGCCCAGTGCCGTAAGAGCCACTCCTGCCACGCAAAAGCAGCTGGGATGTAGTGCCACGCCTGTCACGCAAAAGCAGCGTGGATGTCGCCAAGTCACACGCCTGCCACGCAAAGTCCCCCACGCAAAAGCCACGCGTGCCACGCAAGAGAACGTCGATGTGTGTGAAGGTTCCTGGAGCTTCATTTGTACCAACTAAGTTGGTACATGGTACGAATGGTCATTTGTACCTACTTGGGCCCAAGTAAGGTCAAATGGACCATTTGGCCGTGAAAGTGCGTGAAAATCTGAAAAGTGAAAAACTATGAAAAAATGCTTGCTTAATTATGCTTAATCCATTGCTATAAGACTTGCAAAAGCTCTGCAAAAAGCTGCGTGTCACAAAAAACTGTGTGACGAAGGATCTTTGACTGGCAAATTGTCTTTTGACAATTTGTTGACGCAAAAACTCGGGCAAAAGGTATAACCGAAATAATGGGTACGTTATACTGAGAATGAATCTGTATATATATATATAAGCTAATAAATCTATCTATCTCTTTCTCTTTCTCTTTCTCTTTCTCTTTCTTTTCTCTTTCTCTTTCTCTGTCTCTTTCTCTTTCTCTTTCTTTTTTTCTCTCTCTCTCTCTCTCGCTGCTCGCTCGATATCTCTCTCTCGCCCTTTTTTTTTTTTCTCTCTCTCTCTCTCTCTCTCTCTCTCTCTCGCTCGATGTTTCTCTCTCTCTCTCTCTCTCTCGCTCTCCCACTCTAGCTCTCTAGCTCTCTAGCTCTCTCTCTCTCTCTG
>Ga0126342_10016100_pt1 | contig 13056 bp, 15 predicted proteins | sample Cyp1metagenome_FD_92528 | JGI IMG/M metagenome (GOLD analysis project Ga0126342, IMG submission 92528) | Coral microbial communities from Lord Howe Island, Old Settlement Bay, Australia - Cyphastrea 1 metagenome | ecosystem: Host-associated > Invertebrates > Cnidaria > Coral ... | reverse complement strand
GTAATGTATGTAATGTATGTAATGTATGTAATGTATGTAATGTATGTAATGTATGTAATGTATGTAATGTATGTAATGTATGTATGTATGTATGTAATGTATGTAATGTATGTAATGTATGTACTGTATGTATGTATGTATGTATATGTGTATGTATGTATGTATGTATGTATGTATGTATGAAGTGTATGTATGTATGTATGTATGTATGTATATATGTACATATACGTATATTATCTATATCTGTATCTATATCTTCATCTATGTCTATATCTATATGACTATATGTCTATATATATATATCTATATCTATATATCTATATATCTATATATCTATATATCTATATATCTATATATCTATATATCTATATATTTATATGTATATATATCTATATATCTATATATCTATATACCTATGTATCTATATATATATACTCGTATATGTATGTATCTATATCTATATCTGTATTTGTATATATATATATAGATGTGTGTATGTATCGTCCCCGATTTCTTACCTACCCATTTTGCTTGGTATCTTCATAGAAGATCCGTCACCTGGTCAGGCTTCTTTACATGCAGCGATCAGCAAGGAGGCACGAAGTGGAGAGTTCCGACAGATTCTGACAGGACGGCAAGGAGACCAGTTGAGACTCTGTGGTTTTCTGAAAATGTGCATGAGAGTTTTCAAAATGAATCTTGCAAGAAGTACAAGGCATGAGGATGCACCCAACCAGAAAAACTGATGCCCAACCAGAAAAGATTATGTAACCAACATCCTCCAGAATGACCATTTGGCTCACTTCGGTTGGGTTTGCCACGGTTGCAGGTCTTCTTGTCTTAGGACGAGATTCAAAGCATAAACATAACATGGATTCCACGACGTACCAGATGAATCGAGTGTTGAAAAGAAGGCAGCAGGGACAACCCATTGTCATCTGGACCCTGCAAGATTGCTTCCGAAATTACAGTAAACGGATTTTGAACAGGTGCAAACAGTTCGTTGACAAAATTTGAGGATCCCGAACTATGACCAAGAGGGCAAAACCATTGATATAGGTCTCTGCTTTAGCTGCTAGGCTGCTTCTGGTGGCGTTCCGAGCGAAGAAATCTTGACGGCTGGTACCTTCTGTCAGGGCTTGGAACAGGAGTTGTGGGCCGTTACAAGCACCAACCTGCAACTCCTTGGCACCTTTGAACATTTTGAAAACACATGATCTGCGGATATTTGTGGTAGTTTTATCATGTTTTATCAACTGCGGGAATTTCGGCCATTGGGACATTCTGTGGGTTCACCTGCATTTTTCGTGCTGCCTTTCCGAAAATCCTACCAAAAGATCGAAGTTGCAAGTTATCTCATATTCTTCATAGATGTTCAAGTCTCCCTAACCTTGGCCTGTCGCAACTTCCCTGGAACAGTGTAACACATAGTGTAACAGAATGTAACAGCATGTGCTGCAGATAGCTGCCTGTGCTGGAGGAGATCTTGTCTTCTAGTGCACCTGATCAAGCCTGGCTTTTTGAGTCGTCGCAGGTGCCCAGATCTGGATGTGGCGGATGCCTTATGGCTTTCATTATCAAAATCGGTCGAATGCACAACTCGTGTATACAGTATGTATGTATTATACATTATATATATACATACACACATTACAAACAATAGTGTGCATACCCGCACCACCAGAATGATTCAAGGTTGATACTGAGACACGGCCAAGTTTTCCGGGTGCCTGGGTCCTTCGAGCAATACCAAGATGGGAAGGGATCCTGATCGCATCTCGCCACAGTGTCCAACCACGAGCAATGAAGTTGGGTCCAAAGATCATCTATTTTTTCAGAACCGCAGCATTCTCATGCTCTCCAAACGGATATGGCTCAAAAATAGGCTCAATATTTTCCATTCTTCATGTGCCCACCTCAACGGATGGTTTTGGTGCACGGTCAAGGTTTGGGGTTTCTGGTTACTTGACACAACAAGTGGCCTGACCGTTCCGATTTCATACCCAAGTGGCAGTTTCTGTTCATCTCTTCCTGCAAGGTTCTGGCACGTTCATTTGCCGAGCCGCTTCAGAATTGCCATGATGTCCTTGTCCAGGCTTGGTGGCCCGCTGTAACAGTCAAAAAACAGCCAAAGAACCATGGAAAATGCATGATATACAGACTCCAATGACTCGAATGGTTTGAATATCACTTAGCTCTAAGTGTAGAATTTCCGGTGGTAGCAATGCGTCGGCTGCAGGATGGAGAAGAGAATGAGACAGTCATCCCGGCAGCAGAGGCTGGATCAAGGACTGAAATTCAGCGACAAACGTCGCGCACATAACCCATCTCCACAACCACCCACTGCATAGGTTACGTATATAGATGATAGATACCAAAAGGCCCCTGGGACATTTGGCTTCGTCACACCAGCTGGGTCTATCCATACAATGCACTTGTTGACATAGCAACGTTGGCTTAAAATAAACATATTGCCTCAAACACAGGTGCCCACAATGCTGTCAAACTTTGAAGCTCCAGCCTCATCCAAAACAGCTTAACCTGTCGTAGGTTCGATTACTGTAATTCCTAGCGTGGTCGCTTCTCAGGGAGATAAATCATGACAAATCACAGGTTGGACAGTTCCTAAGCTTGAGAAAACCCAGTACCGTACAGTACTATTAGTAGACAGCATGTAAGCACATTTTCATTTGCATCTAGATAAACTGGTTGGTTCTACTACTTCCTTCGTTTAAAAAACCAGCCCCAGCAGTGATGGGAGAGGCATGCTTCAAGACCGTCAAGGAGCTGGTGAGCTTTTGGAGGAGGTGCCCTGCCCTGAACATACTTGTAGGACGCAAAAAGACAACATCTGCATTTACGGATTTACTAAAGTGGAAGGTTTGCGGTCTGTCCTTGTCTGGGTTTTGGAATATTTTGTACCATCTTCTTCAGGTGGAAATCTTCATATCTTTGGAAAGGTTGGAGGGAGAAAGAGCTATCAGAGCTTCATTTTTCAATCATGCTGAGTCCGATGATAGGCTGCCAAGATCATATGTCCAAAACCCGGGAAACCCACAACTCATGTGTTTCCAGCTCGCAAAGTAGTCCATCAACCCGACATGTGCCCCATATCAGTCATATCCGTAGTTCAAGGTGCACCCCTTCTCGTGGTTTGCAGCCCCTCTCTGCGACAAGGCCTAGAGAGGTTCCTGAAGAGCCAGCAGACGCAGCAGAATTGGAACCAGCCGCAGCGGCGCCAGTGGTGGAGGCTCCAGCTGCCGATGCTCCAGCAGATGCTGTAGCAGATGCTCCAGCTGCCGATGGAGCCGACGGAGCCGACGGAGCCGATGGAGCCGATGCCAATGAAGCTGAAGCGGCTGAAGCTGTAGAGGCGCCAGATTCCCCAGAGGCAGAAGACCTGGAGGTGGACGAGTTGGGAGACCAGACCTGTGAGGCTGGGCTTGATTGGGTTGATTGGGCCGTGAGATGATAGGTTGGATAGGTGGAATAGGTAGCCTCAATGCCATGGCGTCTCCTCCATGATTTTGTCACGAGCACTGCAGTGTACTATACCCAAAGCTGCACCTGTTTCTTTGCGACTTGAGGACGAGCTTGAGAGCAAAGAGGAAAGAGATGGTCAGGCCAGTACCATGTTGAATGCAGGGCTACCTCCAATGCATTCGCCAGCGGTCGCTGTCGCTTTCCTTCTAACGCAGCATTGCAAGCTTGCACGAGGTGGGAGATACCATTGTCATCCGAGAGATTGGTTACAAAACCAGGGAGGAGTTTCACACCCTTTGGCTTCAAGGGCTTTCCTCCTATCTGTGAGAGCCCGAGGATCCTACGCATGTGGGTGAACACCAAATTGATCAAACTGCAAGTCTGTAGATCTCCTAGTCACAGCGGAAGCGAGCGCGATTGAGGTTGGGCATTCGGGAAACGTTGCAAGAGGCCGCAGCCAGTGTACTCTTTGAGCTGTCATGTCACTCTTGCTGCTTCCTGGATGATTCAGATGTGAATCGGCACAGACACCTACAGAGATATCATCAGTTCCACCGCCTTCTTCAAGTGACCTGCCCCTGTCAATCCCTGCCCTGCTACAGGCTGTGCTAGACCATTTTGTTTAATTTCAATAATTTCAAATCTTCATTCGATTCATTCTTCATCTCATGTCATCTTCTTGGAGTCACCGCCAAGGGCTCCACTCAAATCGTTTCAGCGGCACAACGCTCCACAGGTGGATGACTTGGCGGGGAACTATGGCAAGGACTTGGTCTTCACCCAGAGGAGGCAGGGTTGTGGTGTCAGATCTTTATTGTTGAGGCTTGTGAAGGGGGCCGAAAGGAGATGCTGGTGGGTAATTTGATATGTCTTTGGTAGTTTGCGTAAAGTTTTGCCCAACTCTCGGGCTCACTATATACAGGCATCTAAACAGGCATCTAGACAGGACAATATGTTGCGTTTTTTTTTTGCTTCCTTGTTTTGATCTGTATCCAATAGTCTCAGTCTAAGTGATCATGCCCTCCATGGATGCCAAGGTTCTTAGAGTTTCTGCAGCGCCCTGATGACAAAGCGCAGGCGTGGTAAAAACAGAATCATTACTGGTGATGTCGCGCATCAACATGGGATGTTACGGCCGAGTACCAATCATTTGCTGAGGCAGATAGCTGAACCAACCAAGAAACCACATCAGCAACCCAGCAAAGTTCATGCCATTTGTCAGGTCCTTGAAGAATTCCTTCGCACGTTCCCGCTGAGGTGTTTCGGTTGCAAGCCATTCATACGAAGGCAGAAAATGCTACTTGAAAAAAATGTAAATATAGGCAAAAGGTACTGTAGATCAATGGGTTGAAATTTATCTACAGGAAGACTATCATGTATCCTCCTTTTTGGTGGGGGTCCAGGGTTGACCATGAGTAAACTCATAGCTACATGGTACAAACGGTTTTGCTTGCTGTTTCATACTTTGCTATGATATACAACGACGGTGGAAACAAAACCGACTTGATTTTCCTTGTTGGGACTGTCCCATGACCTTCCAGCAATTGCAGGAGAAATGTGGCACCTGGGTCGCGGCAAGCGGATGAGATTCAAGAACAGCTTCAGGAATCCGAGAACAATCCGAGAACAGCAGTTTTTTTTTTTAGACCAAGCTTAACTGATTTAACTTCTCTTGTGGGTCGGTTTCCAAGACAAATGAAGGCGTGTTCTGATCGCTTCAGTGATAAGTCGCAGGTGCCTCTGTAGTTTGAGGTCCAAGTCGCTCAAAATCCTTCTGCCTTTTTTCCACTAATTCGGTACCCGAAATTGAATCCGTTGAGTTCCACCATGTAGACCCAGCGATGCTTTAAGTCCTGTATAGAAAGGACTACCGTGACTACCATGGAGTGAAGTGAAGATGCCACACCCTAAGCCCTACCATGGACATGGAAAGCCTCACAGCCGGCCATCAGTTTTGGCTGAAATCTGTGGGATTCGGGACTGGTTGAGCTGAACTTTTGATCTTTCCGGCAGGATTTGGCAGACAAGCTCTGGGTGCATGCCAACTTCCGAAAACAGGAGTCTGTGGAGGTGCCACCAGCTCGGTACAGGGGACATGGACTTGACATGTCACGTCCCTGGATTTTTTTTGAACAGGAAAACACGATGAATTGACACGACACGATGGTGGCCAATTTGCATCAATTTGCGGGATCTCATGCATTTTTTCGGAGGGTTGGTGCCAGGAGCGGCAACGCCTGCTGACGTGTAGCCAGCATGTTAGTGTAAGGGAGAGTGGTACCAACTTGCAGATGCTCGGTTTAACGGGAGACTTGTCCTGTTGGTGCATTCCAAACTTGGGGACTCCTCAAACCCTTCAAAATGGTTTGGTTGGTTCTACTGTTCTAGTATAGCCTATAGCCCTATAGCCAAAAAAACACGGGTGCTTTACTTTGTTAAAAGCGAGGACCAAAGGTGACAGGGTCTAAAGCGAGTGAATTGGAGGGAGTCAGCAGATAGCCGGGTCCTTCTTTTGACAACCCCTTTATACTTGGCAATTATCTATGCTATATTGTCTGTATTCATTTTCCAGCCGTGTTTGGAAAGATGATGGCACTGGACTGCTATTTAAAGATCTTGGATGTTGAACAAACAATCAATCCTCATACGTATTAGTCCCACTCCATTGAACATCAAGGAGTTACCGGCGCCTGGCCAATCACAGTGCTGTTGTGGCAGGGACGGCTTCTGGGAGGAACGGGCCAATGCACATCTGCAGTTGTCCTACAAACTCCAGGCAGTTGGGGGTTTGGGCACTGGCAACATGTTCCTACACTCCGAGACTTGATGGGGATCCATGTGCCTTGATTGATGAAGGTGAAGACAGTTCGGTCGTGCAAAACGACATTCAACGATGCTGCATCGATGCTCTTATCAAATATATTCGTCTTCTGCTTGCGAGCCCTACGATGGCGAAATTGAGGAGTTTGCGGGTTGTTTTCCATCGGCAGCGTTCCGTGGCCCAGTCATGACATTAGACCCATGGAGCTCTGGTCAGGAGGTTGCAGCCTTGTTTGAAACTGCAGCAAGTCCACTTGCAGGATGATACCAAGTCCATCAAATGCAATTAGGAAAGATGGTTCAATGCATCCACGATCCAATCTTTCAGTAAGTAATCCACCTCATTTGCCATCAGGTTTGAAACTCAACCAAACTCAGCCAACCCACGCGCGATATCCGACATCACCAGAACCCCCGGGCGAAGCGACGCCATGTCCAAACCTTTGCGTGGCCGAGCAGCAGCAGAAGCTGCAGCAAAGGCAGAATGCACTTTGGTGCTTCCGTGGGTTCCCCTTCCAGACTCACTGGCTGAAGATTCTGAAGATCCTACGGGAGTAACTGCTACCCTTCCAGATATGCGATATGTGATATGAGTTATATGATTACAACAGATTCCTTCAATTTGGTCAGCCCTCCAGCCCGCCAGCTAGCCATCAGTTTGTTATCAATGTGGGGCATGCGTGATTGTTTATGCGCTTGCATTTTTTTTAATCGTATATGAATCCATGGATGCATCCGGTCTATGATGCATAGATCCATGCTCTCTCCATGTGTTTGGCTGTTTGCGCGTCTACCTTATCACTCGTATTTGTTCGTCTATCTCTACAACTTGTACTCATCAACTCATGTTGTTTGACATGAATCTTCTGGCTTCAAACCTGAATCTTGTTATTTTGCCCAAACTAAAGCTATTCATCATTATTCATCTATCTGAATCTATCTGTCCCCAGTTTGACTGCCTGCTTGCTCAGATGAAATCAGGCGCAAGACCTGGCAAAAGTAGCCCTGGCACAGCGAGATGCCAGGGAAGGCCAGGGCCAAGACTGTTAGCCAATGCCCCTCTGCCACGGATTTCTATTATTTTTCCATTTGCAATTTGCATCATCACTTTCCTTCATTTTCCATCCAGCTGCAGCTGCAGGTGCCGGTGACCTCCCTCCGTCCCTGGCAGCACCAGTGATGGCAACGCCCCTGGCACCGCCAGCGCAGCCGCTCTCACCGCTGGCACCGCTGGCACCGCTGGCAGCCCCGGCTGCGGCGCAGGCCCCGGTGGTGGAGCTGCCGCTCCAAACGCCTGGCAGCGCCGTGCAGCTGCAGGAAGCAGCACAGCTTCGTGGAGGACTTTGCGGTACAAATGTGACAAAGTGGAGTACAAAGTGACACAAATGTGGTACAAAAGTGATACACAAGTGATACACATGTACAGCAACTGTGACAATGAAAAAGAATGGACCTGCTTGTGCCAATCATTGGATATGTCGGATATGTGAAGTTCAGTAATTTGTTTGCCAGCAAGTTTGCAGCGGGGCAAATGCCACTTACCCGTTTTGAGCAGAAAAACCGTCCAAGTTCTGAGGTTCAGTGTGGAGTCAGGTTTCAACCACGAAGTCAACAAACAATATGACAGAGAACAGAAACCTTGAACAGGTTTCCCGTGAACAGGGTGTGAACACTGAACACTGAGTTTGTTTTGGCGCTCAAATGTGCTCAAGAATGATGAACTTGTTGGGTCTTGAGTTCTTACTAGTTGTCAATCTTGTCAAGGACCTGTACCGATGGTGCCATGGTACTCCGGCATCGGTGGAGATGCTCCAGTTCTTGCAAAGGCGGGAGTTTGAAGCTCTTTGTGATCCTTCTCTGCAGATCTCAACCTGCCGGTATTTGGGTCAAACTCGGATGCCCGGATGCCCGCGCCAGACGCTTTTTCATTTGAAAACCGCAGGCCAATTGCTTTCACCAAACTCCCAAGCCATCAAAGATCTCCGAGCCTGACATGAGCGGGACCTTACGAGTGGCACCAGGCAGAAGTGGAAAAAGTCCGAAAGCTTCGAGACGAGTTCGAAGGTGCTTCTGCTGAGTGCCTGGACAAACTTGAGCGTGGGCGTGCGAGGGCCAGGCCAGGCCATGAGGTCTGACTGCTGTCGATGGGTTCATTTTCATTGTAAGGGATGTTCTAAGATGTTCTAAGATGTTCTAAGATGGTTGGTGACACCAACCAGCTGATTGTGAATCAACAGCGTTTGCTTTGTTTGGCAACTATCCCTACCCTTCCAATACCTTCAACAAACTTGAAAGCAAGACCATTGGTGTCATTGGTGGTTTCATTATTCACTCTTTCTTTGACCCCCCAAAGGGAATATTTTTGTGGCACAGGTGGCTCATCTCCCACAGCCACAGCACCTTCAGCTGAGGTATCGGGTCCTCTCCCAAGTGGCTGTGGCTGGAATGACTTCGAAAGAGGCAGCCGAAAGATGGAAAGAGCTCAGAAGGATGTGGATGTACTTCATACATCCTAGTACAGTGGTTGAAACAACACACAGAGCGCTGTGAAAGTCGGCGATGTTGGACCCTGGAACAGGGCTGAATGATTTCCCAAGCCAACCCAAATTTCTTGGCCACGGGCATGTCGTGCATGAAATCTGTCAGGCCAATGCCTCAAGACCATTTGGGAAAGTTGCTTGATGTTACAAACTTTCATAGGAGGATGTGCCGTTGCACTGCAGCGTGTTCAGGGAAAATCGCTGCAGAAGAGGTTCAAAGAACTAGAACAAGCCTGGGGTGCGGTGCTCAGTTGCTGCAAGCGATTCCCATAGATTGAACCCATGGCATGCACAGATCAACCACTGCACTTGGGTCTGGAATGTGGGTTGAGGGAATGGCTTGGCCACTGCTGAAGTTGTATTTGCTATTCCAAATATGGCATTCGTTTCGGGGTCACCCATGGCTTAGGCGCCATAGGGGCATCGTTGAATATTTGCTGATTTTGCTGGATCCACTAGAAACTTACCTGGCCGTTCTGTCGATGGGTGGTTTCTAATTGAAGGCAAGCAGTTTGTTGGAGGCGCGGCTGTTTTAGCCGCAACTACACACATCACATTTGCGATTGAGAGGGGTGGGTGGGTGCAGGGGGTAGTCTTCTTTAGAGAATGCCAATTGTAGTCAGAATGTGGTTTGAATCGAACGAGATGACCGGTCACAAATCAGCATGAGGCAAGCAGAGATTCTCACAGGGCTCATATCATTTTTAATACTTCTCAAAGGAGCAGCTTGTGCACTGATAGTCATCCGACCCAGGTGCTTTCCAGTGGAACCAAAAAAGCCGAAGCTTGAATCCAACGACCCGAGAGGAGGCAGAGTGGGAAGCGCCAGGTCACTGCCAGTGCCACAAACAGATGGAGTAGTTGCCTTCCCAGATGACGGTCATAGGGCAAAATTAGTCAGTGGCACATTTTTGCACGGCCACAATTTGAGATCTAGACGCATATGGATTGAAACCCGTCGAGAACACCAAAGCTAGATTCTTGAGCATATACTTCATATTCCCAGTGTTGAAGGGACATCGGCCCTCCTTTCTTTTCCTCCCCTTTTCCCTTCAGAGGTCCAGGCGGCTTCGGCGGCCTTGGCCGCCCAACCTAAGGGCGTGGATCTTGAGTGGGGCACTGAGCACGACACTGAAACCCGAGGGGTTTCCCCGGTTACATCCCGACAATCATTGATGACACCCATTTCTTTGCATGTCAAGCATTTCTTTGTTGGCATTCCATGGCATTCCATCCCTACTCCAGGCACGAGGTCGAGACTGTCCTTGCTGAGCTGTGGGACAGTCTTGAGCCGGGGACTCAGATAGATGGGGCCAAAAAAGCTCGGATGATTCCTGCAATTGGTACATAAATGTTTAGTGAACAGGTGCCTAACATCGTAGTTGATGGGTTTATCACCCAGTTGGGAATCATTCCCTCATTTCAGTCCCATTTGAGTGCACAGGAAACCCGTAAAGCCACGCCGCGCGGAGTTCTCGGACCCGCAGCTGGATGAAGAGTTAGATAGGTGCAGCGGCGCAGATTGGGATGGAGGGTTGGGCGCATGGGTTTCCCAGCGGATCCGAATAGGTCCTAAATGCCAGTGTTTCTGAAAGTCAGAGACCCAAGGACACGGGTTTCTGTCTTGATGTAGCAGTTGTGGATTGTTTTTGGTCTCGACTTTAGAGCTCATCCGCTCGCAAAGTAGGTCGAAGGATCAGTTTTTGACGCACCTGAAAGGATGCCCTGTGATTTTGGTTCATTCCGCAGATTTTGGTCAACTTTGTCGATACTTACTTGGATGAACATCCTATTTGAGAAGTGGTTGGTAGTCCTGATCCACTGTTGTGGGATGAAAGTTCAGGACCTTACCCATTACCAATCCTGCTTAGCAACGAGTTACTTGCTGGCATGCTCACCCGAGCATGGATCCTGAATTTTGGTGGGACCTCTGGGAGGCTTGAAGCCTACATCGAAGCCAGAATCCACGAGGACAATCCGATGGAGACGCCCAGTGGGGGAGTTGTTTGCTAAGGTTTTCTCCTTGCTCTCGAAATCTATTGCCCTTCCGAAGAGTCCATTTGAGTGATGAGCTCCATGTTCTGTTAGAGCTATTCCTTTTTTCATCCAGACGGGATTTCTGTTTTGCCCCTTTAGGAGGAGAAGGCGGAACGTGAGGGCCGTGAAGCCAAAAGCCGACCGAAGCTGGCAGTTTGCGCCACGCAATCGGAGGCAACTGCTGAAACTGGTCGTGAGTTCCACTGGGATATACTATGATATACTCAATGCCACGAGTCACTAGTCCATCGCCAGGTTTTTAGCAATGAACCCTGTTGTTTTTCTTGGCTGAGGAAACCTTTGGAATCATAAGGCCACCAAAGGCAAAATCAGTGCTCCAGTAGGCATCCGCGATCCATTGGAGGTCTCATCCTGGGTTGGTCCCCAGCTTGCCAACAGGTTCTGGGCGACATGTCGGCCAGCGGCTCAGAGGTGAGCTGGTCTGCCTGCGAACACCTGAAGGTGGCCTGAAGATGATCAGGGGACATTGACAGGAGGATGAGATCATATTGACCACTTGAAATGTTGAGATTTGGAGAACCCGCCGAGGCCAAGTTCCAACAGTCTCATCCCATGGGTTTGGACGAAGGAACAGGCGATGGGTGGATGAGTGGATCACTTGGATCACTTGGATCACTTGGATCACTTGAGATGATTCCGGGAAGCCTTGGGAGGTGGCACACCGATGACGTCCTACACGGCACAGGAAGAAGTGTGCGGGCCACAGGTCAAGCCACTCATTGAAGTCGACGCTGGAGCCTGGGTTTTCATACTAGGGAGTAGCACTACAAGTTCAACATCTTTGGTATAAGAATGGTCTGAATTTACAACAATGCAGGCAGTTCACTCCAAAGTCAATCCTTTTCAGCTTCTCGATTCAGTGTTGTACAATCAGTTGCAAAGAACGAAAACACCTGGAGAACAAGAAAAAGACCTGCAGACGCATCACCATTTGCATACTGTCTCCCCCATTATTAGTAGGGATCAATTCTCAGAGGCACGCCGGCAGTGAGGTCCTGCCTTTCGCACAGGCCCTTGTTCCTGTTTGACTGGAAAATTCCTGAAGTCAACCAGAGTGCAGCTCGCTATAGCCACCATTCTATGTGGCTATCCCCATTTGCTCACCATTTCACACCAATTCTACATTTTCGATAATTTTTGTCTTGTACAGGTTTTACTCAGCACTTAGAAACTTCATAACACTTCAACGATCATAGAGCCATCACTGTGTCGCCTTGAGGCACGTCCTCCCAGGAAGCGGTGCATGGTTCGATCATGAGGCCGGAGACTGCATCTTGTGGCGTGCTGCTTACCTGGAAGTTTAAGTTGACATAAGTTGACCATGTCCAGTGGCAAAATTCTTTTGGACATCCCAGTTTCGTCCCAGTTTCATCCAGTTCCTAGGTTCAATTTCAGGAGTTGGTTTATACGGTTTATGTATTGTTTATGTGGGTTCCATATGGTTCCATGTTCAAATTGTTCAAGGTTCAATTCGTTCAATTTCTACCTTTGGAACGCCTCCAGGTGCAGCATCTCTCCAAAGAGGTGCATTCGGTCTCCGACAAGCTGAACAAGGACGTCACCGGCCCCGTCGCCGGTCTTCAGCGAGGCTTCCCCTATGTTGTTTGACATGAAAACGTATGACCACCTTGGTGCCCGACACATATGAGCAATCACCTGGAGATGTGGTATTACGTTGCTTCTGATAAGTAGATAAATCATGATAAATCAAGATATCTAGTGAAGTCATGCACGTGATATACATACATATATATATATTATGACTAACATATATATATATATTATAACTAATATATATATATATATCTATATATATATATATATATATATTATAACTAATATATATATATATATTATAACTAATGTATATATATACATATTATAACTAATATATATATATATATTATAACATATATATATATATATTATATTATAACAAATATATATATATTATTATAACAAATATATATATATATATACACTATATTATAACTAATATATATATATATTATAACTAATATATATATATTATAACTAATATATATATATATATATATATATATATTATAACTAATATATATATATATATTATAACTAATATATATATATATATTATAACTAATGTATATATATACATATTATAACTAATATATAT
>Ga0126342_10016099_pt1 | contig 13056 bp, 10 predicted proteins | sample Cyp1metagenome_FD_92528 | JGI IMG/M metagenome (GOLD analysis project Ga0126342, IMG submission 92528) | Coral microbial communities from Lord Howe Island, Old Settlement Bay, Australia - Cyphastrea 1 metagenome | ecosystem: Host-associated > Invertebrates > Cnidaria > Coral ... | reverse complement strand
CATCTCTCATCTCCCCAGATGTCTCCGCACCCGCCGCTTTAGCGAGCCTACTTTTCAACCCTCCGGAGCCACAAAACCACGAAAAAACACAGTGTTTCGCGACTTACCTACCTTTTCGCGCACCTGCATCTTCTTTCTTCTGATCTTTTCTCTTCTGACTCTTCTCCCTGCTGACTGCTTTTTCATCTCTGCATATTGTCGGAAGTTTGACTTCTAAACTTCCTTCGGTCAGTTATATATACATATAAAAACATTGTTGATAAATCTCCAGAAAATCCACTATAATCCAAACATATCCATTTCTATACCTAGATTTGGATTCTTTTAGACTTCTATTAAATGACTTGATCATCAATCAACCAACCAGGGGTTTAGAAGGCCGCACTCAGAGCCGATCGTCACCAGGCACCTGTCGGTTGTCTCCACCTGTGCCCGCAGTACCTTGGAGTACCTGTTAGCCAGCAGAGACAGCACTGAGTCGAGGTCCTCGGGAGAGGCCCTGCCATCCGACCCTTCACACCGAACTTGCAGGCAGCCACTCTGTCCACGAACTGTGCCTTGCAGACGGGGGTGTATGAGGACCGGCTCGGAGACCCCTTTGCGCCCGGATGAGCTGCCCGCAGGCATCCATCCAGGAGTGCTGAGCAGCGGCCGACACGGGCGAACCGTTCTCATTGGGTATCACACTGGTATGCGCTGCATGTTCGGCCTTCACACGCAGACCCTCTGAGCCTTCCATGAGCCGGTTGAATCCACTTGGAAGCATGGGGCATCACTTTGTAATTAGTATATATATATATACCCAAATCCCATATATATATATTCATATTCATCAAGCTTTCTGTTGGGACATATTGGAATAGCATTGCAGGGATGGTAAGTTTGACTCATAGCTATCTGACCAATGACCAAAAACACTCATTGATTGGATGTTGGGGACCTGGTTTATAGATGCTGACTGCACCAATCTCCTCATCGGTTTTGGTTCTGACTTGATTTTGCTTGATGGCACCTTCATTTAAGGGCCTACCGTGGCCTACCCCAATCTGTTGATCAATTAGGGGGGGTTCACCCCGAAATTAGACTCTTAGAATGACAATTTTTCAGGGATATCACCCGCTCTTTTCGTAAACAGTAATACCTGGTGGTTTGTTGATCCAAACGATTACCCTCTGATAAAGTAACATAGCTATTGAAAATAACCATTGAAATAGTTGATTTACCCAGCTATAAAATGGTGATTTTCCATAGTTTACCAGGAGCTTAGCCATTAGAAACGGGGGTGCGGTTGAGGTTACTACTATGGGTACTATGGTTATACCCCCCCATGAGTTGGGCTATAACAATGGTTACTAACATCCCACTTCGTAAATGACCGAAAACACCCCCAGTTGCAAAAATGGATAGGTTCTTTTTTTGGATAGTCGGATAGTCACTCAGCTGGGATGCAAATCCAAGTATGAACTGATCAAAAAGGAGATTCAAAATCCTGGGAAAATCACTGGAAATTTCTGGAAATCACTGGCAAAATCCTGACTGGTTGGTGGTTGCCCTACCCCTCTGAAAAATGATGGAGTTCGTCATGAATGGAAAGTCATTCAAAATTCATGTTCCAAACCACCAACCACCTGACATTTTCCAGGAGAATCTCCTCGATGGCCATCCGAGTTTGATCCGTGCGTTGCGCCTGTCATGCCGGCCGTCCGCCGCGCCAAGGTCTTCAGGTTGACCTGGCGAAGCTGTAGCGTGGCAATCGTGGCCCCCGGCAAAGACATGTGCTTATATAATAGCAAGCAAAATGGTACTCTATCATTTTTAAGAACTATAGTGCTATAGTAAGTAACCTTAAGGTATTCCTACTTTTGTATAATCACTCCTCATAGATACCCTTAGGATTGGATTTTACGAACTTCTATCTTTTTGGGGCTTGATTACTTCTTTATAAATCTTCTACTTGAAATGCCAAATAAAACAGATCTTCAAATATCAACATATTTGACCAAGGTTGCTGACCCTATGTGCAGTTGCTATGGGCTCCATTTCTGAGACAATATCCTGGTTTTTTTTTATACAGTCACGGGAGATCCTCAAACAAGTGGATAGATGGAATCTGGGCATAGTAAATAATTTTGCAAATTACCTTATACTTTGAAAATTATTTAGATTTACAAATAGATTAATACCTCATATTTGGGCTTAGTATAATTTAAGGTTTTTGGGACGATTTCCTTATACTAAGCATGATTTATGGGGTGACCGGTCAGGGTTGGATTGCAACATCATTGACTCAGATGGCAAGGAATCTAATCTGCAAAATTCTGCACATATCCCCAGGTATCATTGCGATTTTTTCGTACCATGCAAACTACCCTCTGGTAAACTAACATAACTATAGAAAATCATCATTTTGAATAGGTAAATCAACTATAAATGGGGTGTTTTCAATAGCTATGTTAAACTACCAGAGGGTAAAACTGTTTTGTTTTAAGGCTGTTTGGGTCAAGATATCCAATAGCAAAAGAACGAGTTGTAGTCCCTGGTAGTCAGCTCCATGGTGGTGAACTCCCAAGATTTTCGTGACGCTGAATTGGGGAGCTGACATGTGCTGAATGTTGGTTCTATGTGAGCCCACAAATGATTATTTAAAAAGCAAAATTATTGGGTTCTCATAATTATGATTATTGGGGTTAGTAATTTGGCAATAATTATTCTGGTCAGAAACTCCAAAATGATTTCAATTGGCTAATAGGCTAATGCTGGTGAATTCCCCTTTGCGGTGCTGGCAGCCCTGGTTCTTCTGGCCTTGTCGTCTAAGACCAACTTGGCCGCGTACATCTCTAAGATCTCCTAGTGTCGAAAGTTGCGGCTTCGATGGGCCATGGACTTAGATCATAAGTGGGTTGTATCCATGGATGTAAGTTACATAATATAATCATAATATCGATGATCACCAGTAGCCACCAGCCATGGCTGAGCATTTTGTCGTCTTCCATGATCGAAATGATGTACTGACTGTGGATGCGCTCGGCCGTCATGATGCCGTCCATTGATGACCTGCTAAAGATGTCGCCGGCCTCGACTGCCTGAGCAAGGGCTACTTTCACTTCCACAGGGCACTCGCCTCTAAGACCTGAGCGGTACCCGTCTGCCCTCTTGTCGGCCAAGTACACGTGGGCGCGCCCGGAGTTGACCGTGTCTCCTCCACCTGGCAACAATCCATACTTTGCAGTGCCCTTCCAGTGGCCCAGTTGTGATGGGTTTGGTTTCCACTTATTATCACCAGTTGACTAACTCCACGGCACATCTAAGTATCATTTCTCCTGGTACGTCTGGATAACATTCAATTAATCCTAAACGATCCGATCTACCCGTCCCCCTGAGCCGGAGTTGTGTCAGTGGCATCAAGATTTTCCGGGTGAGGGGTCAGAATTCAAGCTCCAAACAGCTGTTGAGGTAGAAAATGGGCATAACCATGGTCGTATTCCCCATAAGTTGGGATATGGGTCTCCCATAACTATGCTTACATATCCAGTTGTAACTAGAACTGCACCCCCCCAAATTTTCCCACCAACCTTGACAGAGGGGTAAGGGTCTGAGACGGTCTGACTGCCCAGACTAGCGGCGTACCAGCATCATAGATCATAAATTACAGCATCAAATTGCATCATTCTGATTCACCAAGCTGAAATGTTGGGCCATCTGGGGATGATTCCCTTTACCATAATTCCAGTGACGTCGTGCTGAGACCATCTTTTAATTTGTTACATAGCCATGGAAAATGCCCCCGTGTGTAGGTGACTGTAGATGATTTGCCTACTACATTCCCAGACATTTTGTTTTAGCTCTGAAGGGACACCCCAATTCATGACCATTCAACACTGCTGGGAATGATTTATGGTTTTAGCCACATGGGGGTTTCGTAAAATGGGGGTACCCCAATAGCTGGATGGTTGATTTTATGGAAAATCCAAAAATAACAATGGATGATTTGAGGATATCCCCTATTTTAGGAAACCATCATATTTTTTTTTTTATAGATGTATATATATATGTATATATATATGTATATATATATATATATACATACATATATATATATATATATTCCCATCTAATCACCATCAAATCCCTATTATTATTGGGTAAATCCATCATTACTGGCGTCTTCCCCGGCGCTCCATGCGGCCCTTGAGGTCAGGGATGGGCACCACGATCTGCCGATCCAATCGCCCCGGCCGTGTAAGGGCCTGCGCCATTTTCAAATGCCATGGAGATGGTTGAACTTCAGTATACTTTTTGACATACCATTATAATATACATATATATATACTAGATTATATGATTATACAATATTATATATATGTATGAATACGATATGATTATGTATATATGTTAGTACTACAAATATGATTACATAAATATATTCTATAATTATACATATAATTATATATATATATATTCGATATACGTATTCTATATACGTATTCTAAAAACTGCCATATATCAATATGATAACTAATTATAAATATATTCTATATACGTATTCTAGATTATCTTCCATGATATCTTTGAAGATATGCAACACCTATTGGGCAGGAAGGGCGAGTCAGTTTGAAGGTAAGCAGTGGCCATAACATGTCGGCAAACAAGAGATCTAAATTAAATCTTCCGTGGTGAATCACCAATTTCAAATCTTGGATTTCTTCGCCTCGTAGTATAGTAGTATACTTCTATATCTTTCTCCATTGATGTCAAGTGGAAACAATCGGCCAATTCACTCGCCGTTCGCCAAGTTCAACTGAATTCGAAGTTGCACCCGCAATGAAAGACTGTGAGCAGCCCATTTGCCTCCGATTCGGAATTGGGGTGAACTCTTTGGCAAATTTCTATCAAGATCCATGGCCACAAAAAGACCCATCAATGCAATCTCTTCAACCCAAACACTACCTCCATAAGGTCATGGTTTAGGTCACAAGGTCTTTTCATTTTGAAGTCCACGTTGGGGTGCACATTCAATGTTGGGGAGAAGGATTAGTCATGACGCTTTTCATCTAGTGACAGCAATGTTGAAAGATACCGTTGCCTCAGGATTTTGCATCCACCAGTTTGTTCAGAGCGGTGGTACATAGTTTGACAGTAATTCATCAATTTTTGGGATAACCCCTCAATTCAATTGTAAATCTTAGTTTATTCATGTTTATTCATATTTTTTTGACAATCCCTCAGTTGCAAATGTATATGTTAATCCTGGTTGACATTATTGACAATCCCCGGCTCCTTCTCCCAATCTTCATGGCCAGTTATCCCATGGCCGGAGCCACCCGAAAATGTGAAACCAACTGCCTTGTCTAGGGACTCGGGAAAGTTGGTAGCGCAAATCACCACCACACCTAGTGCTAGGAAGATCCAATGGAAAACGCCCCAATCCTGCCCTTCGAATTTCACCTGGACCAATCATACCACCACTTTCAACAGGTAAATCATCCAGAAAAGGCTGATTTTCCAGCAAGCCATGTCTTGCATTCTAAATTGGATCAAGCAAACAAACATCGGGCATGCTGCAAAGGTGGGGATCTTGGAGAGCTACCAGCTTTCTGAAAGGAAAAAGCACTCTGGAAAATATCCACAGTGGTGGGTCCAAAACTCCGTCATTTTTTTGGGGAATCAAGTATATGGCGATGAAAATCCCCGAACTCAATGGAGGTTTATTGCTGGGGATATAGATTCTATAGATGGGGAGACTCAGCATTTTCTCATTGTTAGAACTGACTATTCAACTTCATTCACATCTGGTTGGTGGTATACCTACCCCTCTTAAAAATGATGACATTCCCAATATATGGAAAGTCAAAAAATTCATGTTCCAAACCACCAACCAGACATTTAATGTCATAGGTTGAATTCTGTTTTCTCTGCGGTTTACCCCTGCGTCATCGTCCACATGGCTGTAAACCAGCCTATTTCTAGATGAATTCGCAACTACAAAGCTTAACTCAGTTTGGGGATTTCCCAGCTAGCCATGATTGATTACCATATCTTGATTCTTAATATGGTACCATTCTATATATGATAATAGGGATATAAAAACATATTACCATATCTTGATTACCATCTCTTAATATACCATTCTATCCCTATTACATAATATCCCTACCATAGAAATTGACTGGGCAGGATTTAAATTCCATTCCATTCACAGGCAGATGGCAGATGGCATTACAAGCTCCGGGGATGAGCCAACATCGATCGATGTTCAGTCGGTTTTTTGTTAATAATCAATGGTCATTTCAGGAACCTAAATTGGAGGTACCTACCATATATAAGGCCTATGTAAGGCCTATGTAAGGGGATATACCCCCAAAATATGGCCTTATATGGTACAGTACCTCCATTTTAGGATCCTGGAATTCCCATTCATCATAAGCCGATAACTATTCCACATCAAACCACAAATGGCATGAAGGATTAAATGATTCACCCATCCATCACAAGTCGGTTTTTTTTCGTCACTTTTAGTGGTCAACTATGGTCAATTCCCGAAATTCTGTTCATCAACCCCCAAAATTCTGTTCAATGGTCATTTCAGGAACCGATTTATTGGAGGTACCTACCATATATAAGGCCTACTATCATCAACCCCCAAGTCTTGCCTCGATTTTTGATGGAAGTTGAAACCATCACCCATCCAACAGCTTACCCAAGTGTGTCAGCTACATCAGCATGGGGAACTGCCCCCATTGTTCGTTGGGTGGGGAAAAAAACCCACTAAAAAAACCAGCTGTCAGGTTTTTTTCTACCAACAAACTCACATAGATATGGAAGAAACTGGCCATCTAGTTCGATGCTTTACCTCTCAAACGCGCTGATTTTTCATAGCTATGCTAGTTTACAGGAGGGTATATCTCCATCTTCAACCCTATTAAACACCATTTAAGTAGATGTTTTATATTACTCAAATGTCCATTTGGTTCGGAGATTTCCCAGCCAGCCATATTTGATTATATACCATATCTTGATTCTCATCCCTATTATTTCCCTATTATAGCCCTATTGTTTCCCTATTATTTCACAATTGGGCTATAAAAACACATTTTTCCCTATTATTTCCCTATGGTTTCCCTATGGTTTCCCTATTGTTTTCCCAGAAAAAAAACACATTTTTTTTGGTGCCGTCTTTCTTTGGGCGCACCGGTGTTGTTTTCGAAGCCATCCATCTCCACCAAAAGCTGGTTCAGCGTCATTCTGGCGGCTTTCAAAAACGAAAGCCGTGGCTGGACATATATTTGTCCCATATAGATACAAGGTGGTGCCCCCAAGATAGCTAAGTTGGTTTATAACTCTAATAACTAGGACTTATGGTAGATATATCTATAGTTAATGGGATTATAAACCATCTTATAACTTGGGGGGCACCACCTTGTAGCTATAGTCCCATGCCCCTAATATGAAAAACACTCCATAAATGGTCCCAATTGGAAATTCCCTACTACACCATGGTTTCTAAGGGGGTGTTTAATATTAGGGGGGAGGGATTGTATGGTATATGAATAGTGGAGTAGTATATATATATGTATGATATATCTGAAGATAGAAATACTATACATATAGTGTATACGGTAAATATATCATACAAATATTAGTGATGTGATATATCATTAATACAAATATCTGATATATTTCTACCATATCAATGTGATATATAATATACATATAGTGTATCTGATTGGGTAAACATATGGTAACATATCGCCTCTGGTAATCAAACATGACTAGCTTGGAAACCTCCAATGGATGATAGAGTTGGTTACAGTAGTATAGATATGTATCATCCCAATTAATGACAAACAAACAACATGCTAAAAAGTACCCATCCAGTTGTTTTCCCAGTGTTTAGCTATTTAAAAAGTGTTCGCTGATTTGTAAATAAATAATATCTGCACATCTATGCAAATCAAAAAAAACAGCGACTTGACAGAAGGCCAGTCGGGCATGATTCCCTTTACCAACTATAATTTATGATGAAGTCGCAGTGAGGTCGCAAAAAAAATCTAGCCAGATATATGCATATCCCAATTTTTAGAAAGGTATCCATCCAGTTGTTTTCCCTATGTTTGACGCTTAAGCATTTTTGATGCTTGACACCACATTCCATCCAGGCAGTTTCCCCAGAAAAATCAAACAAAGGTTCCTGGAATGGTGGATCTCCCATTGGGTACATAACAAAATACAGACAAAATAACTAATCTCAAACAAACCCACCCGAAATCCATAATTTAGACATAAAGAAGCAATTTCTGTATATCTGTCATTAATGAAATCATATTTTGGTGGATACTTAGAGGATCATCGACTAGTGGTTGATGGTTCTTCGCGAAAATCAACTAAACATGGAAGATTCTCCATTCGCTGCGTTTGATTAGTGGAGAAAAACGCAACAAAACTTGGTGGGGATTACACAAAAAAATATGGATTATCATTGTTCCCAAAAATTCAATAGCCAATTATTATCAATAATCTCCAGTTTTGATGGTTATTGATGGTTAATAATCACATAATATAACTATTGATTATCATACGATTGTCGATTATCATTGTTCTCCAAAAAATCAATGAGCTATTTAAAAAAAAACACCAATGTATAACACATTGATTAAACTTCGAGATTAATCGCATATACATCCATAATCCATAATTATATGTGTAACAACCAACTATGGCTTATAACTGTAGCCCAAAAAACATATATACATATATATATATATGATTTTAATTAGCAACCATTTTGACTAATCTATTAAACCAAAACATTGCCAATCTTGGATGCCCTGCAAAAAAATAAATTCTTTGCTGGTGAACGTAGATATTCCCATTGATACCAAAAGACTAAAGGATTAAAGTATCCATGTCAGATTGACCTAGAAAAATAGCCAACCATTTTGGATGCTTCGACTTGGCGAGACTCCGCACCTCACCGCCGTGTTGTCGCGTGAGGAACGCTTGGAGCCAACAGCATCGATCTCGTCGATGAAGACGATGCAGGGGGCGTGTTTCCGGGCCTCCCGGGCTGGGCCAAGGGAGGGCTTAATTTAGGGGACGTGAAACAGAGAGATGACCTAAAATATACCCCAAATGTTAGCATATATACCATACATGGATCCTATGGGAGATACTATACTTGAATGTATCTTACAATGTGAGGCCCCGGTTCGGAATCGCTAAGTTGGTGCACATAACTCCAATTTCACTATGGTTTATGGTACGCAAAAAACGAACTAGTTACTGGGGCGAATCTAAACCAACTAACATCACTGGGGGGCCTCACATTGTAGATATACTTAAATAAGTTTAGTTCGCGAGAAACGACAGATGATGATGATGATGATGATGATGATGGGGATCTGGAGAGAAACAATGGATTTTAGGAATAGCCGATGCTTTGCCATCATCACAATCTAATCAAAAGGACCTAGGCCTGCGTTTTCAGTGCTTGCATTGAGTAGCTGCATGTTGGAAACACATATACATTTGGATATATATATATACATATATATATACATATATATATAATATCGGTAGAAACCCTAGCCCCAGACTGAGTTAAGGTCATCCTATGGTGGGTTATTTCCCAAGTTCAGCGCAGTGAGGTGTGATGCACTTCTCACGTAGATTTCACTGCTACCATGGTGAAGTCTGGTGATCAAGTCACCCTTGTAGTTGCTTCGATTTCGTCTGTTCTCCAGAAAGTTTCATGGTTTCCTTTAGCTTCGGGCATCTGAATTTCTCCAGAAAGACATGGTACCAGTATTTTCACCATTAAGTCACCATAAATTCCCATTAAGACATGGTACCATTTTGGAAATCTGACAAGTAGGTCCCTGCGAGAATCGAAATTCCCATTTCTACCCTACATTTCTGGGCCACAAATCTAGATAATCTAGTAATTTCCGGATCGAAATAACATGAAATAAGTCAATTTCTCGGTAGTTTCCTTAGTCTGTACATGTCTTTACCAGCCTTGATTTGTAGTGTGGTCTGCTAGCGGAGACGCTGCGCTAAAGCCCCAGAACTTGGACATGGTTGTTGCTTGCGTTTTGCCGTTAAACACCCACTACAATCTTGTATTTTTCTTACCCTGTGAACAAATTGTGGATCAGCATCAGCATCCCATATATGCCATCTTTCGGCATCACTTTTGGCGGTTAATCATGGTTAATCAATATTTTGTTGCATCTCTGTTGGTCTTAGCATCCGAATTCCTTACAGGGGTGTGTCTGAAGATGGGCACCCCCAATTTTTTTAGGGTTGATGATCACTCTTCTCATTAACAAAGAAACTTTGGGGGACATCCTCCAATATATCCCATATTTCGGCCTCGAAATCAAATTTTCCCCACAGTTTTGTTGGTCGAAATATCCAGTTGCGCTGCTGAAATTCCAACTTTCGTAAACCCCACTGCGACTTCATCAAAAACTCATGAAAAACACATCAGAATCCCATTCAAAGCCATTAAAAACAGCATGTTCCATCCATTTTCCATCCATTTCTGCTGCCTTTCCCCAGCTCTGGAGTTCCCCCGTGGCGTGTCCATTGGGCGCCTCCTGGAAGAGATCCCGGATGCGTCGCGCGCCGACGCCCACGAACATCTCCTCGAACTCCGAGCCCGAGGCCTTCGATGAGTCGCTGCGAGGCTGCGATCGACTGGTGGGGTATCTTTAAGTATAGTATTGTATAGTATATTATAAAATACTAATACTAAGTATAATACTATATATAGTAATACTTTTTATAAATAGTATTTAGTATAGTATTATATATCAATAAAAAGTATAGTACTATATAAAATACTATCTTAAGTATAGTATATTAATAAAGAGTATAGTATAGTATATCATATATCAATATATAGTATACTATACGATCAAACTATCACCAACATTGATACATTCAAGTATAGTATCTGGGTAAATTATACTATTTCACTAACCTGAATAGTTCGGCCATTTGGGGATGATTTCCCTTACTAACCATGATTCCAGTGAGGTCACAGTGAGGTCGTTATAATTTACCCAGATAGTATATTGATACGATCAAACATCACCAACATCGGTTCTAACTAATGAAGTGGTTCTAACTATGAATATATATATATATATACGATGGTCAAAACTGAAGATTTACTATGGTATATTAATTGACCTAAATAAAAAGATATATCAAAGTATAGCAGTATAGCATATTAATACGGTAAAAATGACCATTAACTATGATATAAAGATATAATTCTGTGGTTCTAACTATTGAAGTGGTTCTAACTAACTTTATATATAGTAACTGTGGTCAAAACTGAACATTAACTATAGTATATGTAAATATGCATTCTATTCACCTAGTTATAGTTATAATCAGCACCACCATTAATATCACTGTGGTTATAGTTAACGGGCACCATAGTGAATGCTTATAGTTGCTTAATACCACAGAATATAACTAGGTTCGTGATATTGAATGGTATATGTGTATATACTGATGTGTAAGTGAACTATGGTTTATGGTAGATATTTAGATCATGGGCTTTATAAACCAACAGACATAAATTGAATTAGTATTTAGTAGACTGGGGAGTAGTACAAGGTGGTGTCCCCCCAGTTTATGTTTGGTGTATAATCCCCATAAACCCAAGTTATTGGAGTTATGTTCACCAACTTAGCGATTCCGAACTGGGGCACCGCCTTGTGTAAATTCTGGACCATTGTACTAATGGATAACTAACATAACTGGGCCCCACACATTTGGGTTTGTCTGAAAATAGGGTATATTCCCAATTATAGCCATTTAATAGGGATAATGATCAGCAAAACCATTGGGTTTAGGGGTACACTATTTTCAGACACACCCATTTCTGGAATTTATAGAGACCCCTCTCCCATAATGGGACTTTGCTTGGCAAGGCAGCGACCTCGTCAGCGATGACCTCCACCCTATTTCCAGATGGCCCGCCCAGCGATCTGAAACGAATGGCCATAAAAAACCCCACTGATGGCGACCAAAAATGATGGGGGTTCATGGAAAAAATGGAAGATGAATGGGGTTTACATAGCCAAAGTTCATATGGGATGAATGGAGCTTTCAATGGGTCACCTATTGTGTTTGAAAATGGCGGAGATATACCCAACGGGTGTCATTACTGGGATATATGTCCATAACTAATGTATAACAAGTTTATCTAAGTGCTTGTTTTGGTGTCAATAAATGTTGACATGATTTGTTTTGCATAAATGTTCATATAGCACGGTGATTCAAAAACAAAAGCGGGGCAGTGATATGTAATGATAATAAATGGGGTAGTTTCAGGAACCAATAGTCTACCAAATAATATTACCACCCAGTGAGCTAACACAGCTATGGAAATGGCAATTTTTCATATTTATCCATGATACCTCTTGAACATGGTGATTTTCCAGAGCTATGTCAGTTTGAGGGTCGTGGTTCATTCCGCTGACAAATCCTGCTGTCGATTGTCGGGTTCAATCCGTTTATTAGTTGCCATTAGATACTGCATACCTACAAGGTGGGGTACATTGGGTTGGTTGTACCTAGAAATCACTCACCCAATACCCCAAGATTGGCGAAATAGATCGAGTGTGCCGGGGGGACCATAAATTCTAGAAAGGCATTACCACATTTTCATTCTAGCTACTATGTCAATCCCAGAAGAATTTCTCCAGGAGTTTATACTTCGACGGCGCCCATCGAGGGAAATCCGATGGAACGACTCCAGTAGTTGATCATGTTGTTTTGTTGCTTGCATATATCCTCCGTTCTATCCCATAATCCCATTAAAACTATCTTATAGCCATTTAAAAACATATATACATATGTATAATATATATATATATGTATACATACATGTATATCAAAAAATTAAATAAACAAATAAACAAATACATAAATAGATAGATAAACAAATAAAAAACACATATATATATATATATCATATATATATATATATATATATCCTATATATATATATATCATATATATATATATATCATATAT
>Ga0126342_10016098_pt1 | contig 13059 bp, 17 predicted proteins | sample Cyp1metagenome_FD_92528 | JGI IMG/M metagenome (GOLD analysis project Ga0126342, IMG submission 92528) | Coral microbial communities from Lord Howe Island, Old Settlement Bay, Australia - Cyphastrea 1 metagenome | ecosystem: Host-associated > Invertebrates > Cnidaria > Coral ... | reverse complement strand
ATGTTGTATATCGGCACGCACAGCATAGGGACCTGTGCGAGTCTCTTACACATCATCATCATCATCATCATCATCATCATCATCATCGTCATCATCGTCATCATCGTCATCATCGTCATCATCGTCATCATCATCATCATCATCATCATTGAAGATCTTCAATGAATGTAGAAGTTTAACGGGGTTGGAAAATTAAACCCGTATTGAAGATCTTCAATGAATGTAGAAGTTTAACGGGGGTGGGAGAATAAAACCCTTATTGAAGATCTTCAATGAATGTAGAAGTTTAACGGGGGTGGGAAATTTATATTCCCTTAATACCCTTGTTGATCTTCCCAATTGAATGTAAAGTCTAACGTTTGATATCCCCAAGTGTACAGCATAGAAGGGGTGTGGGCGATACGGGGTGTTTGCGCGTAATCTTACAATTCCAAAGTTATAACAGAATTTACCATTTGTTATAACTTTATGAACCATTTGTGATCTTATTTCTGTTACCATCTGTTATAACTTTATAACCAACTGGATGAATGATAGTTAGTGGACTCGAATTCCTTGATGTGGCGAGTGCTAGCATATTATGAACAAAGCCATGATCCAAGTGGTTCACCCAATTTCAATCCCAGCCATTCGGGAGAGTGACTTGGTACCACAATGGAAGTTTCAACAGAACCAGGGTCGTTCCAATTTTAATTATATTCATTCATTGTTGTTGCTTATACCATGTTATACCCCCACTATTGTCCATTCTCGACAGATGTCATCATCATTGGGGATTTCCATCACAAAACCCATTGGCTTCCCCAGAAACATAAGGGATGTTTGATATTAATTTGCTGGTGAATATTCCCTATAAATCCACCTCAAAAACCTTTCATCATGGCTATAATCCACTATAAACATGGCTATTAATCCCTATAAATCCCTATAAATCCACTAAATCCACCTCCAAAACACAGAAACCTTCGCCTTCCAAGGAGCTGCCAGAGCCGCCCATGCGTCGTGCCTCCACGGCCTGCGTGAGGCTTGAGAAGGCGAGGACTGTGGCGAAGATGTGGAGCTAAGCATCAACATTTATATGGATATGATGGGGATATGAGGAGATATGGACTCATATAGTTATATGTGGGTTATGTATATAAATATATATAATTATATATCTATATGGATTTATGATGGTTCCAAAGTTTTAGTGGGATGAACATCTATTTGTTGATGGGAATCTATGGGTGTACAACAAACTGGCAAATCGATATTTATGACACATTTATGGCTTCAGATTTTTGTAAATCAACTGATCTATATGAATATGGTTATAGATTGATTTACAACGATTTATATTTGGAGGTTTCCATAAATGGAGGTACCCCATAGCTGGATGGTTTGTTTCATGGATGATGATGACTGGGGGTAGCCCTATTTTAGGAAACCTCCACATATGGAATGTAGATATAGACTGATATGATGGGAGTGTAGATAAGTTGATTAGCAATCAGAATTATCCACATCAACGTTAATATGGATATGATGGGAATATAGTCTTATAGGGAAGATATATATATATATATATATGTAAAAATATGGATGTGGATGAATATGTGTATAGTATGTATATATATATATGTATATTATATGTGGGGTTCCTAAAATGCGGGTAGCCCCAAAGCATCCGAATTTTTCGATGGGATTTTCCATTCTAAACGAAGCATCCAGCTATTGGTGTGTCTGTTTCTGGCCCGTTGAACCAAAGAAACTGGTGGATCGTGCCTGGATCGCTCAGGAACATAAGGAACTGGCGCGCGGGGCTCAACTTCAGTGCCACGTTCTGGGGTCCCGGGAGCTTTCTCATACCCTCTGGTAATGTTTAACATAACTATGGAAAATCACCATTTTTAACGGGTAAATCCACTATAAATGGGCAATTTTCATTAGCTATGTTAGTTTACCAAAGGGTAAGTGTTTTTTGAAACCAAGACATGTTTATCCATCGAACTGGTCTATCCCGTTGTTATTTTGAACACTGAGATCCCATGGTGAACATGGCGAGTTGGTGACACAGAACGTGGTCAGATTTGGGTCTTCAACACTGAGCCAGGAAACCACAGGTGGTCGTTTATCATCGTTTGTAATTATCCACTTAGGGATACCAAAAATTAGGGGTACCAAAAATTTGACTACTTCCACTACTTTGGGGTAGCAAAAATTTGACTCCGGCGCAAAGCGCCAATGCCACGATACGCATCCCCAATGCTGGCGGAGAATTCTTGGGATGTGATGCTTCGATCATATCAAATCCCCGGAAATCCATAGAAAATCACCATTTTTGTTGGTAAAAAAAACATGAACTCCACATGTTTGCTGGTTGAATCCCATGAAATGCCCATGGGATCCACAACGCCTTTTTGTTAGGCTCCTGATGCCAGAGAAGGCTGGTGAAGTTGGTGAAGACTTGAAAAATGCCACAGATCTTGAACATTTTCTACAGAACCACCAAACATGAAGCTTATTACCCCCTGCATATATATATACACATATATATAGATTAGATAGATTGATAGATTAGATTAGATTAGATTAGATTAGATTAGATAGATAGATAGATAGATAGATTAGATAGATAGTAAGATAAGATAAGATAAGATAAGATTAGATTAGGTTAGATTAGATTAGGTTAGATTAGATTAGATAGATAGATAGATAGATATACATATACATATATATGAAATCCAACCCCCATAATGTTAAACACCTTGTTGGAAACCATGGTTTAGTAGGGGATTTCCACACAATTGGGACCATGCGGGTGTTTGATATTAGAAGGATGGGATTACTCTTCACCTATGCCAAAGCATGCTTCGTGCATGCTTATTTTTGTGGAAGGTGCGCGAAATGCGAGAGATTCGCGACAGAATGGCACGGAAGACCATTCAAGCAAAGGCCCGGATGGTAGGCATGTGATGTGAAAGGACTAAGACGCGAATATCACCAACAGATAGCCGGATACGGGATGATACGGGGGTATATACGGTATAGATACTTGATGAAACTAGGGATGTAACGAAACATGACATGCAGCCCCAGCGTTTGGGTGCCGAGGCGGTGGGCAAGGTGTTGGGAACTCAGTGAACGACAAGTTTGCAGGGTCCACTGTCCACCAAACTGAAGAACCACTGGATGGTTTCCATGGGTGCAAACACGATTTGTTGCTTTTTTGTTGTTTATATGTATACATATATATATATATGTATATATATATATATACGAATGTTCCCCTGAGAAACCAGCAAAAGTGGGGGGATGTAGCACCGGTGGAGATTTCACGAAACGCGGTGATTCTACCCCTGCATCTTCAACGACCCCGAAACGATGGGATTGTTTGATTAAACAGAACCAGTGTATTGTGAGTCCATTAGTACACTCTGGTGAACTAACATAGCAATGGAAAATCACAATTTTTAATGGGAAAATCCACTATAAATGGCCATTTTCAATTGCTATGTTAGTTCACCAGAGGGTACCCCATTTTGAACCATAGCTGTCCAAGCCAATCTACAGAATGTGTCAGCTTCCCAGAGCCCCCAGATTTTGTGGGGAAAGCTTGATATAAACCCAGCTCGGGCAGAAGGCAGAGCCTGTTGCGATGTTGCGGTTGATTATATCCCATCAAAATCTCCCATTAACTTTATCTCATGATATCTCCGCTGTGCAGTTGCAGTGGATAAACACAGTGTTTTTTATTTGGGATTATAACACATTATAAACATTTATAAACCCTGATGAATTTGTACCATGATATCTATGGATATTTGAGGACTCTTGTTTCTGAGGATCTGAGGGTATACCCTTCCCGTGTCGCTTATTTTTACTATGGAAAACTTGAGGAAAGGGCTTTATCCAGGGCCTGGACTCGACCCTGTCAATCAATCACACCATTGTCTGAACATGGGGTACCCTCTGGTAATTTGATAATATTTAATATAGCTATTGAAAGTGGCCCAGTCGAAATAGTTGATTTATCTATGAAAAGTGGTGATTTTCCATATATGCATTGGATAATCCATTGAACATATACATGACTATATGGAAAATATTATCCAACTATAATGATCATGTATTTTCCAGTTCGCAAACTGTTAGTTTACTGCTTCACCAGACTTCACCACTAAATCCTCTTGCTTCCCCCATGATTCCCATTGACCATCTGGCCTTGGGTGAAAATTGGGTACCAACAATTGGATGGTTAATACTAGAATTTGTTGGTACCTATGGTTAATATTAATTAGTATATATATATGTATATGTATATATACATGATATACTAGTACTAACCATGGTATACAATACCAACATGTCATGAATATACTATGTATTAACCATATTAACAACTAACCATGGTTAATTATTAACCTCTGTAGTCCCCAAGGGGTCTTCCAATTCGACCAATGCGTCAACTGCTTGAGGTTGACTGACCGCAACAAGACGCCGGTGACGAACTTTGACCTGCGTAGGTGGTCACATATCGCATGTTCAGATATGTTCATACGCATATATATATATATGTAATTACATAGTGTATAATATGTATATAACATATTATATCATACTATTACATTATATATATAGACATGCATATATAACTTATATAACTGATAGATGGTAAGCATAAGGACTCATTTTCCAAGCGTTCCCCAAAAATGGCCAGAGCCTCTTGAGTCGCAGGCGGAGTTCGCTGTCGGGTCAAATAGGCGGCTGTGACGGGTCGGGTTTATTTGGTGAGGATTACGGGAAATCCATGGAAATCCCAAATGGGGGACCCCAGTATTTCAAAGTTGGTGAGGTATGATGATTTATGGTGTTTCTTCAAGTTGATGAATTGAGAAGAGGCAGTTAGAAACGGGGTTCGTTTCTCGAGTTTTGGGTGAAAGCACCCTTGAATCGAAGACTTCACACGGGGATGTTTACATTGGAAAGTTTTTCGGACACCTGTGGACCGTCTCCAAATCTCCAGCTACACTTGGGATCCCAGGTGGGATCACCCCATGAAAACCAGGTCCATCAGGTTGTGGATTTTCTCTCAAGGTCCTGGGGAAGACTTCAAGCTCTTTAGCGGCCAGCCTGACAAGTTGAACACTTGGGTGCTCGCATTGTGTGGTGGACATTTGTGCAGAATTTATCAGGGTTTCTGACTGTTTTTGAGGGTATGAGAGATGCTTGAATTCGTTAAAGGTTGAGATGAAGAGAACATTCAAGCATAAAATGCAGAATCTGGTAAGCACAATAATCAGCCTAGTATTTGGAGATTGTCTTTACCACCCATATCATATTGGAGATGATTTACAGTCCGAGAGTTGGTTAAGAATCCGAAAGCTTGAGGCCCAGGGTCCCTCAAATTCTTAGCACATTCTTATTTGTGTATTATGATATGATATATATATATACATATATATATATATACATATATATATAATAAGGTTTTCAAGCCTGCACATACTGGCAGAGGCGAGAGGTCGAGCAAGACAGCGCGTCAAAACATGGAATTTTCACGGCGTCCGCTCATTCGTTTTTGCCGCGCTTGGCAGAATTTTGGGGTTTCTTCATGGGGATCCCCAGGTCCGGTCGTTTCCATACTAAGCCATGATGAAATTTTTGGATGACTTGGGGGCACCAGCATTTTAGGCTTCCCCTGGACATCCAGGTAGATTTGTTGGAACCAGAGTGATGAAATAAACGCAATGAAATAGAGGTAGGCATGAACATGCACAAGCTTTGCTTATAGAACTTGCAGAAGGATCCAAACAGAGCACCGGAACGGCAGCACTACTCAGTGCAGAATTGATCAATCTCAACAGAGCAAAACAACGCTGTGATGAACCACCTGTAGATTGCCACCATCAGTGGGCCATTTTTCAGCTGCCTCACCAGCAGCTAGCCTCTGGTGCTAATTCAAAATAGCTATGGTACAGAATGGTGCATATGGTGCTTTTCCATAGCAAGGTGTAACAATTCACCAGAGGGTATCCAAAGAACGGGGTGATATTGGTTCGGCTCAATGCTGTGACAGGCAATGTACCATCGCCCAGTGTGAGTCAAGACATAGGCAGCAGCTAGGCAGCATTTCATTTGGGGATGGTCAAAACGTGGGGCACGCTTTGGCCATCAAACATCTCTAGCCTGGAAATCCCAACAACAAATGAACATCTAAAATTTAAATGGGAGATTTCCCAGTGCCATGATTGAAGAACTACCCGTGCCATCCAGGTGCTCTGCGGGTCATGGGCCATGTTCTTTTCGCGAGGCAAGAAAGTGACCCTCGACCTCGCGGAAGCGCAAAGCGAAGCAGGACTCGCACGACCCGCCTCACGGAGCCTTGGTTTCAGCTGATTTTGGTACCCTGAAATGTCAACTACCCTCTGGTAATGACTAACATAGCTATTGACAATGGCCATTTATAGTGAGTTTTCCCATTAAAAATTGTGATTTTCCATAGTTATGTTAGTTTACCAGAGGGTAACCATGGTAGCCGATGGTAGCCATGGCAAAGGTGGCTCATGAAAACAGATGATTTGATGACAGATGACCTTCCTCGGTGAAATTATCAGAGGGTAAGCCAACAGATGGTACGCACCCTAGAGAGTTAAGGTTAGTTTCGTACTGTCGTGGACTATTTTGGCCCAGCTTAAAGATTATCGATGGGCCATGAGAAGAAAGCGCCGTAGCTCGCGGGACATGTTGACCTAAGGAAACCAACCTTGGTGACCACCGCAAGCCTCAAAGTACGCTCGGATACCCGAACTAGGCGCCGCTCCCACTGGGCACGGGGTCAGAGGTACACGTTTTTTGAAGATTTCGGGTGGATTCAGCTGGTGGAGTGAAAGGTGATTTCTTGGTACAAGTCGAGGTCCGAATGATGAACCTTCAGAGTTTCAAAGTGCCGGAGCGGCTATGCGGGCTATGCTTTTGGTTTAGTTGCAGTGACTGGAGGATGCGTAGAGGTGTTGAAAGTTGGTTCTTTCAAATGGAAGTCCAAGAAGTCCAGAGCAAGGCGCGATGGTCTGCTCAGTTCTGCGGCTATGTGGGCGTGTATCGTCCAAGAATATGACTGTTTCCAGAAATTTCTAACCCCATGCTACCCCATGTGTATTGTAGGATCCTTTCCTGGCTGTTTGACACTGGAGAGTTGGATCGTTGGATCGTGCAGGCTACTGGAAAGATCCAAGGAGAAACAGGAGAAACATGAAGCCTCGACGCAGGGAGACCTAGTGGGTGATCTTCACAGGTGGCAAGATGTTGATCTTTGAGCTTAAGGCATTCATTTCCAAGAGCATGGATGACTCTCCCACTAAGAAACATACAAGATCGATGATCATGCGATAAGATTTTTCACGATTTTTTCCCTTTCATGAATCATGAATCTATATTAATCTGACATTTATCCAATAGTAAGCCATGTTCATCCAATATTAATCAACTATCAATCTTAACAAATACGAGAAAATCAGAAGAATGTCCAGATTTTTTCCTGCCGCCAGGTCTACTAGCGTGCCGCGCAAGGGGCAATCGGTCATGATGCTGAGACGCGCGCAACGTCAGGCTGATGCCTTGAAGGCGTCTTGTGAACGCAGGGGAAGACGTGGTGAACGCAGGTGGATTTCGCCAAGAAAAACGGGGATATAAGCAAGAACATGGGTGATCTCGTGGTGACTTAATGGATTTAATGGATAGAGAATTGGACTTTATCCACCAAAATGAGATTTATCTAGCAAAAAATGGGATATTATGGGAATAATATGGGGACTTCCACTCTTATTAATGAGGCTTCACCCACAAAAATGGTGGTATCATCGGGATTTAATGGACATATGATGGATTTAATGATGGGATCGATGAATATAAGTATAGCAGCCCCCAAAAAGATAGAGACAATATGAGACAATATTCTATCATATTCTATCACTCGTGTAGTAGTAGAATTTACTTTTCTACCCTCTTTGGGCTTACTATAAGATATATGATCGATTGATCCATAATACAATCATAAACATCGGCCACTGAATGTGGCTTCCAGTAGCATCCAATGACCTGGAATGGGAATCAATGGACTTCGTCAGTAGGAGTAATAGTGGGGGTCCTGTCCTCAATGATGCGGGTTTGTCGCAAGAGTAGGACGCCCCTTTTCCCGGGGTTTCCTCGTTAAAACAACTATTTTGGGAGAGAATGGTGGGAATTCACTGGGTATGATTTGGGACAATACAGTATGGGGATAAATCATGATAAATCAACATTATTAACACCCAAAAAGGATGAGGAAATGTTACCCTCTGGTAATTTAACGTAGCTATGGAAAATCACCATTTATAATAGGTAAATCAACTATAAATCACCATTTTCAATAGCTATGTTAAATTACCAGAGGGTAGATTACATACATTCCATGTCCTTTCTGGCAGAATCTCAGGTCCAGGGGCCTAATGGGGGTGCGGGATATGCACCAACGGAGCCGTTACGGCACATGGGGAGATGAAGGGATCGAAACCGTTGAAACCCCGTATTGAAACATGTTGAACCATAGATTTCTCTGAAAAGATGGTACCAATCCCAAGGTTTATCATCAGTTTCCCTGGAAAATTGCGAATTTTGCAGGGTATAACCCCAGTCTTGAAAGCTGGTAATAGTTTCAAACACTGGTAATTACTTATATAATTCAAAATTGGTGGTTTGCAGGTAATACATGTTAACCATATGTTTCAAACACTTTTTGGACCTCTTGCAGGTCAAGAATAAAGAGGAAACAGAAACTGCCGTGAATGTCGGGAACCTCGGTTGGGCTATGACAGATCCCCAATAAAGGACCTCAAAAGAATTAATTCAAGCACAAACCGCGTGTTTTTTTTTTTTATCCGGTGGGAATTTGATATTATGTATATATATATATATATCTATATTATAACTATATAACTATATAATTATATAATGTTATATAATATATATATATACATATTATATATATATTATATGTATATATATATATATATATATATTATGTATATATATATATATGTATATATATATATTATATGTATGCATATATACATATATGGTATATGTATAGAGGGAGATGGGACTACCAGGAACTATCAGAACGATCATCGTTGTAATCCGAAGACGAGGATCATGTCTGTTGCCAGTATGCAGGTCGTCGCGTCAGAGCTGGGTATCATCAAAATTGAATGGCAAATAACTGAAACTGACCAGGCCATTTGTGGTTGCCGGGGTCTCGAACATTTGACAGACACCCCAAAATGTTTTGGTCCAAAAATATGGTACAGTACGTAATGTACAGTACCTCAAATCCCATATCCATGGGTTAATTGTCATTTTCATTGATCTTCCCCCATGAACTTTGCCATAAAGTGAAAACTTTTGCACTTCCTTCCGCCAGGTGCGGCGGCGGGGACGTGCCGCCATGAACTTCCAGATGGCGAAATTTGCCTGGAGCTCAGTGGGACTCGGGTTGTGAATCCATCGGAGGATTTCCCAGGAAACCATGGAAGATCAATGGATCTGTTGGGGATGTGAGTCTAAGAGTCTAACTCAGAGTCCGAAGCTCAAAAAATAGGAAAAGGAGTTTTCCATTGCTTGCCAGAGGTTACTATCAGATGCACTGGGCCAGGATCTGCCGGTGCCTCCGGATCGGCCCATTGCTTCCCTTCACACCCAGTTCCGCAGGAGTTCTTTGGGGGGCGTAGAATCTAACCTGGTGGGAAGATCCACAATTTCCAGCAGGTTTTTGAATGTTTTTTTAGGGTTTTTGTACGTTAATTATCCATGATTTTCATGTTTTATAATGTAATGGCAATTCACAGAGCATGGTTTAAGGACGAGATTTGGCACACCCCAAGTGAGGCAACCGGTGTGGCTTCGATGGGTCTCAGATCTGTCTCAATTGGCTCGAGGAGAAACATGCGTGAGAACATCATGATTTTCCGGGGGAGGCGCACATTCCTGTGCTGTCTTGCCAAAATTCAACATTGAGAAACGGGGTTTCTCAGATGGCGTGGCAGATGTCGAGGCATAGAGCCCTTGATCAGTGACCAAGCAGATCCATGTAGTGTTCTCCAGATTGAGGATGGTGAATTTTCCTCTTCACTGAAGCTTCAGGGGCGGAAGGGGGGCACGCTTGTTCTTTCAAGTAGGAATGGCTGGAATCTGCTACTCCTCCAGTGATCATGGCAGCTGGAAACTTACCAACGGTAGTTGGAATCTTGGGCTATCTTGGGCTTACTGTTTTAATAGATTTTAGCTCAGCTGGCCATGTAAGGAGGGTGAAATGCCAGTAAGTTGATCAGTGAATAGTTTGGCCCATCCCTGCTGGTCGAGAATCCTATCGCGATTCCCTTGAACAACTTTCAAACACTTCCACGTGGAACCTGCAAAAACTGGGTTTGTAAGACGTTTGTGGTATTGGATATGATGCAGATGGCTCATTTTGTTGTTGAACATTTTGCACATCCCTTTTTTAGTAACCTTTAAATCCCATGAAAAATCACCATTTAAATCCCTGGTTGGTAGTTTGGAACATGAATTTTATTTTTCCATATATTGGAAATAATCATCCCAACTGGCTTCATATTTTTCAGAGGGCTAGGTATACCACCAACCAGGATCTTGAATCCAAGAATTGACTCCTAGAACTGAACAGAACCACCTGACTAAGCGACGGGCGAATCCCATTTAAATCACCATTTAAATCCAATTTTATGGCCAAAATTTCGGCATTCTAACCCAGTTACCAGGTGTGAAGACAACCTGTCTCAAGCAGACCTTTTGGACGTGGAACTCGTGGGGCCCTGAGACGTGACAAATCCTGGGGTTGGGGTTGGAGGTGCGTTTTAGGATGCCAAAGGTGGGAAAATGTGCTGAGCATAGTATATATATATATAAAATTATATATATATATATATATACTATATATAAAAAATGATATTAAGTATATGTGGATATGTCATGATATGTCCATTTACACATTGGTTGGGGGTCATATCTAGGTTTTCACCGTGCTGGTTCAGATCATTCTTCCAATTGCCCAATTGTCATGTTTGGGATGGGTTGGCAGCACGACCAGCGATCTTTTTTGCAGCCACGGAGGGCCACCAAAAACATCAACTTTTTCCTTCGTTCCATCATATTCACAGAATTTGTTGGTTGATTTATCGTCATTTCATATCATTTCATCATTTTTGGTCATAAAAACCATATAAAAACATCATTTCATGATATCATTTGTTGTGTGATTGATATCATTAAAACGGATGATGCTTCTCCGGCCATCCCACAACGCCGGTCGCCGGCGTTCTTTTTTACGCGCCATGTCAAGGCCACCGCGGAGTGCGAAGGTGCAGAGTGGGTTTCATTGCCATTATTAGTACTCTTATTACTGTCATTATTATGGTTAGTTATTATCACCATTACTATTATTGTTATTATTGTTATTATTCTTATTACTATTATCTATTATTATTACTATTATATATATATGCATACATATATATATACACGTGATTACATAATTACATAATATATATATATATACGTAGTGGGTTCATATATTTCTTTACCGTAAGAATGCTGTATTTTGATTGATCCCATTGCAAGCAATCCACCGGGTTCCAGAATATTGGCGCAATCTACATCACCAACATAGGGATTTAGAAGTCGAAAGGACCACAAGATCTGGATTCAATTGTTGGTTATATACCCATGAAATATCCCATTTGACATTATTCCCATATTTAAATGCTTTTTCAGATGATGATCTCAGTGGATTTTTATACGACACATTTTAAGCGGATCAATTTTCTCGTGCCATTCAAGGTGAAATCATTGAAGTCAGCCAGCAAGTCGGGCAGCTCAGCCAGCTGAGTTATTTTTCTTTGGCTACAAGGTGGTGTTTAACCAGCTCCTTCGTTAAGTCCAAATAACTCCAATAACTCGGGTTTATGGTAGATGTATCGAAAGTCAATGTGTTTTTTTTTTCAGATATTTTGTCAATGTGGGAAACCCAATGCCATTTGTACCTACCATGAAAAGGGATGATTTGTACCATCCATAGGGACTGGTGATTTTAAGGGGGTTTTGGGTTTTGGGCTTACCACATTATAGTAATTCCCAAAAAAGATAGACACGTGTTTCCAGGATGGAAAAATGGTATAGATGATATCTTCCCCATATATGGGGTACAAGGTGGTGCCCCATAGTTCGCTGAAACTGGTGCAAATAGCTCCAACAAAACTGGGGATAACTCGGGTTTATGGTAGATGCATCTATAGTTCATTGGGGCTATGCCAACCAACAGACATAACTGGGAGGCCACCGCCCTGTAATCAGAACAATTAGGAGAGCCCGACACCAGGCCAAGAAATACATGAAGTGAAAATATCGATATCTAATTATCAGAAATTATCCGAAATCAATATTTGATGAATAGATTTTGTTGAATTTTTTACCTCACAAATATTATTTTGTCCGAAATAAACAAAAGCCTTTAACTATTATTAACCCGATATCTGATTATTTCCAGAATATTTGACAAAATCTAAATAAATATTTACAAAATTTTACAAATAAAATACAAAATATTAATATTTATTAAATAGTATGACGATAAGGGTAGCCTTGCGCGCGCGCGCGATCCCGTTATTGGAAATCTCCAGAAAAAAAATGTCGATTTAATTTCAACGAAAACTAAAATTAGATAAATTTATCTTGATTTTATAATTTTATATTAATTATTAAATTTTTATAAATTATTTTTAAAAATATATTCGATAAAATATTAAAAATAAATATATATATAATATATAAAATATAAATTAAATATTAAATAATAATTTAAAATATATAAATTATAATTTGGAAAAAAATAATAAATTATAAAATTATATATATATATTATTAATAATAATAAAAATTTAATTTAAAATTTTATTAATAATATTTTTATTAATATTTATTTATAATTAAATTATATTATATTACTATATTTTCGAATAAATTTTATTT
>Ga0126342_10016097_pt1 | contig 13059 bp, 8 predicted proteins | sample Cyp1metagenome_FD_92528 | JGI IMG/M metagenome (GOLD analysis project Ga0126342, IMG submission 92528) | Coral microbial communities from Lord Howe Island, Old Settlement Bay, Australia - Cyphastrea 1 metagenome | ecosystem: Host-associated > Invertebrates > Cnidaria > Coral ... | reverse complement strand
AGATAAGATAGATAAAGAAATAAATAATGGAAAACATATATCACACAATCAGAGGTAGAACTAAATCACCAAGGACCCTAGAATCCATTTCCAAAGACCCCCTATCAGCTGCAAAACCTTAAAGGTGCAATTTGCAATAGCTCTGTTAAATTACCAGAGGGTATAGCTTGGAATTCGTCCACCTCTCTCGTTGACCGAAACCTCCGGACAAGACTGGTTGAGCGGAGGGCCGACCTCTGAATGAACAGATCATATCTGAACTTCTCTTGTAAAGCAAGTTTCTGTATGCATTACCCTCTGGTAAACTAACATAGCTATGGAAAATCCTCATTTTTAATGGGAAAATCAACTACAAATGGCCATGTTCAATAGCTATGTTAGTTTACCAGAGGGTATGATTTCTATTGATTCAACATGCCGCACCCACATGTTGACCATTGTTGACCTAGTGTTTTTCCGTTCGGCGGACTGAGGGCCCCTGTCATGGCTGCGAACTCACTGCGCGGCGGGAAGAATGTCTATGGACCTCATTGTCTCCAGCATCTGGGATATGGTGGAACCTGAGGTTGTCGGTCATCCTTTGCCGGTCAATGCTGGGGGATTCCTAGGGTAGATGGGTGCCAATGACTCCAAATTCATCCAATTTCCAGGTTTAGACTAACGATATTCACACTTATGGGGCTTACAAACCAACAATAACCAAGCTGGGGGCCCCACCTTGTATCCCTCCAAGCCATTGATTTCCGAAATAAACAATGCCATATTTGTTGGACCACGGTTGGGATGGTGGAGGAACAACATGGCTTTGTTTTGCTATGTTCACATCTGATTTGACGCATGAGGGTGGCAGTGTATGGGTCAAAACACTGGCATCTGACTGTTTAAACAAACATGACTACGGTAACCGTAGGTCAAGCTGGATATCCATCCCCCCAAAATGAGCTCATATATGTTGACCCGTCCCCACATGTTCACCAGCAGCCGCGTGATTTCCGCATATTAATAGGGGCCTTCCCTATGAACCCCACGCCAGTGCGGCCAGTGGTTGGTAACTTAGGACTCAACTGACATGTTTGTTCGTTGTTGCTTAGAGTTCTGCAAGGGCTGACATATCCCAGTTTTGGTGAACCCAATGTTGGCCGGCCATTGTTTTTTTTTCCCCCCAAGAACCAAAGGTATGGTGGGGTGGGGGGTTGCTCTCTCTAAGGAGCAACTGGTTTGAAGAGAGATTGGAGCCTGTGAAGCATCAGGCACCAGCGGTCACATGGTGCCACCTTCTACCTGGCTGACACCGTGAAAATCGATTCTGAAACCGTCCTGGTTGGCAGAAACCAACTGTTATTACCATTTCTATTGTGTGTTCATGACGCTTTCCTTGTTTTGACATTGGTGAAAAACATAGGTCTTGGGTGGTTGGAATGCTGCTTCTGGACATCCAAGTTGAAATGATAGTTCTTGGTGGATTCAATATGGTTGAGACATCAAGTTCATCCATGTTTGCTTGTGAATCCTTGTAGTATTTTATGCATCATCTCAACAAAAAACTATAAACACAGATAATGTTGGCAACCCGATTCCATAAACAACTAGCATTTGGCGATGGTTGCAATCCCACCCATCAAAATGGATAAACCTAAACCACGTTTTTTTTTGGGGGGGATGGTTTATGATGTACTTTATGGATGTTTATGGGGTTGACCACATTTTTCACACAACATCTCCACCACATTTTCCGATGACAGGCTGCAATGGAGAAGCTTCACCAACTTCCTGCTGCTTCTGTTAAGACCTGGACAAAGACCTCAGAGGCCTATGGCGAGCAGTTCAAGGCGCCAGTCTGGCGCTGTTGAACTGTGAAGGGGGAAATGGCAAAAGGCTGTAGAGATGATCATGGCTTCAAGTTAAAAGTCTGTTTAATTTATGTGCGTTTAGTGAATATGTCTCCTCATACATTGATGTTTCACTAACGTACCCTCTGATAAACTAACATAACTATGGGAAATCACCATTTTTCTTGTAAATGGTAGTGCTTTTGTGTGCGGATGCTTCTGCTAGAGCATGTACCCGGTCAATGACCACTCCAATGATGGGTAGACATCCAAATTAATTAGATGCAGACGGCGGAACGGAGTATGATATGGTATCCCAAAGCAACTGGTTACAGCATCCAGGCATTTTTGTTGGGGCCAAAATCTGGCTGTGAAGACTTTTTTTGGCTAAGTTCAAGTTGGATATTGAACTACACATTGTCACATTGTGTTGCGCAGTGCCCGGCAGTGCAGGAATGCATGGACAAAAAGGGTCCAGCAATTGAGTCCGTTTCTGGGAAGCAGAGACGGGCGCAGAAATAATGTTGACGTTTCTTTGTTGTTTGTGTGTTTCGGCACTTGAGGTGGAAACTCAACTATGGTCCTATGGTTGCCATATACCATCCCTATAATGTCATTTTGTGTTACTATGTGATGGTTATCATTGTTTGAAATGTGGTAAACCTGGAAGGTACTGATCATAGCGGGCAATGATCCACATGTTGACCACCAGCTGAAAGAGTTCAGGTTTTGGCGTTAAGGTTGATGTTTCGATCAAGCTTCGCCCCTGGCGGAGCTTGACGCATTGACAGTTCTAAAGAGGATGCATGGCTCCATAGGACTTTCCAAGATGTGAACTAAGATATAATAATAATAGGTTCTATAGGTTCATATGTGACTTTCCAATAGGTTCTATAGGACTTTCCATATATGGTTCATCCAATATGAACTAAGACCAGATAGATGACTGCTGGATGGTGCTTTCACTGATGTGTCTCTATCTTCTTTTTTATCTCACATTACCCCCAACGATATTCATGTTTTTCTGCCAAGACATGGGGGTCGTTCAACCACCAACCGGGGCGGATTTGGATTCTTAGGTGAGCTGGCTGAACTACATGAAGACTGACAAGAAAGACATGCAGCTTTGCCGAGACGGTTCACCTTGATACATACATTCCTAATTACATTACATTCCTAATTACATTACATTACATTACATTACATTACATTACATACATAACATATATATATATACATATTATATATATATATATGTTCACAATCTATATTTTTATATTATGGCATATCATTTCAAACTTTATGAGCTGTTCTGTATTGATACATCAGAGCCAGTACCTTTGTGCCCTTTAGTGTGGCTGGTCATGTGGGTCCGTGGTCATATTTTAAGGGCTAGGGCTCCATAATCTTGAACAGCTGATGGATGGGTTCTAGTTCTCCATTTCTGTCAGATACCCATAGGATCCATGGTGCTATATATGGTAACATTTACCATACAGAAAGGATAGTTAAAAAAGAGGCGGCCACAACAGTCCCCTCCCTTACCATAAATATACCCCAAATGTTAGCATATATACCATACATGGATCCTATGGGATATGTAGTTGCCTCGTTTTTTTCTCACGAGTTTCCAACTTTGCCAAACAACTTCATATGCGCTGCCCCCGCACGGAAACCCGGCTGATGTGTGTGTGTTCCAGGTATTCTTCGACTCACGTCAAATCCTTCCAGCCAGGAACCAAGTGAGAACAGTCCCTGGAGCTACCTCTGATATTTTGATTCGGGTCTCGATTCAAACCTTACAGATATTAAGGTCCATGCAAGTTCTAGCAAGTGCCTTCCAAGAATGCTCGAAGAGAAACAACATCTGGAGCGCAGGGTTGAAAGGGACATAAAGTGTCATACCAAGTGCTGGTTGGTGTTTTCATTTTTTTTGCAAATATACATTTTGTTCACTTCCAGTCCCAAAACCGACAAATGAATCAACCCATCATTTTGCGGACGACTCAACCAGCGCATTGAGGCATCCGAGTTTCCAGATTGATTCCAGTGAGCTGAAAATGCCCATGACGGTGGACCAGCTGGAGAAGTTCCTCGGTGTACATTTTTATAAGAGAAACAATGAGAAAAAGAAACAGATCATTTTTAGAGCAATGATGGTTTGATTTTGTCTTTCTCATTCTTTACCTTCATTGCTTTCCTTTTTTGGATGTTGCATCTGTTGATGATGCTAGACCGATGTGTTTTTCGTAGGTCATGTTCTAAGCTTGGATGTCAGGTATCGAGAAAAATGGACGAGTGGAGATGGGGAATCTTGCAATGCAATGGTAGCAAACATGGCTGGCTGGGAAATCCCGTACTGATGGGTACTTACCCTCTGGTAAATTAACATAGACCCTGGCAGATAGGGGTTGGAAGATTAGTTTCCATTAAAACTAGGCTAGTTTCAGGGTCTATGTTAATTTACCAGAGGGTAAGTGGAAAAATCATCTATAAATGTGGGTGCCATGTTTCATTACAGGAGAGTGGCGGCATGTAGCAGCAGTGCTTTCTACATTTTTTTGCAAAGAGCCGTGATGTTTGACCAGAACGCATGTGTCATAGACGAAATTCAGATTCAATCTGGTTGGTGGTTTCAAACATGTTTTTTATTTTCTATAATATATGGGATAATCCTTCCCATTTGACTTTCATATTGTTCAAGATGGTTGAAACCACCAACCAGCAATCATACTTTGGTACTGCCGCCAAGTTGTTACAGATGTGTTCACGTTGTATGCAAGTTGCTAGCTGCACTGTATTCGCTTTACTATACGAAATATACACGTGTACTGTATATTCTAATAATATGTATATATATATCTATATACACATGTATTTAAATTCGAATGAGGTGTATCTACACGCAACTACTTGCACATAAAACGTTTGGAGCGTCAAGTCAACTGTTCATATGAGAAGTGACCAGCATTCCTAGTGACTAGTTACTACGGTGTGTTCCAACAGGTTACGACCCATTCTGGGAACCACTACCAGCCAGCACAGATGGTGAAACCGATGCCCAAACTCAGGATCGTTTTCAGCGCTAGTTTGGCCGACCTGGTGAAGATGAAAAGTCAGAGACAGGCCTGGGATCCGGATCTGTAGGATATATTGGGTCGGTCATGTGTCCTTTGTGTTTGAAAACTGGTGATGTGATCCCAAGATCTCACAAGTTCCAGTTGAAGTGTCTGAAGCTGTGGATGCGAAGTTACTCTCTTTCTTGAAAATCGAAACGCTGCATACTTGATGCGCTTTTCAAAAGTGAATCGGATTGTTGACAAGGAGGCAATGAGCTCAACCAAAAGAAACTATAGTTCTGCCAACCTATCTCCCCTTTGTCACATGCCAGGTGTGCCAGAGGTGTGAGTCTTTGCCGAAGATGCAAGAACGACTCCAGAATTCGGAAAATCTTGTTTCACACGACGTCCAGTCTACATTCTACATGTTGCGCTTCAGAAAAAAAGCAGCGGATGCCGCACAAACTATTTTGTTGATGCCCTAAACCAAGAACATCCAAGAACTGCGTTACCTTATGTCCAGAAAAGGAATGGAATGTGAAAGACTATTTGACCACGGATTTACCAATATTACCAACGATTGGAAGTATTGTACCATGTCTTTGCAAAATCACGAAGTATCCTCATTCCTCTTGCCTACATCACAGGCAGCCACCACACTGATATAAATTGGCAAAATTGTCATCCATACGTGTTCGGCTTTGTCTGAGAGTACCCCAGTTACTTATGGTTGATCAATGTTTATCATCATTTTTTACCTATTTTTTCCGTTGAAAATGATGACTTTTTGGGAAGTTTCAACCATTTCTGGTTTGACCTGAAAGGCCTTTTCAACAGTGGGGCACCCAGCAACGCTAACGGTTAGTTTTTTAGTGCAAAAAATGCATCGCCATTGAAGCCTTAATTTGTGCTTTTTGGATCCAGATTTTGGTCTTTGGAGTATCTTTTACCCACCCAATTCCTGGGAGCAATCCTGGTTCTGGCAACGGTGCCAGGATTCTTCTGTGCTGAAGACATGCACGATTTTTTGCTTCGTGTGTCGTAGCGCTTGCCTCCAAATGGAGGATTTTTTTCTGGAAAACGGATGAAGCTGCAGTGGAAGGACCATGAGTGACCATGAACAAGCCTGGCAGATAGACATGATAGACCTTACAGTACCCTCTGGTAATTTAACATAGCTATGGAAAATCACCATTTTATATGGGAAAAACCACTATTAATGGGCAATTTTCAATAGCTATGTTAGTTTACCAGAGGGTACCTGCTTACAGGTCGTGGAGACCGGGGACTGATCGCTTACCATGACCACAGTTCCTGGCACAGATGTTTGGAGGCTCATAGGCTCATAGTGTGTGGAAAGCGCTTACTTCACGGCTGATGAAAGTAGAGACTCAAAGATTTCCGCAAGATGAACTCTGACACAAAATGGTAGAAGATTGTTGAAAACTACAGCAACATACTGAACCTCGAAACACTTCAGATTCAGTCACACACACGCATAAGTTCAAGAGACCAACTATTCACATGCAGATGACAGCGAATCTGAACTTGTGTGTTCCATGATCAATCTACCTCAGGACATAGATCTACTGCTGTAACCTTTTGCCCTTGTTTCTAGCTGCGTTTTCTTCACAGAATGCAAGATGTGGCCGTTTCAGGCGCGACTGCTTTGCGCATCGGATCGATAGAATTTGCTATATGTGCTGCCATCTTTGCTGGTGATACAGGGTTATTTGCACTTTTTTTTGTTTATCTATCAGTTATTGTGAATCCCTATTAATCCAATGTTTTATTGGTCATATCATGTTTTCCATCATGTGGCATTTTTTTTTTTTAATCATTAAGAATCATTGTAAATCTTGATTCTGCATGGTTTATTAATAATCATGTGGCGTGCTATATAAACCACTATAAATCATGAATAATCATGATATAACTGGTTAACGACTGGTTAACTCCCTATTCCGAAGACGGACATCGAAAACATCGAAAAAAACGGATGACATCGGATGACATCGCCGTCTTGACGGCTCCCTGGGATGATCTATTGAAACCATGTGAAATAGGGGAGCTATCCATGGTCAAATCCATTGAAATTTGGGGAAATGGATTGTTTCCTGGGATTTTGCATGGATAACTGGGGATAACATACATATGGTATGTGTTATGAAAATCTGGATTATCCCCTTAGATATTAGGATGATTTTAACCATGGATATTTGGGGATAGCATAAGGAGAAAGCCCTAAATGTTCGGTTCCTTAAAAGCAATCCATTTATATAGGTCCGAGTCTGTTGGAAAGAAACAAAAATGACGCCGTGGAAATTGGTTTTCCAAAACGGTCATAGATTGGAAAGGGGTACCAAGTGCATTTTGGGACATATACTCCAAGATTGACAGGCTTGGCCAAGATCCTTCATGTTCATTCTTCTACGGAGACGATCATTTTGTGATTAAGTGACTGGATTATGCATGCATTATCTTACATTAATTATGTTCAAGATACTTGGATGTGCATCACAGTCAGTAGTTCCAGTAGTTCACACCCATGGCTTTGGCCCATTTTGGAGACAAAAACATAAAATACTTCCTGGTATCAAAATGACTATACCATAAAATAATTCTGGAAGTTTGTTAGTGGAATTTGGTTAGATATTTTTCTAACCTGGAATTTCATGGATTTTTCATAAACAACTTTAGACATTAATATGACCTGTACTAAGAATATTTCCACACTGACGGCCGTTCCTGCCGTTCCTGCCGATTCCTTGGGCCAGCTGACCCATCCATCTGCTTTATCGTCATTAAAATATATGCCAGGATAAATCTAAAATTCTATAGACTTTGATTTGTGTTTTCTTAAGAACATGGACATTTCCAGAAATAGTTTATAAACTTATTTAGAATTATATTAGTCCAACATATGGAACTCCACCCAAGAACCATCAGGAACCGATCGCGATCGCCCAGGCTGGACCATACAGCCCCAACAGTGCCAGTGCAGCGTTGCGAAGCTGCAACGATCGCCCAAACGGGCAGTGGTCCTCTTACGCCCCATTTTCGGTGAATGATTGGTGGGACAATCCATTGGATCGTTAGAACATGTTGGAACTGAAACACTGGAAGATCCTGGAAGTATATACCCCATAGGATCCATGGTGCTGGTATATATGCTAACATTTGGGGTAATTATATTGATGGTAAATGTTACCATATATAGCAGCACCATGGATCCTATGGGATACTGAATAAAACCTAGTTTTCATGATGCCACAAAAAAACCACCAATGACAACAAACGGTCAAAACTCATCTATCTTTTTTCCCTCCAAATGGATATGTTAAGCTGACCATATGGGGTTCTTAAAAACTATCCCAAAACGGGGCAGATATGCCCATAATCCATCCAAATTGGGGACCTTTGCTTGTTTTTATTGCTTCACCACATAAACCTCGAGGATCTGCAACGACAACTCATCACCCGCTTAGTTCTGTTGGTTCAACTGGCTGCCAGGCCATTCACTCGAACGTCGCTGACTGGGAAATCCAGTGTAAATGGAGACTTTAATTGGGAACATCAAGTATTAATGTGTGTTTCTATGAGTTTCCATGTGTTCCCTATGTTGAAGAGTTGAACATCACGTCGTGATAAAGTGGCTCAGTCAAACATGGTGACTCAGTCAATTTATCGCTCACAAAAGCCGACACCAAGTAAATATTGGAATTTAACCACCCCAATACTTTGTATTTTGTGGCTGACTCGCAACATCTCGCAACTCACAGAAAGTCTTCTCTTGAGGCCACCCTTCGGAACGCTTCCTTTCACTCCCAGCGCCTTGCGTACACCTGGCTTGGGTTGGGCCTGGTTGGGCAACATTGTTTCGATTTAGCTGGTTGCTGCTTCCCAATATGATAATGGGGGATTGAACCCCGCATGGAAATGTTTAAAGGGAAACAGGATTTGTGATAAACCATGGAATTTTGCTGATAGTTTATTTTCAGACAAGTATGTCTTATATTCAATCCCATCATCCCATTTTTTTAGCTCCATTTCTCTAGGAATGCGGGGACAAAAATCTGGAAAATTGGGGGAAAAGCACATTCCAGCCAGTCCATCCACTGGTGAATCATCATGTTCCAAAAAAAACAGCAGAGGGGGGACCAAACAAAACACACTGTTTCGAACGCACACAATGGATACCCTCTGGTAAACGTTTACATAACCATGGAACATCACCATTTTTAATAGGTAAATCCACACTATTTCGACTGGGCCATTGTCCATAGCTTTTTGTATGTTTACCAGAGGGTATTACAATGGATATTGCAACATATGGCAAGCTTCTGCACGGATCCATCTCAAATTCAGCAATCCTGTCGCCAGCCAATGCTGATTTGGCAGCACAAGCATGTCATCAGGCGGGCGGTTCACCATGAGCCCATGAGATGATGAGAAATGTACTGCATTGATCTGCATTGTATATCTAGTAGTCACAATAATAAAATAACTCATGCAAAAACAAGAAACGTAGCAATAATAACTCGGCAACAGTGACAATATACAATAATCATCAATAATCAATATTCTCTATAACCCATAGGATCCATGGTGCTGCTATATATGGTAACATGGATCCCATCAAATATACCCCAGTCATGTTAGCATATATACCAGCACCATGGATCCGTCATGGGTAATATATCTGAATCGATATGGCCATGGTTCATACTTTGACACCGGGAATTTGGGACTATGGGGACCATTTGGGACGATGTGCAACCATTGGTCGGTAAACATCTCGTTTTTTTGCAACCAACTTTGACCCAAACTTCTGCGGTTTCTGAAAGTGCGCAAAAAAGTATAATATATATATACATATCCGCGATGACTAAAAAACGTGCGTTTGTTTGTTTTTTTTTCGGGCAATGCCACGTATGACTTGAGCTTGGAGTTGCTGCGATGATGACGATCATGTTCAAGTGACAAGGTGGTGGTTCTAGACTTGAGATAGCTGGGAATTTAGCAACAAATACCCTCTGGTAAATTAACATAATCATGGAACATCAGCATGTTTAGTGGGAAAATCAACTATTTCTATGGCCATTTTCAATTGCTTTTTGTATGTTTACCAGAGGGTAACTGTTTCGTAGTTTCCAATAGTTTGTTTGCCATCCCCAGGGATAGAGGATGATCCTTCCGATTCGTCCGATTGAAACCACCAAAGGACACGCCGTTTTGTTTCAGGCTCAGCTCGTTGATATGGCTATGGATCAGCTATAGATACCTTTTTTAGGGGCAATGAACAGCAATTTACCAGCTATTTTGATGTCCACCAGGATGGGTTTTTACCCATGGCCTATATGTTTGCTGCCATTTACTGAAATCAAGTCGCACAGATGTCTGAATGGCATGGCTCGTCGCGCCGGACTTGTCGTCGCCTTGCCGAGAGCTCGGAGATGAGAGAAACGTTGGTCCAGTGGTCCGAGGATCGCCCAAGACTGAAGTTCCTAATATCACTGGGAATTTCAGGATCCTAAAATGGAGGTACTGTAGCATATAAGACCATATTTTCTGGGGATATTCCCTGAAATTTAGGCCTAAACAATAGGCCTTTTTTTTGTGGTAGGTACCTCCAATCAATCGGTTCCTGAAATGGCCATTGATAATATCAAAATGGCATCCTTTGTAGGCCTCGATTACAACAGCATACAGTCGATGTGGCCTGTGGCCCTCAGGTCATGGGTTGCGCTGAGTGCCTTTTGCGTGCCAGTTGCCTCCTCAGATTGGATGATGTCTTTGGTCTCTAGCTTTGATCATGTGTATGCAGCATATAATGTAATTATATGTATATAATTGTATATAAAGTATGTATATAAATATTAATATACATATATATTTATATATGTATTATGTATATATATATATATGTATATACACACATATTTATTGTTGGGTAGACCTTTGATGATTTGTGTCTTCATGACGGTGATCCACGGTTCTTTTCAAACCTCCGTTGCGGAGGTTCCGCCATCGCGCCGGCTCGCACGGGCAGCGTTGAAAGAACGATGCGATGAAGTGGAAGGCGACTGCGGCTGGTGGTTAAAGGCTCTAGCCATGGGGATTCAATCCAATAATTCTGATATCATTTATAGGTATATATATATATACATTATATATATATATATATTATATATATACCTGGAGCTTCCATTGCATGGAAAATTCTAGGCGTTTAAGGTAATGAGTCGTTTCAAGCAAAAACGCAGCGAGTTGAAGTCATAAAATAAAAACAAGGCGATCTTTGGGAAAATAGGTCGAGGTTGTAGTGATTACCCCATACAGGAACCACCAACCCATAGTAGGCCACCCGTGCACCTGCTGATGCAAACACACCTGTGATGAACTATGCCATCACCGAGATGCTGAGGAGCCATGCCCTTAGCCTTTTTTTTCTCAGTTGAGCTTTGCAAATTGGATTTTGTATCTGCCCAAGCATTTTTGCAGGGTGGAAAACGATAGGGCCAAACCAGTCATACCTCTACTGCAACTTCGTGATGTTTGGCTCACAACTCCTATAAAATCTTCATCGGCCCAGCAGCTCGTGGTCAAGACATTCATTGTTCCAGTTGTTCCCTGGTATAGGCTCAGCACCAGTTCCCCAAACATGTGCAATTTAGGCCGTACCCTATACAGCAGAAGCCCTTGAGAAGCCATGCGGGCTGCCAAATTGGCGTACCCTTCCACCCACAACTCTCCATATCGCACCACCTCTTGGCGCGTTTGATGGTCGATCCAAAAACCTGACCTGTGCATAAGGCGAAAGAAATTGTTGATTTGAGACGCGGTGAACTTGAGCATCTGTAAATCAGGATTGTGAGCAACATCCTGAGGCCAACAACTCTGATGCCCAAAAATCCGTTTTGTGCATTATAGGGAATATAACTTTTGAAACTCTAGGCCCGTCCTATGAATTTTGGCAACCCTTGTCCTGAGACTCCAAGAAAACAGAGACCCATGAACACACCAACGCCGTATCGAAGCCCTTGCCTTTGATAGAACTTGGAAAATCATTGTTGTTCGCCATTCCCAAGTCGTCATGCCCGTTCCAAGGTTTACATGCCGTTGTTTTCTTGAACTTCGCACAGTACTCAATATATGCACAGTAGGCTCGATAGATGCACGCATCCAACTTGCCAGTGCCAAACAATCCCTTCCGACAGCAAAGCACCACTGATGATGCTGCAAAGTCCACACCAACCCCATGGATATGGAAAGTGTGGGCCACATCAGTAAAGATTTTTGTTGGATCATCACCATGAGGTAGATCAAAGAAAGGGCAATCACGACTTTTGAAAGGTGAGGCCCCAGGCCGTTCCAGTTTCCACGGCGCATCTGCCTTTTGATTCCACCAATCCTGACGTAATGATCAATAACCCGGAATACAAATGGTCTATTTTCAAAAACAACCACCACCATTTAATACCATATATCATGACAGGTATTGTGGATGGAAGAAATCCTGCACTAGTTGGTAGATGGCCCATTGCTTATCCCATTATAATATCCCATTATTTGTATCGAAGCTGGTGCAGGATTTCTTCCATCTGCAGTATCAACCATACGAAATATGCTGGATCACTGGAAACATTGCAACATTGAGGTCGGTATGTGCATGGAAACGACCTGCCCGTGATGACCAAGTGACCTTGCTGCTGCACATGTGGCAGATCCGTTTGCTCTTCCAACCAGTTCTCAAACCAAAAGCCTGCAGTTTGGCACTTGATAAGGCTTAAGCCTTAAGGGCTGCTATCTACAGCTGACTTACTTTACTTCGTGTGATCCCCACCATGACATTTATACATTTTCTTACTGGCAAATCTTCTGGCATTCTATCTGACATATCTTCTGGCATATCTTCTGGCATTCTATCTGGCAAATCTTCTGGCATTCTATCTGGCATTCTATCTGACATATCTTCTGGCATATCTTCTGGCATTCTATCTGGCATATCTTCTGGCATATATTCTGACATATCTTCTGGCATTCTATCTGGCATTCTATCTGACATATCTTCTTGCATTCTATCTGGCATTCTATTTGGCATATCTTCTGGCATATATTCTGACATATCTTTTGGCATTCTATCTGGCATTCTATCTGGCATATCTTCT
>Ga0126342_10016096_pt1 | contig 13059 bp, 14 predicted proteins | sample Cyp1metagenome_FD_92528 | JGI IMG/M metagenome (GOLD analysis project Ga0126342, IMG submission 92528) | Coral microbial communities from Lord Howe Island, Old Settlement Bay, Australia - Cyphastrea 1 metagenome | ecosystem: Host-associated > Invertebrates > Cnidaria > Coral ... | reverse complement strand
GCGCGCCCCCGCCCGCGCACGCCCCCGCGCGCCCGCGCGCCCGCCCGCGCCCCCGCGCCCCCGCGCACGCACGCGCACGCACGCGCGCACGCGCACGCGCCCGCACCCGCACACGCACACGCACACCCACACGCACACACACACGCACACACACACATATACACATATGCAAAATTTCCCTTCAATAGTGACATGGCTGCATCAGAACAATTGGATGCTGAAAGTTCTATTGCTGTTAGGCCACTTCTTCGGCTGGACATTGACACACAATCCATGCCAGTGCCATGGGACTTCCATACGCAGGCGAAGATGCTCATTTGTTTGCTCCTGCAAGCCCTTTGCAAGACTTTGGGGAGTTCCAGTTCACCCCGCAGCAGTACCGGCTTCTTATCAAACAGGTTTACCAAGAGAAGAATCCTTCAATGATGGCAGAATTGGATTTCATTTTCTCAAGGTATCAAGGCCGTGAGGAGGAATTATTTCCCCAGGTATGCCTGAAGTATGGTGCAGACAGAGCGGCCCTTACAAAAGATCTTCCACCAAGAACCGAGCTAGAAGAGGGTGAGTTAGTGGAAGCAATTGTTCGCTTGGAGGAGGAGCACGAGAGACGGATGCGACTTCTCCGACGGAAAAGGGAGGAAGTGAAAGAACTGACCCTTCTCATTCGCTTGGGATCTGAACGACGGCGCTGTCATGCTTGCGATGTGGGCATTTGTCGCGCACAGCGCTTGATCAGATTTGCTGGTGAAGTTTGCTGGCTGGTGGCCGAGGAAAGTAGATGTGCAGAGGAGGAGGGGGCCGGCAGCCATGGCCATAGTCATGAAAACCTTGAGGATCTACACAGAGGAACGCAGTGGGTGATCAAAGAGTTAAGAGCCATTCTCACAAGTGTGGCTCAAGAAGATCCACAACTGGCTGAGTTGGCGCATCACCTCTCCACTGCCAAGATTCAAAAGCCCCAGCAAGTCAAGAAAGACTCAGACCACTCAGGTCCTGAAAAATTGGAGCCCCAAGGAGAGGATGGAGAGGAAGTGGAGCGACTGGACTGTGAGTCTGAGCAATGGGATCCACAGGATGAGTTGGAGTCAGACACGCCTGAGCCCAACGAGCCATCGCAGCCACAAATAGAGGAACTTGCGACGAGGGAAGCGGATGCCGAACATGGCAAGGCACAGGATGACGCACGGGTACGATGTGAGGACCAGCCTCCTGCGAAGCCCGACCAAGGTGACCAAAGACTGTCAGAGGCCGAGAAGTTGGAAGAGAAGTTGGACCCGGGTGTGTTTGAGCAGCTGGAATCCATGCAACAAATGTAGGTTCAATATGGTTCAATGACATTTGGATCATTTGGGATGCCCTGGAGCATTGTCCAGTAGCAAGTCCTTTGGTGAGCTGACGCTCAAAGAGCGCAGCCCGAAGGTATGGTCCTTTAGCATGTAGGACGCATTTGTTTCGAGTGCCTAGCCTACAAACAGTGCAAAAACAAGAGCCAAAAATGTCAAACTCAATCACTAGACTCTGCCGCTGGTTTACAGCTTCGTTGGTTCACCACCATCGTCACCGTAGCATTGTTGTTTGCCGCTGCTGTTTTTCTCAAGCCGGATCCTGAACACTCCTTTGGCAAGGGAGGGAAGGCCCTTCTAAGAAGACCTTCTACGGCAGTGGCTTTGCCGAGACGCCAATCATACCCGGCCTTCACAAATGTTGGCATCCATGACTGGCAGTAGCAAGCGCCTCAGAGTCTCCACAGTAGCATATTGCTCCTCAAGAACCTGTTTTCCCCGCCCAGAGGATGCGAGTTCTAGTTGCAAGAATGTGGCAAGAGGCAATCCATGTTATTTGATGGTACTCAGTGTTTGGTTCTCAGATGCTAGGTCGAAAGCGAGGAATGTTTGAGGAACCTGACATGCTGGCAAAACGCCAGTGCATCAGGTGCCTTGGCTTGGCCTGCTTGATATGTCTTTGCAAAAAAAATGTCGATTTGGGACATGTTTGGACTCCAAAAATGCTTGACTCTGCCAGACATTGCGCAAAGGCGTGAAACACTCTTCTTGCCGTGCCGCCGAGGAATCCTGAGTACCAGACGCTTGGATGCAGAGATTTTCATCACCTCTGCAGTGAAACACCTAAGGACCTAAGCCAATTGGCTAATTGTACCATACTGTACCTTGAAAATCCATGAAAATCCAAAGTTTGTGGCAGTCGGAACTCGATTGTTGGATTTCCTCAATCGCAATTTGCCTAGCAATTTGCCCGAGCTGAGGGCTGCCTTCCAGATGTTTGATAAGGATTTAAGCGGCACAATCGACTTGCAGGAGCTCAGATGTCCGGTGTCGTCGTTTGGATCTTTGAATCATATTTGGCCACAGTTTCACAATGTTGCACAACGATTGCCTCATTGTTTGGCGTTGCAAAATGTGAAAGCTGGCGCCACCACATTCTCCAGCAATCTCCACCAGGAGCTGAATGCGGCGCTGCAAGCGGTGAAACTCAGTGTAGCAACCCGGCAGATTGAGGATTTCTGCGAGCCAAATTTCCAAATGTCACAATGAACAGAAACATCAGAAACAAGATTGGCCTATGTCCATCTATGTCCTATGTTGGCTTTTGGCTTGGCAAGGAATCCGGGACGCCACAGGCAATGTTCACAAGGCCCTTTAATGCCAACACGGTCGGGCACTCAACGAACTTGTGACACTCAATGGGAGAGAGAAGCACTGAAGCACATCTGCTTCTCATGGATTCTGCGCTTTGGAAAGCCTCGCTTTCCACGGGACCAAGATGCTGTGGCTCGCTGGGAAGTATGCTCGTCAAGGAGGTGGGCAGATCCGCCTGCAAGAGTTCTGCGCACCTTGGCACTGCTTGATGATCTTGATGGTACTGCTGGATTCATTGGCGCGTCTCATGTCTCGGATCATCTTGTGTGCTGCACCATCCCTCTGCCTTACATATCTTACATTGCCTTCCTATGTCACATTAATTTGCATTATGTGGCCCAAGGAAATGCTGCAGGCCGACGCCATAATTTTCCAACGCTTCGAGATTGCACGAGATTGCACATTATATCATATCCATAAAGTCACCTAATTTTTACACCAGGATCACCAGGGCGCAATGGTTTTGAGCTGACACTTTGCTCTGACATTTGGGTTGTTCTTGTTGATCGTTGCAGTACCTGGAGAGCGTGAAAAACATCTTCACGCAGATTGACACAGACAGGAGCTTTCCTCATTCCTACACTGTGGTTTCCTGCACCCATCTGCACACACATCTTGGTGTGGACACAGACGCATCCTACAGGTCCTACAGTGTTCAGCATCTCTTCACTTCGATCACTTCCCATGCATTCTTCGGACATTCTTCAGACATCTTCAGTCGGAGCCGTGGCCCCAACAGGACGGGAGACATCTCGGTCTCTGAGCTGAGCCGCGCTTTGAAGCTCTCCGGCTTCAATGTGTGGAAGCCTAGCTGCTGCTGCTGCTATGGCTGTTATAGCTTCAGCTGGATGGCGCCATACCACTGAGAAAGTGGATGAAAGTGGCCTGGCATGGCAGCTTTGTGATCGATTGCGATGGTGAGGTGACTGGATGGCCTGATGGCGGTCTGGATCTCAGCCCTTTGAGGTGTGCAGCGTGTCACTGATGCTGCCTTCGCTCAAGGTGGAGATGCCCTAAGCCTTGCAGCTGCTCGACCTCCATAAATTTGCACCATCCATGGTGATGGAATGTCAGGTTCACTGGTCTGGCGATCCAAAATGTGAAGGCCTTTTGTTACGCCATCGGATGGTCCGAGGTGGCTGAGAAGATTGGCCGGGCTTATGATGCTGATGCCATGCCGCAAACAGAAAGCTTCTCCAGTGGCTAGCTACTGCTTACTGCTTCTTACTCCAGCATCAGTTGCTCCCGTGGCTTGCGGCGTGGATCAGTCTGGATCAGTTGCTCCGTGCCTGAGGATGGCAACGGTGTTCTGACCTTTGATGAGCCGCATCCCCAGAAGCCTGGCAGAGCCACTCTAAGCCGTGTTTGTCTAAGATTGTCGCAGCTTCGAAAGACAGCTCTAAGTTGACAAAGCGTTGTGAGGTTTGTGCAACTTCGACTGGTCGCCTGGCGCAATGTTGGATTGTCAAATTGTCAACATCCCGACCCAATGTTGTGATTGAGAGTGGGGCATGGCAGCATAGTGGGACTGTGTCCACACTGTGTGTTTGTTGATGTGGGTTCCAACTGCCGTCAAGGAATGGGACTCGTACCTGGACAACTGGAGCGCCACTGTCGCTCCAGATGCCAATGCAATCTCACCTCAGCAGTTGCAGCTCGACAAATCGTTGGCATTTCTGGAGATGGGATGGGCTAGGCATGGCTAGGTTGGGGTGTTCGATACCAATTCATTGAAACTTCTTGGTGCATACTAGAATGCATTACCTCCCAGAGGGAACAGTTGCACAGCCCGCCCTTCGAATTAAAGGACTAAATAAGAGGAATCAGGAAAGTGCATAGATCTGCACAGTATGGTATGGCAACGCGCTTCGGGAAAACGGAATGAGCTCCCAGGTTGACCATTCTGGAGGCGATCAAATCGTTGTAGACTTAGAATGCCGCCACAGCCGCCACAGCACTTGTTGGCACTTCAATGTTTTTAATTGTTTTTGGAGCTGAGCTTGTAGCCAAATGCATCCAAATGCGACATTTGATTGGTCGTGTGGTGGGTGCCAGATGCTGTGCAGATTCTTCAATGAGGTCGCTGGAATCTTTGCATGAACTGGCGATCAATCCAATGGTTTCAGGTGCAACAGCATGTCATTCGGATAAAGCCACTACAAATCACAAAGACGTACGTAGCTGTGTGATTGTAGCGAGGGAACTGACAGAAGTGGCAAACTTCGATTTCAGGCCTCCCGGGCTTCAGCGCAGCAAGTTTCTTGGGGCCGATGTTCTACAATTCCATGTTCAAGGTGCAATTTGTGCAGCTCGCACCGCCACCCACAAGAAAATTGACATTTGAGACACAGCCATGGGGCATGCAATAAATGATCAGAGATACTTAAGGCGTGCCAGCAGCGTGCCTGCAAACAGGTTCCCCGTCCGTTTCTGCATTCTACTGCAGAACTCTTGCTCCTTGGTGTGGAATTAAATTCTTGAGGCCAGCCTGTGCCATACTGAATTGCAGAAGGAGCATTAGCCACCTTAGTTGTGTGCTTTAGCGCACTTTCCTGTTTGGGGCAGCGATAGGCACTGGATGGCACAGGATGGTGAAGATTTGATTTTTCACTTAGCCCCCCAAAGTGGACGAAGGTCCACTGCCACTGTGTCCACGCATTCTTTTCTCATGACTTAGATTTTCTGGGCTTTGACTTGACTGTTTCATGGCTTCCACTCTGGGGGCGTTGTGTTGTATACATCGTCTTACTCCTCCTCACCATCATCAAAATCACTGTCTCATCATCATCGTCATCATTGCCGTCGTCGTCGTCATCATCATCATCATCATCAGCAGCAGCAGCAGCAGCATCAGCAACAGCGCAAACATGGTCGTCAGCTTGCTATAAGGTTGACTTGTTGCTGGCATTTGTTGATGAAGATCATGTTAGATTTCAAATGTCAGGATCCGAAAATATGCGGGCGGATCATCGTTGCTCACGTTCGAACAATTCTGCCTGCTGATGGAGTTTCTCAAGGATGCTGAGTGTTTGATAGCTGTCAACTTGCATTTGGTCAGCTACACTGTACTGTATCTGCAGTGTGCTCGTAGTGGATGAGTTCCATTCTGGTGGTTTCCTTGCGACAAGGAACAGAAGAAGAAATTTACAGCAGTTGACCAGGATCGCAACCAGGCTTCACTTAGATATACGCTGTTCTGTGGCTTTGATGATTACAAGTGCAAGTGATAACGAAGCGTATGCATTGGATATTATTTATTCGCTTGCTGGTTACAAGCTGGAGTTGGTCACTGAAGAGTGGAAAATGGGCAGTGTTGTTCTGTGCCACGAAACCAGGCCTTTTTAAGCCCAAGTGTTGTCCGATTCTGCGGCTAAGGGTCCGGACACATCAATTTGCAAGAGCTGGGTCAAGCTTTTGCGCAGAGCGGTATGCCTCTCCCGCAGCCTGTCTTTACAATGATATATGATATACGATGATTTATCATGATATACGTGATTGCATGTGTACTGTATATGTATATGTATATGTATATAGATATAGATACAATGAAATCAAATATGCACCAAGCGCTTTTTGGGATCTGTGGATCGCTGGTGTAGCAGCGTAGCAGCAGGCTTGGTTCAATGCCTTCCCATGGGTTTTTGGTTTCATGCATGTTTATTTTACAATAGCTTTATGCTATTTTATGCTGAGGCTTGAACAGAAGCACGGCTGCAACTGGAGGGATGTGGAATTTGGATGAATTTGGGATGTTACCCTCTGGTAAACTAACATAGCTATTGAAAATGGCCATTTATAGTGGATTTTCCCATTGAAAATGGTGATTTTCCATAGCTATGTTAAATTACCAGAGGGTAATTGTTTACTGCAGCGCACTTTGCATGACTGCTAGACCACTGCGGGTAATCTGCCACCAGGCTGCTGGTAGTTGCTCGGCGGTATGACCAGGACCCGGCAAAGCTGGGTAGTTCTGGTCCCCAAGAAGATAGACAAGTTACCCCGAAAACGTCCGGAACATTTTCGAGGTTTGCAAACTTTTCTATCTTTAGTGCTGGTATTCACAGGAAATCATTAATTTTAATGATTTTAAGCGCGCTGTTCCCTGTAAATTTACAGTCGCTGTCAAAGATAGAAAAGCTTAAAGACATAAACATGATCCAAACATGAAGATTTCCCGGATATATGCAGATACTAAAGATAGAAAAAAATCAAAAACCCTTCAAACCTTGAAAATAACGCCTACAGCACTACAGCTATGTTCGTTGCGTCTCTGGTCCATGTTCTCAGAAAGCCTTTGGCCTTTTGTCCAGGCCAATGTGTCCTTGTTGCAGTTTTAGCAGCACCTTGCATTCTGTTGCGCGAAGGTTCCCAAAAAGTCTAGCCAACGTTGGTCACGTGTTACTTTTCAATCTTGCGTGCCCCACCACCCACTTGCATGGCTTCAGACCTCAGTTTGAGTAGATTTTGCAACAAAATTGCAACCTTGAAAAGAAACAGCGCAACCAAACAAACACAAAAAAAGCAACATGAGTACCATGAGTTTACAAGGAACAGCATGCGAGAGAACTGCAAAGCAGGAACACAGGACCAAGATCCAACTCAACAAATGGCATTTGTTCAATGGGCATATTTTGAATGTGGGAGCAAATTCTTCATTTGGGCTTTTCTATCTTCAACATCCCCCACCTATTTGTGGATTCGGCATACGTTCTGGGATCTTCCATGTTTGCATGGTTTTTCTGCCGAAATTTCTCCCCAACATTTGGGTCAATTTTTTCCTTCCGGTTTCGAGGGTTCTGAGACGATTTTATCCTTCCGGTTTCGAGGCCGTAAAATCCTAGAAAAACGGTTCTATCTTTTTGAGGACGGCTATACAGACTTAGATATATGTGTATATATATGTGTATATATATATATATGTATATATATATATATGTATATGTATATATATATATGTTTACATAATATAATATAATATGATATAAAATATATTATAGCATAATATAATATAATATAATATAATATAAAAATATTATAGCATAATATAATATAATTTAATATAATATAATATAAAATAATAATATAATATAATATAATAATATAATATATATATATATATGCATACCCTTAAAAAGAATTCCAAAAATATTTTGCGTCATATGTGCCTGTGTTTGCATGCTCGTGCTTCTGAGTGGCAGGATCAAAGCGGCACTCTGGAGTTCGATGAATTTCTGCAAATGATGACGGAGCTCTCCCCTGCATGAGCTTTGTTTGTCGGGAGCTCTTTCCTGCACGAGAACATGATGACGGCGCAATCTGAACGCGGCTGTTTGAACTCTGGTGTGAAGACTTGGAACAGCAAATCATCAAGCCGTGATGGCAGAAGAGTCTTTAGACCTGTCATTCTGCAGCATACAAGCTGCAGGGGACGGGTTGGAGACTTGCTTTAGCATACCATTTGAGATGCTGGCAAGTTTAAATCATTTCAGAAGATATGTACTGCATCGTTGCAGCTAACTCGCTTCAAAAAAGTGCTGCAGTCGCTACAGGCTGTTCGTACTTGTGCATCCTACTCGTCATGAATGCATATATATATATATATATGTATGACACACACACACATATATGTATAATAGAATATGATGTCAAATCTACATGTGCATGTGTGCGCGTTAGTCAAAGGAAGTGTCATGGAGGAAACTCCGAGTTACGGATGGTTTATTCTCACTAGCCCAAAGATCATTGTGTCCAGTGGGCACCTGCGTTAAGAGATCGTGAAGTCACATTCTCACTAGCCTTGGCATGTGCCTTAAGAGATCGTGAAATCACATTCACACTAGCCCAAACATGGCGCTAGAGTAGCAGTTGGGTAGAGGTAGAGGTTGAGCAGAGTAGAGTCGAGAAAAGTAGAGTAGGGAGCAGAGGAGTAGAGCAGAGAAGTTACGATTCTGATTGTGGTTTGCAAGTCGCTCTTGGCAAAGCGCGTTGGAATTGCTACATCATGGATGCGATTTGAACGTTAGGATTTGCACAAGACATTGCAATTTTTCCGGTAATGGAGGTTCCGTTGCAGAGAAAAGTTGGCTCGCGGTTGCGGGCGTCGCCGGTTTAGCGTGGAATCATTCCCGATCTGCGTGCGCAATGTAACTGAGGGTTCCAGGTGACTTTTTCTCTTCTTTGTTGATGCTGTGCTATTGTGTTTTGCATGTGTTGAGACACTTTGTGCATTGGAACTGGTGTATCGGAGCGATGTGTTCTACAGTAGTGTGTTGCAATGCTGTGGTAGTTTGCATGTGTTGAGGTACTTCGTGCTATGGAACTGGTGCATCACAGCGAAGTGTTCCACAGTAGTGTGTTGCAATTCTTTTGTGTTTCTCAATTCAGTGTCTGCAGATTGCAGTGGAATGGCTGAATCAAGGTTCCTCGCTGCTCCGGCTGCGCGCGGGCAAAATTGAGAAATATCTGCTGCCAAAGCACCATTCGCAACCTTGATGCAGCCACTGCATTTTTTGCGATTTACAATTCTCAGCTGCAAAAGACATTATATAAAACTATTCTGCACGCAGCCGCAGCAGGACCTGGACGCAGCCATTCCACGGCGATCTGCGGAGACCGAGTTGCAAAACACAATAGAATTACGCACAATGGCTACACAAATTGCAGCTCCAAAACCGGTTTTGAAACACTTTTTAAAAGGAATTTAAAAGGAAAATCATCAGCACCAAAATGAATAAAATCTGCTGGCAAAGCACCATTCGCAACTTTCATGCTGCCATTACAATGCGATTTACGACCCTCAGCTGGAAAACACACTATTATTTTGCACGCACCCGCAGCAGCAAGGAACCTTGACGCAGCCATTCCACGGCGATCTGCGGAGACTGAGTTGCAAAACGCACTAGAATTACGCACAATGGCTACACAAATTGCAGCTCCAAAACCGGCCCAAACGGAAAAACGACGATTTTGAAGCACTTTTAAAATGGAATTTTAAAAGGAAAATCATCAGCGTCAAAGTGAAGAAAAGTTTGGTGCCAAAGCACCATTCGCAACTTTCATGTTGCCATTACATTACGATTTGCGACTCTCATTTGTAAAAGCTTCTCTGTGCAAAAGCTTGCTTTGTGTAAACCCTTCTCTGTGTAAAAGCTTGCTGTGTGTAAAACCTTCTCTGTGCAAAAGCTTGCTTTGCGTTAAAAAAACTCCTCTGTGTAAAAACTTGTTGTGTGTAAAAACTTGCTTTGTGTAAAAGTTTCTCTGTGTAAAAACTTGCTGTTTGTACTTCTCTGTGCAAAAACTTCTCTGTGTAAGAGCTTGCTTTGTGTAAAGTGCAAAAACTTGCTGTGTGTAAAAACTTCTGTGTGTAAGAGCTTCTCTGTGTAAAAGCTTCCCTGTGTAAAAGTTTGCTGTGTGTAAAACCTGCTGTTTTCTGTAAAGGCTTCTCTGTGCAAGAGCTTCTCTCTGCAAATGTTTGCGCTGTGAAAAAGTTTGCTCTGTGTAAAATCTTCTCTGTGTAAAAGTAAAAACTTCTATTTGTGTAAGAACTTAATGTGAAGCTTCTCTGTGTAAAATTTTGCTGTGTAAAAACTTGCTTTGTGTAAAAACTTCTCTGTGTAAAAGCCTGCTCTGTGAAAAAACTTGCTCTGTGTAAACGTTTCTCTGTGTATAAACTTTTCTGTGTGAAAACATCCGGTGCGTAAAAACTTCTCTGTGCAAAAACTTGCTGTGTGTAAAAGCTTGCTGTGTGTGAAAACTTCTGTGTGTAAGAGTTTCTCTGTGTGAGAGCTTGCTGTGTGTAAATGCTTCTCCGTGTAAAGGCTTGCTCTGCGTGTAAGCATCTCTGTCTGTGACAGGAGGTGAGAAGAGTTGAGAAGAGTTGAGAAGAGTTGGCCAGAGTTGAGAAGGTGAGAAGAGTTGAGATGAACTGAGAAAGAGGTGATGAGTTGAGCGGAGGTGAGAAGAGGTGGGAAGAGTTGAAGAGGTGGCAAGAGGTGAGAAGAGTTGAGACGAGTGGAGAAGAGTTGAGAAGAGTTAAGATGAGGTGGGCCGAGGTGAGAGTCGTTGAGAAGAGTTGAGAAGAGCAGGGAAGAGGTGAAAAAAGTTGAGCTGAGGTGGGAAGAGATGAAACAACTTCTGAGGGCCGTTGAAAAGAGTTGCGAAAATTGAGAAAAGCTGAGATGGTCTGAGAAGAGTTGAGAAATGGTGGTCACAATTGACAAGGGGTGAGGCAAAGTGACGACGAATCCTCAGAACAGAGTTGAGAAACTGTGGGGGTCCGCTGCATCTCCTATAGGCAAACAATGGCAAACCTTGTCTTTGGATCCTTTGGCGTTACACTTCTTAAACTTGGAAACTTCCGCCACTCGCCTTGCGCGGGGTCTACTTGTATCATATATTTACGCATACATATCATATATACAAATATTTTTGTGGTACCAGTATGAATGCATATCTCCTATGTCAACGTTTCGCTCACGATGGTTTTTTGTGGAGGCTCCTCGCTGCAGCAGCGCTACTCTGCAACTGCTGCTGTTGAGTATCGAGCAGCCTTGCAGGCTGGGACCATGGACCGCTACGAATAATTCACTAGATGAACAAAACATAACAAAACCCATATCGAAAGTTTAAAGATCAAATCACAATTTGGGGCATAGATCGCATGTTAGAGAATGTTGAGAAGCAATGGTGCCACTGACAGGCAGCTGCAAAGCAGCCAGACATGTTCTGAGCTTGGTCAATTGTGGAGCCTTTTTGGGATGCGCATTTTTAATGGAATCATCATTGATTACGAAGCTGGTCATCGTGGATTCGAGGCTTGTGCAATCTTCCATGCCGAACTTGGCGTCGTCAGGGTGTGCTCGACAGTTGGCTGCCCAGTTTGTCGGCGTTTTCGCTGCATTTGTCGCATTTTGTCGCATTTTGCTGCCACGTTCGTCACTTCTCAAACTCCAGGGCTGTGTCACCAGCTCCAACCAGGAGCTGTGAGAGGCTGGGTTTCTCTCTTGAGACATACTCCAAATTTTTCAACATCATTCACCTCAAATCTCAAGAGCCATCGAACTACAGAAGGACAGCTGCAAAAGTGGATGTGTGGAACTGAGAACTTCTCAAGCCTGACACACGCTAACAGAGGCTTCATTTGGATAGCAGCGGCTAAAGACTTTCAAACTGCAACTGACTCAGGTATGGGGAGAAGACTTCTGGGGTTGAGAACCGAACTGAAAAAGCAGAGCAAAAGATGCTTGATAGAATTTCATGCCACCTACAATACTATTTGCTTCGGCATTTCGCAAGATCGGTTTGAAAGATGCAAGCAAGAGCAAGCCATGATCACTCACCACGTGTGCGCTTTACGTATTGACTTTCTGTCGCAGTGGCTCAAAATGTATCGGGAGGAGGCAATAGCTATATAGATGAATCAGTGCGGCCGCTGCCACGTCATTCCACAGACATTGGCCATATACAGCCACATCGACACACTCGACACACACACACATAAATAAATAAATTAAATAGATAAATAGATAAATAGATAAACAGACAAATAGATAAATAGATAAATAGATAAAGAGATAAATAGATAAGTAGATAAATAAATAAATTATATACGCATACACATGTACACGCACAGCCAGTATCAAAACATCAAGTTTGTAGACGCGCTCTAGCGGTTCACGATTCTCAGCACCTTGAGGCACCACGGTACGAGCACAGAGCCACCATCCAACGACACTGAATATGCCATTACATGGTAAAAGCATGCAATGATGGGTTTGTTTGCTTTGTTTGATTTCAGATGATTTCAACTCTTCAAATCAAACCTGGCCAGGGTTGCTCCAAGATGAAGTCGGCCTTAGGTGCGCACTGCAGAGCACAAACACAAGAGATAGAAAAGATACAGACTTTGGCCAAGGCCCCTTGCCTCCACCTGCTGATGCACCAGCCTCGGAGCCGTGAATATCCGCAGACGACTTTGTCGCTGGCAGTCGCTGGCAGTCGCCGTGTCTTGGTTTCAGGCATCCTTTTCATCCACTGGGCCCAGAGCTGAGAGTACTCTAAGATCGTGCTTCAATTGTGATCGGTCTTGAGGGTGTGTGGTCTTCTGCTGCAGGTTTCCGAAAGCAAGGCAGGGTCCACCAGGGGTGCTACCGTAATATTCAATCATGTTTAGAGGTGGCAATGTTCAACTTTGACCAAACCATTGCCTGTACCGTGCGCTTGCCCCTAGGGGTGCCAAAGACCTCATGCGAGCCACAGCACAGTGCCCTTCCTGCCATAGAGCCATGTGATGCCATGTATTGCCACCTGCTCGAGCCGGAGTCCATTTTGGGCAAGGTACCAGTGGCGAAGGAAGAAGCAGGCACCACTTGATGTCAGTGGATGTCAGTGGATGTCAGTGGAT
>Ga0126342_10016095_pt1 | contig 13059 bp, 12 predicted proteins | sample Cyp1metagenome_FD_92528 | JGI IMG/M metagenome (GOLD analysis project Ga0126342, IMG submission 92528) | Coral microbial communities from Lord Howe Island, Old Settlement Bay, Australia - Cyphastrea 1 metagenome | ecosystem: Host-associated > Invertebrates > Cnidaria > Coral ... | reverse complement strand
TATATATATATATATATATATATATATATATATATATATATATATATATATATATATATATATATATATATATATATATATATATATGTATATATATATATATATACATACATATATATATATACATATATACAGATGCACATAGATGTAACACATACATGTAGACATATATTGTGCAATCTGTTTAGAAATCTGCTGTAAAAGCCCCAGCCTTTTCCGATTTTTGCAGCAAACAGGCCATGGCTCATCGAATTTGGTTTTGTCTGGTTCCCCAGTGGATGCTGCTTCATTTATAGAGCGAGGACTCGGCTGAAGAACCGGTGGCGTTTCCCATTTTTGTTGATTCCTGTTTTCGCCGGTTTGGCTGGTTCCAATTTTCATTGGCTTGTGTTTCTCGATTTTATGAACTGCGCTGTTTCTTGTGTTGATCAGCCTGTATATCCCATCCTTGTCAGCTCCTGTTTTGGCAGGTGCCCCCTTTTTCGCTTGTGTTTTTCTTTCCACTTCCCATTTTTGATTCTACACGCAAGTCCGACTAGAGCCAGCCCTTACGATTGGGTCACCAGTTCTGCGCTTACACTGACGTGGAATGATAAATTATCCAACTGCCTCTCCTTACTGGTGCTTAGTAGGGAATTTTCGGGAATGATCCATTTCATCACTAGTAATGTCATCATCCCAGCAACCCCCAGCAACTCCATTTCCTACATAAAACGCACCAGTAGGTCTCCCTTCATCATATCAGCTCCAGCCATTTGCCATGGCCATGGCGACCGAGCTGGGCCGAGCAGGGTCATCCCATCGCCGGAGCTGCCAGGTGCATGGGCTGCCGCAGAGGCTTTCTACTTGCCAGGGCTTGCCCCGATGGCCGGGGGCCCCAGGGGGCCCCAGGGCCCCAGGGCTCCCCCGCCCGAATGGTCATGGTAACGGGACGGCTTAACCAACAGCCGGGCGGCCGGCTATGATTGGGTCACGAGGGGTCAACTCCGCAGGAGTACAAGCAGACAGAAGCCGTGGAGATGAAAGTGAATAAATTGACCTCGGCAAAGACGCAGTTGCCCTACAGCTACTACCACCTGGCCTTCTGTGAGTCCCTTGTCTCGTTGCAACTGTGAGTTTCCATTGAAACATGTGTAAAATGCTGCTGTTTCAGGATGCGAATGGTGCGGAATTCAAAAACTACCTCTAGTGTTTTCATGTGGATGTGTGTCAAAATGAACTACCCCTGAAAATGGGAAAATGGAGAGTTTCTGATCCCAAGAATTGGAGAAATTGATCATACCTATGGATGGTTGATGGTTAACCTGTAAGGATTCCCATCAATTTGGCAGCTTGGTGGGTGTGAGGCCAGAGGGCGGTGCGAAGCCAGCGGTGACCGAAAACCTCGGAGAGCAGATGATGGGCGACGTCATAGAGTGCCTTGGATCCAAAAGCAGACTTTGGAAACCGTTTTTTTTTCTGCGTTTTTCAACTTTTGTTGTTGTTGTTGCTGTAGTAGTAGTAGTAGTAGTAGTAGTTAGTAGTAGTAGTTAGTAGTAGTAGTAGTAGTAGTAGTAGTAGTAGTAGTGGTAGTAGTAGTAGTAGGTGGTGGTGGTGGTGGTGGTGGTGGTGCTGTTGTTGTGACTGCCTTTTTGTGGCAGGGTTGCTATGGATCTGCAAAAATGGCTGCAAAGCAGGTGTTTCCAGAAATATGCGTGGAGACCCTTGATTGGGACCTAAACAATGCAAACAAGCTGATGGCTTTAATGTAGCTGATGGCTTGTATGGGTCCACCTTATCTTGACAAAGCACGGATGAAGTTTTACTGTTACTACTGTCACTATTATTAATATTATATTTTACTATGATTACTATTATTGCTATTATTACCATTACTATTATTGCTATTATATATTATTATTATTACTACTATTATTACTATTATTTTAAAGCCACAGTCGCCCAACCAGCTGTGAAAGCCTAGGACATCTGCTTACAAGATAAACATGCTGGAGGACAAGCCATGCGAGATGCTATGCAAAAAGACTTTGAAGAAGGAGGAGAAGGACCCGCAGGATGTGTCGGTCTTTTTTGGTCAGCATGGCCGACCAAACTCAATGATTGTTCATTGCATCTTGAGGAACCGTGAATTTGGAGTTATATAATTTAAACCAGGTTGGGCAGCTGGCATTTGTATAATAAGAATACAATAATCTCATTTAACAATTCCCATGTTTTTCACAGCAGGGCTGCAGGCAACCCCCAAAAGGGGTGAATTTTGGGGTTTCTAAAAACGTGGTTTGGGGTTGCTTTGAATGCCTCCTCTATAGCGGGGGCACTGCTGGTGTTACTCTCCCAATCGACAGCCCATCAGCAAAACCACTGGATACCGTTGATTTGGACCAAGAGTTCTACGTTCAGGACCGATTTCGCAACATGATTGCGGACGAATATCTTGTGAACTGGATCGTGGACAACCTGCCGGCCACCACCAGATATCGTCAGACAGGCCGAATCATTTCTGGGGGATTGTAGATGAACCTTGTATAAAATTGTATAAACACATTGATGTGGTTAAAACAATGCCATGTCTACGCCATGACTGGGAATGGTAAACATACCACCTATCTATGGTGAGGACTGGGGGATGGTAAAAAACTAGTTGAACCATCCACAGCTAGTTGAGTTGCTCTCGGGGCGACAATGCGATGGTGATGCGGCCTGGCGTCTGAAAATAGGGGAGATATGATATGATCTGATATGATATGATATGATATATATATATATAGATAGCTCAATCTATGGTCATTGAAATAGGGGGAAATCCATGTTTTTTCTTGCATCAAGTTTTGGGGCACCCTATTTTCACACAAATCCAGATAGAAAAGGGTACGAACAGTTTTGACCCTCACCAAGGCAAAGATTCCAGTCAAGCTCTTCCCAAATCGAGTGCCTCTTCATCATATTTTGTGATAAATTATATATATTATATATATATATATATTGGGAGTGCACTTCCAGTTATAAGTGGATATAAACGATAAAAAATCACCATCACTGTGGCCATGGACCAATGGAGTTTGGGACCTGACTACCAGTCCTGCATCAAAGGGTCGGATGACAAGTTCACCAATGGCATCCTGGTTGGTTTGCCGCAAAATGGCAAATACTTCCTGCACAACCACGTGACGCTGGAGCGGGAGGGACTGAGGAGGTGGCTAAAGTTAGAATTTGATTTTGAAATAGGGTTTACATCTACCCTGTGGTTATTTAACATAGCCATGGAAAATCACATTTTTTTTAATAGGTAAACCATCTATAAAATCATTTTCCATGGCTATGTTAAATAACCAGATGGTATATTTTAATGCTTGGTTTTTTGAGAGGCCATTCAATGTTTTGTGGAGGTCGTTTGCAGGACGGAAAGCGATAACTTCTAAGTGTTGATTGTTTCAAATCTATGAGCCACAGCAGGACAAGACGTACAATGCAGTGATACACCAATTCAATGAGCAGACACATAATCCAATGCAAAAAATCTGACCTATGACTAGCGAATGACCTAGTCTCCATTTTCCGTGAGAATAGTAGAGACACTGTGCGATTGCGTTAGCGCCAGGAATTGCACTTCCATTCCAACCCGGAGTTGTACGTGGGCTATCGCATTGTGGGCTTCGAGGCCAGAATCGGATGTCGCAAATCAAGGGGAACCATGGCAGGTTATGGCACTTCCATTGAAACAGATGGATTAGAAAACCAGGTGCTCGAGTATTCTCAGAGAAATTCCGATGAATTTCGAGGTGCATGAAATAGGCTACTCCCTGAAATTTGAAAGTTTACCATCATCTGCTGGATGAAAATGGTAATATATTGTGGCAAACCCCATGTTCAGACACACCCCAAATCATCTTGTTGATTACTTATTATATGCCAGTGTATCTCCCCTACTTATAGTCCATTAAATCCAATTATATAAATTGAATTAAATCCCCATGAAATTGCTATAACACTATTTTTTGGATCCTTTTCTCCTGCTGGAATAGCGAGAGTGCCAGGTAGAACCACGCTCTGCCACACCGTCGCACCGGCTGGATTGGGCCAACACCTGCCGAAAACGGTGAGTCAAAATCCATGGAATTCATTAGTGACCCCCCAACTGATGGGACCCCCATCCCCACAAGCTACGGGGGTCCCATCATTGGGGGTCCCTGTTAATTCCACCATTAAAATGTTGGTTGAAGATTATTCAAGATGGTGTCCCTAGTTAAAAGTTGATGAAAAAACGATGTCCAACTCTACTTAATACTATTTTCATTACCATTGAACTCTGGTCAGACTAAGTCTAAACCAACTTGGCGAACTATGGGGCACTAGGGGGTCATGCTGCTCAATATGCTCGGGATGATCACACTTCATGGCAATCCCCATTGACTGACCATTTGTCAATAGATTCTTAGCTCTTGTTGAAGCAACATGGTTTGGGGGCAGGACGGCAGGACCCAGCTCAGGATTTGCCCAGAAACCATGAGTGGCCAAACTTGCTGGCCGTTAGCAGAAAAGCCGTTAGCAGTTCACGATTTTTTTACGCGCAGTTGTTGGAGTTAGCCTCTGGTAATCAAACTCGGCTCGCTGGATATTCACGCATTTCGAGCCCAGTTCGATTGTTTTTTTGGTTATAGATGCCATTAGATGCCCATGTATGGGAGATTTCAGAGCCATGCTTGATGTCACCGGACCAAAATTTGTGCACATTCTTGTCGACTGGATAGTTCCTGGCTCGTCTCCAGGTGTTTAGATTTTTTGTTGGGTGCCGGGTTGCATGTAATGATGATTTCTGCCCGTAAATACATATGTTTTTCATGGCTTCGGGCGGACAATCTGCACCAGGAATCCGCCTTTTCACATCGATTTGATGCAATCAATTTCTACCGAAAAGCATCATAGCTATTGAAAATGACCCATTTATAGTGGATCTTCCCATTGAAAATGGTGATTTCCCATAGTTATGTTAGTTTACCTCTCTGCATTTTTTTTTGGAAGAATTGACCCAGTCGACTTGGGAATCAGCCGAATCCCAGCCGGCCATGTGCCAGGAAGGATGGGCAGCCGGATTGTTCGGAGAAGCCAACCCCCTTCGATCTGGATTCCACGGACGAAGTGATGTCGGGAGTCTCGTTGGGACATGTTGGGACCTGGGGTTCTTGGTCAACTGCTAAGGCCCTAAGATTCAGTCGTCTATCATAGTTTCCCCCCATGAACATTGCCATTGGATGGTGCTATAAAGGCCGCCATTTTTCGATACCCACCTGGGGAAAAAGGACTCACAAACCCAAGTGTAGCTGGTAGGGTCCTATATCACAGCGGGCTTCTCCAGCTCTCACCAAACAGATGCCCCCTTTTTTTGGAACAACAAGACCATGGGTAAACAGTCAAGATCGTCTCGGCTGTCACAATTTTTCAGGCCCGGAAAACAAATGCTTGTCAGCAATTGTTCAGTCATCATCTTTACGGGGTTAGATGATCTCAGCACATTTTTTGGCAAGACAGGAGGAACTCCAGGGTTTTCGTGGCTAATTAAAAACACGAGAACGTCACCCTCCAACCCAAAAAAGTGACAGGCCATGTTTTTTCGGGGCCAAAAAGTGAAGTCCTTCCAGGTTCAGCTACACTGTCTCCTGGAAGGAAAGTCAAGTCCGCCGGAGCCCTACCGGGGCGGGAGAGTGGGGGATTGGGGGATTGGGATCCCGCGAATGTTAGGTAAAGTAAGTCTGGAAGTAACGGAAGCCCAAGATGTTGCTTTGGAAGATGTTCTTGTAAGAATGCACACAAATGAAACAGAACAGCCAGAAGCAAGACAGAAAAATCAGACACAGCTAAAGAGGCAGCCACCAAAAGCTTTACCCTCTGGTAAACTAACGTAACTATGGAAAACCATGGAAAATCACCATTTTTCATGGGTAAATCCACTATAAATGGCCATTTTCAATAGCTACGTTAAATTACCAGAGGGTACATTTCTTTACGGTTCTGCCAAGCTCATACCAGGCTGGGCCTCACGCTGGGATGCATACCTGAAAGTGTCTGGGGCCCAAGGATGCACAAGGGCCGGTTTGCCCAAACAATGTGTCCACACTGAGGGGTTCTTACGGTTAGCCGGTAAGGGTTAAAAGGCCAGGGATGGATCAGGGTGCTCCATCTGACCTGTAAATTCTAGCATAAAAGTTCCCTTGTGAAACTTTGTGAGATGTCCATGCGCATTTTGACCGCGCAGGCTCGCACCAAACGGTTGTCCCGTTTTGCTCCTTTCCGAAGGTGTCCCTCTACTATGCTGTGCTCGTTTGTTTTTGAGCTATGTCCATTTTGTGTGGCAGGCGTGGGACATTTCATACTTTCTCATCCGCGTGGCAGGCGTGGCACTTTCTGCACGTTGCTAAAACGTTGGCAGGCATGGGTCAAAATGAGATTTGCTGGAGGTTATTTTCCGTCGCAGGCGCAGTATTTGGTGAATTTTGACGACATTTTGCCACCGTGTGCAGATTCTGCTCACATCCTCTAAGGGGTCCTTGCATGATCTTGCACGGGTCCTTGTGAGAAGATCTTGTGGAGATCCTATTGAAATCCTCCTCAAGAGCTCCTTCCATTAAGCTCTTGAAGATGCTCTGCATTGGTGCTTGAAGTTCTTCTGGGATGGTCAAAGGAAGTTCTTGTATGAAAATCTTGTGAGATCCTCTATCTAGAAGGTCCTTCTTTGATGATCTTTGAAAGTTTCTTAGATGCCCTGGTATGAGGCTCTGCTATGAGGTCTTGATGACTAGACTAGACATAGCGTTGCTTCTTGGGCCGAAACAAGGTCCTGCTGCTGCAGTGACGATAATGTCGAACCTTATGTGCTTGTATCTGGCACATTGACTTCCTACCCCCCACACTGTTTGGGGTCTCTTGCCGGAATAATTTGATGTGAGATTTTTGGCATGTAGTTGTTATTTTTTTGATTTTCGCACACATTTGCATATACAGGCTAGGCATGTGCCATCACATGGCAAAAAAAACGGATGATCGGTGTCCACTATTTTCAAGGAGCATTCACACGTTTCGTCACATCCGTCACATCCCCATGTTCTTGGTCAGCAGGGTTCGAACTTCAGCCGGGCTTAGGCAGGGGCAGGGGCAGATCCATTGGTTCGCGATTTTGAATTCGCTCTTGATCTTGGTCTTTCTGTGTCTTGGCTGGGATTGGTTTCTGACCAAAAACTCACCACTGGGATCGGTGAAGCTAACTGTGACCAGACCTGGGGACCTGGGGATTTGAGACATCGATAAATAGTGGGATTACTTCCAGGGGGATTACCTCCATGGGGTTCCCTCATTTTTTCAAGGGCATTTTAGGAAGACGAAGCATTTGGTGCCAACCCTCAGCGTTTTTTCGAAAAGGTCCGGGATGGTGGCCATGATCTTGTTGCGGACCTTGCACAGAGATATCGCGACCTACAATCAGGCGCCGGAGCCAACGGGGCCGGTGTGCCAATCTACTATCTAGTGGCAGTGATGCCTGCTCCGCAACAATTTGGGCCCGGAAATTATGATGGTGCCAAACTGCGTGAACTGGTGCCAAACTGCGTGAACACTCCAAAACTTGAGCCATGTTTGCTTTCTATTGTATAGTTCTGTACAATTCTGTGCAGCATCGACATCTTTGCGTTTTTAATTTCCAAACGTTTTGTTGCCTACATCATTCGTCCCATGTTTTTCTCCGCTGACTTGCATCCGAGTGTTTGGTGAACCATGCAGAGGTACCCACGGAGGAAGAGGCCAAAGAGGAAACAGGTGGGGGAGCTGAGAAACGCTGTTGAATATTGAGCCTTGGGAACCATCAAGATTGATGTTTCATGTTGGGATTAGAAACATCACCATTTTAGCAGTTTTGTGATGTTTCGTCAATGTCAATTCTTCATGGCTTTCAAAGATTGCTTTGGATCGAAAAAAAAAATGCGGGTCCATATCCATAGGAATCACCATAACATCCCCAATTCATTCTTGATGAGTTGTACGCAAGTTGGACATCGTCCGGATGGAAGAAGAGGAGGTTGATGACATTGACGAGGATAAACATGAGCGCGAGCACTAGCATGATGATGATGATGATGATGATGATGATGATGGCGACGGTGATTGTCACCGCAGATTGCCACTTTGTTTTTGGCTGGTGCTTCGAAAGGATCTCATCCAGAAGTGGATGTGAAGAGGCAACAGGGTCAGTGCAAAGATGAATGTGATTTCTTTTCCCAACCAATCTCCAAAGACCCAAGAGCTCCAGAAATGTCTTCTTCGCGCCATACGCCCGAGGCTGGAAACTGGTACACGGGGATGTCTTCCGAAAGCCCAACTACAGCACCTTCCTGTCGGTGATGGCGGGCTCCGGCATGCAACTGCTGGGCATGTCGGTGGTTGGGAGCCTTGAGGGGGTTGGGAAGAGTTTGGAGATGAAACTCGCAACATGTGGATGTTGACCATCTTTTTTGGACGCAACCATCAGATGGTAATTTGGGAGAAAAAATTGGGGGAAGCCCACCCAAAATCACCCAAATCCAGTGGCTTCTCTTCATGGTTCCAGATTTATAGCTTTTTGTTCCAGCAATTTTGTTGATGAGTTATGAAATATCCCATTCATCTCCGCTAGTCCATGAAATTCCATGAAATCCCCATGAGATTTATGCGTTTTCCCTTAACGCAACGCGCCATTAGGTGACCCTGATCTTTGCCCTCTTGGGATTCCTATCACCTGCACAGAGAGGAAGTCTGGTACCTCGAGGGGGTTTAACACCTGGAGATTTCTGGGATGGCTGGGTTTCCAATTTTTTTAGACATATTCCACGAAACATGGCGATCTATTAGATTACCAGACAGTAAGTGCCAGTGATATTCTAAGCCCATCAGAAAATCTGAGGGTATATAAGTGACTGCCACAGATTGTTCACAACCTTTTCAACTCGTGGATTTTCATGTTGGGAGTGAGATGTGGGAATGTCTCAACATGGGGGAAGACACAATCATCGCTCCCTAGCCAAAGAAACAGCAGAAGTAAATTTTGGTGGCAAACAATTTCTTTGGAACCACCAGAAGTTGAAATGGTGGATTTTGGTGGTACCACCGAATTGAAATAGTGGATTTTGCTAGAACCACAAAAAAATCTTTGGTGGTATCACATGAAAACATCCTAGCATGTTTGTGTGGTAGCCCCATCCAGAAAAAGTGGCCCAGGCCTTTTGCAGTCCATGATGCTCCTCTTTACGTTGATGGGGGTGCTGGGAGGTTACACCGCGGCAAGACTCTGTAAGGCGGTGAACGCCGGACGGTGAATCCAGACGGAATATGTCCGGAATCCAGTAATGTGGCGGTTTCCTAAAATAGGGGTTCTCCAAATGGATGATTTGTCATGGAAAATCCGAGTAGAATAGATGATGACTGGGTACCCCTATTTTAGGACACCTCCATGTGGGTAAAACCTATGCCATAAGCCATCCCCCAAATCACAAGAAATGGTATAAACCATTCCCAGTCATGGCTGGTTTATGGCATTGTTTTACCCAGAATATCTGGAATTGCTGAAGATCACCTCCAAAACCAATCATTAAAAAGATTGGAGCTGATCCAGGCTATGAAGGGTAGACTTTTGTCAATGGTGGAGATCTCAACCGCAGGGTGTTTCACCAGAGCAACACATCCATAGATGACTTCCTGAGAAACTTGCTGGCATGGATACTGCTGTCACCTGATCCCATCAAAGGTGCTGTTGACAGAGAGATGCCTAGTCCTCTTGAATGTTGGGGTTTATCCTAAATGGTTTTTGGGCAAGTCACATGATATAGGTATATATATATATATCCCCAAATGGTTTTGAGGCAAGTTAGGTTATTTTTCTCTGGTCAGTTTTCTATACCGGTCATTCAAAAGTGTCATTTTCAGTTGCCAGGTCTTTGATGGCGATGAAGGACGATGGAAGACCACCACCATGTTGCAGGCCTTTTTGGTCCCAGGCGGGACCGCCGTCGGACGCATCGGGGGGTTTCCGAAAAGGAAACGGCGACCGCCCGCGCTGCGTAGGTCTCTTTTTTGGCATCTTCTTCCTGCTGAACTTGTGCATTTGGGGCCAAAAGGCGCGGATGATATAAAGGTTGGTTCGGGACCTTGTGAATGACTATAACGACTATAACTCTATAACTATAATCCATTACGATATGATGTAGTATAGTCAGTATAGTATATTATGATCTAGTTTCATATAGTATTGTATAGTATGATAACGCATGTTGCATTCAATGTAAACTTGTAAACCAGCACTAAACCAAAATAGAATGCAATACTATATATACAATACTGTAAATATGGTATGATACAACATTATATGAATGATCTGATATGATTTGACATGATATGACCTAATGTGATGCGAGACAATGTGATATCATACAATACAATATACTATGAACTTATATAACATGCTAGATGGCGATTATAATGCAACATTGAATAACATGACAATCTATTAAATATACACATACATAGATACATACATGCATGCATACATACCGTACCCTACCCATACCTTACCCTATCTTACCTTACCTTACACTAGAATAGAACAGAATAGAATAGAATACATTACATTGCAGTGCATCGCATTACATTATATATATATTATATAGATATAACATTATTTCTTGGATCGCAAATCACCTTTTGAATGTGGCTATATCCAAAGGTCGGGAAGACCTATTGCGCTTCTGGAAACCTTACAAGTTTGTCGGATTGGTTTGCATGGACACACAGTCTTTGGGTGATTTATCCAAATGTTTATATGGTACATCGCCAACATTCACCTTCAAAATTGCTCCAAACGTACAGTTTTTGTTTCCTCCCACCTGTTTGTTTGATTCATACAGAGGGGGTAAGCCCCCACGGAACAACCAATCAGACTGGCTGGTTGATTCATAGACCGGGTAGTCCTGGATTTTTGCAACCAATTGGTTAAAAAAAATGATGCATGGCATGGTATACCAAACCATCGCTTGTATTTTGATGTAAGTATTTTGCCCAACATTTTCCTTCATCCAATTCCGTGTGTTTTGAAGTCCTTTTTGCCAGTCCTCGGGAGCTGTTCCTTTCACCACCCTCTTCGCCATTTTGGTCCTGTGGTTGGGGACCGCAGTGGGGATGCTGGATTTTGACCCATGGGAAGCTGGCTGAAGTTGGGAGACTCCGCAAGCATCCTGGCGCCAGAAGGTTGCAAGTCACCCCTGCTGGTTCATGTCTTTTCTTGGCTAACACAGTTACCCTCTGGTAAACTAACATAACATAACTATGGAAAATCACCATTTTTCGTGGGAAAACTCACTATAAATGGCAATTTTCAATAGCTATGTTGGTTTACCAGAGGGTATACTAGCCTTTTATCTTTTATCTGGGGAATATCATAATCCATGAACTGGGAATCACCATTTTCACCACGATACAACGGAATGACATCATGAACTATGTCCCCAATGACTGGGGGTGGAACTTTGCGTGGAACCGTCCTGGGAGAACTGCAGCCCAAATCACTTTTTAGCACTGAAACTGAGCCAAAAATATGTTTTTTTTTGATTGGTACTTCATTTTTCATGAGATGCCGAGGTTTGGAGTTTCAGTGCCATTGGTGTTCTTTGGGGCTTACACAGGAGCACCGAAGTGCAGCGGTTTCCGGTGCCACTCTTTTTTGGAGCTACATCGAACTGAAGGGGCCAGGGATTTGTCAGCTCTCACCAAGCTTCATGCGCAGGATTCAGGAAGGACCGAATTGAGCTGCCTGTCCGGACGAACCAGGCGCGTCTCCGCTTTTCAGCTTTGGAACTAGAAACAAGTGTTGGGATTATATATTAGGTATAGAGTCAATCCTCCCGTAATAATCCTAATAATTTCTGATCATCAAAAGTGTTCCATAATTTTCGCCAAACTTGGTGTGTCTCAAGACCTTTTTTGTTTCGCGAAGTCACGCTTTCTTTCTTTCTTTCAGCGCTGCAGATTCCTCGTGCAATCCCTGAACAGCCGCTGGGTCGATGGGGGCTGGGTGCCACTTGTGCTGAAGTTGGTGACAGCAACTGGTTCCCTACCAGCTTTGTGGTTTCAAAGACACACATTTTCCAGGGATGATGAAACATGATGAAACCACTATTGTGGCACTTGTTTCCTCATTTCTGGTTGGCTTGCTCTACAGCACTTCTGCTCCGCTAGCAAGTACATTAATGTCGGTCATTGAATTGTATGAGGATGGGTCAACCATTCAACCACCCTGATTGGGGGCCATCCTCGCTGAAATATGTACATATACAGATTGAATTTTACATATGCATATCACATATCATGTATACGACAAAAGCAAACCCGAAAAAAGATGCCGATTTCAGGAGTTCACCACTAAATTTCAGAATCGGATTTTACAATTTTATATCTTGAACTTGTGCTTTGCTATGAATGAAGTAGATAGAATATGGATTTTTCAAACATATTCCCATTTAGATTTCTATTTACATATTGTATCTACTTCAGGATGGATACAATTGTAGCTATACATGCATACAATTTATAATGCAGTGATTACCACAAATACCATTATTTTAAGGACAACTATAATACACAAACCATAATAGTGATATTGCTACAATATCTATAACTATTTACCACCATGATTGATAATATATGGATGTTCTCACGCTTAGATATATGGGTATTCGCAGATATTACATGAAATTTAACATCGTTATACATATGATGGATATTCCATGATGAATACTATATGTAATATATATGCATATATATAATGGATATATATATATATATGATGTATATATATATATGTATCATGGATATATATATATATTCATGATACATATATATATATATATATGGATATATTATATGGAAATATTATATGGATATATTATATGGATATATTATATGGATATATTATATGGATATATTATATGGATATATTATATGGATATATTATATGGATATATTATATGGATATATTATATGGATATATTA
>Ga0126342_10016094_pt1:0-7500 | contig 13060 bp, 13 predicted proteins | sample Cyp1metagenome_FD_92528 | JGI IMG/M metagenome (GOLD analysis project Ga0126342, IMG submission 92528) | Coral microbial communities from Lord Howe Island, Old Settlement Bay, Australia - Cyphastrea 1 metagenome | ecosystem: Host-associated > Invertebrates > Cnidaria > Coral ... | reverse complement strand
CAGCTTGGCGGATGTCAACAAGGGCTTGCAGCTCTTTACCAAGGCGACCACTGTGACAGAGAGTGGTGAAATCCCTGTTGTTGTTGGTTTATGTTGTCTATTCTGTTCGCCAGTTCTCCAAACTAATATGGGTTTGGTACTTGGTACCTTAAATTGCTGGGACAACTGAACCCTCCAGAGTTTGAGGGTTTATTATCATCCATGTCAACATTCACATCTGGCCATTTGAGGGTATCCCCCATGTTCAAAACGAAGCCCTGTGTTGGTTCTGTGGCATGTAAGGGGAGACATGCTTTCGAGTCCTGAGCCTGGGCGCCGCTCCAAAACAGCAGTGCAGGAGTAATTGGAGGATCATCCCACTTAGTAACTGGTTAGTAACCTTAGTTACACGCCATCGGGGACTTACGATCACTAGGCCTATGAACCACTGAGTGGGATGATCCTGGAAGTAGGGACCCCCAAACTTCAAACCCATCAAGGATATACATTGAATAGTTAAGACGCGTTGTATTTCTCAAGTACCCATTGTAAACAGTGAGGGTCATATTTAATATTCACAGGATTTATTCATCCGCGCATTTTCACTGGTAAGCTGAGGCTCTAGGTACACAACCCTGGACTAATCAATCCTGAATCCTGGATGATTCTTTAAGAGGAGTCACCCAAACAAGTGATCATCGGGTATGCCATGCGTATGGGTCTAAATGGCTGGCCTCAACCAAATAGATGGTTGGATACATGATATCTATACTATCTATATGCATACTATATATTTACTGTATATATATATATACATATATATATATATAACATCTACCTACATCCACAAAATATATCTATCTCATGTCTATATCTATGTTTGTAAAACAATATATCTATGTGGATACCAACAATGACAAGTTGTGTGGCTCCGCAACAACTTGTGCATTGACAGGTGGACATTGAGCCGCTCCTGGTGGTCAGGAATATGGCCAGCGTGTGTTGTGAGGCGTCATCATCATCATCATCACATGGAATGATGTGGGTAAAACAATAACAAACCATCCCCGATGTCACCATGAATAGGTGTTATAAACCATTCCCACATGGGTGGTTTGTTATATTTTGTTGTTGTTTTACCCACATATTAAGTTTTATTTGTTAATATTTTATAAGAGATAATATTCTGGAGTGACTTTTGGCTAATTACAACAACGTACTATAACTAGCACTGTTGCTACTTAGTTGGGCACCCACAAGTGACCCCAAATGCTAGTTTTGAGTTTTTTTTTCAGCCAGATATAAGTTGTTCATTTGACTCAAGAGTTTATACCTTCACCTGGTAAGCTGTGGGATCTTCAGGTGAAACCATGCGGGCATTTTTTGTCAAACATACACATGGACATGGAAAATCAACAAGAATCAACCTCAATTTGAGAGAAAAGTTGGGTACCCCATTGATACAATGGATTATCATGGCCCAATGGCATTCCATATCTTATCATCATGTTCCCCAGTTACAACAGGCCATAAAACGATCAAACAATAATGGCTACAAAACAACTCCGCAGGCCTGCCAGCATGAGCAAGCCATCTTCACGGACTCTGCGACACCCGGCGGGAAAACTTTGGAACATGGGGATTTAATATGGGTAAATTAATTTAAAAGGGTGATTTAACATGTTTTAACATAATTTAAGTATCAGAAATTAATTCCAAGACCTTTTTGATGCAGCAAAGTTGACCCATCTTGGGTTTTTAAGGGTTGGAAACTGCTAAAGCCTGGACGGCAAGCTGGATGCAGTGACAAAAAATCCCTGAAGGTCCTGGAATTCTAGCCTACTCTCCCCTGCAATTGTCTTGAACTTAGTGAATGTAAGAACCTCACATGTCTTGTTTTTTTGGCTTATGAGTTTGGGATGAAGATCATCAGCAGTGGTATGGAATTTGAATCACTGTTTTTTTGGGCCCCATGGGCCCATCAGAAATCATCCATCAGGATGGAGGGGCTCACGGATTTTTTGACGGAGAGGCCGAGCCGGTTGAAGCATCTCGAGTGGTGTCACAAAGCACATCATTCTTCAAATTCATGAAATGGAGCATGAAATGGAGTATGAAATGGAGAATGCGTGGGGTTTGTTGAAAAAGTCGTTGTCAATATCTCAATATGTTGCTGAATCTTTTGGACTTTCAATGGCCTTTTATAATGTTGCATGTGTGAGATCGTTGAGCTTTTTTGGCCTCAGACTCCAGAATCTGGCAATGGCCGCATGTGGTAGAGTCCCAAGTTGGACGTGCCATGTTGTGCACCATCATATGTGTAATTACTCAACAAAGGCGTTTGAATGAGAAGCAGTCAGTTCCTCGCACACATTCTCTGAACTCCAAGTATATGTATTTATATTATTACTATTATTATATATTGCTGTACATAGTTGTTTGTCCTTTGCAGGTCTGTAGGTTTAGTGGACCTGCCTCTGGATGAGAAGCTGTCGCAGGTGTGAATGTGGGAGCGCAGATAGTTTTTTTTTGCTGGGTGGCAGAAGGGAAGCATTTTTATACTCCCAAGATATGGGGAGAATGGAGGGTTAACTACGGTGAACATATGGATAATATGTGGATAATCCATATGTTAACCATAGTTAACCATAGTTAACCATAGCTAACCCACTATTAACTATGGTTAACATATGGATAATGTGTTTATTATGGGATATATATCCCTATCATATGGAGGTGTCCTAAGTCATGGGGGTACCCCTAAAATCATCCATTTTAGATTGGGATTTTCCATGAAATAAACCATCAATTTTGGGGTACCACCATTTATGGAAACCCTCTTATGGGGATAATGGAGGGTTAACTATCAATAAATTGGATAATATGGGATAGTAGTGGATAATATGGGAGAAGATGGAAGAATAGTTTATATCACCAACACTATCATATTTGGGTGTGACTGACTGTGGGATTTTCCCTAAGATGGCCACTTCAATGGGGAAAATGATGAGAAACAAGTTGGGATGCCCTATTTTCATCTGAGACCCAATATGTATACATATGTGTCAAGTCAAACATTGAAAATGTTCCATCCTACCTTAATATTGATGACTGTGTTCGATATGTCCGGAAGGGATTGAAACTGTTTAGAATCCACGAAGCAGCAAAGTTGTAATCCCTCCCGAATGTTCACTAAGAACCAATTCAACCAGCGTTTTTCCTCTAGGGCCGTCATGATGCATGCTGTGAGGAAGGAGATGAGGCTGTGTTGGTTTATGATTAAAATAGCAGGGGTTATGAATCTGCCTCGTTTATTTGGGATTATTATAATCCTGGACTTGGGATCCGGTTCTGAACCAGCCAGGATCAGAATGATCGCAGGTGGTTCTAGTGATTCTAGTGGTGATGTTTCAAGATGACAACTATTTGGCGTGGTGTTGGTTGATCACTAATTATTCTAGATTCTAGATGCTTCAGAGAGTGGCCATCTCAATCTGGTATTTCAATCACAGCTAGCATTTGGGAGACTACAGTACCTATCTCTTAAACCGTATTTCTTCAGGATCTACGTTGGTTGGGGGGGATAGTATCTTGAATAGATATATAATATAGACCATCAAATGGTTGGCTAAGTTCCCCCTATTACATCCCATGTTTTGTATCCACAATTTGTTAGCCAAGTATCTCCGTGATATCCACATGATATCCCCATTAAACGATCATATTCAGTGGTTCAAAGCATGTTTAACCCCCCAATGTTTGATGGTTAAACTACCAGTTGCTTCACGATCCCCAAATTCCCAGCGCCTGCCAAGGCACCCCTCTCGTTTCAGCCGGCGAACGCTTTGCTGTATCCCTTCATGCGAAATCCCCAGCATCAGGCAGGGCCACAAGTTGGTGCTGAGAATGCAATCAGAATGCAGGACCCCCCGAAGAAGCTGTAGCTTTTAGAGCACTGCAAACAACGTTTTAGAGTCTTTTCTAGCGTTTTAGATAGATACATTATGATACATTTTGTGTAGATGAAGGGCTAGCAAGTGTAGAAATAGAAAGTTTCATGGGGAAATCCATAGAAGGATCGGATGTGCAATGCAGCGGGTACCATACTGCCGAGTCACAACTATTTTCATTCCTGCATTGCCGTACTCTCGGTTTGTTGTTCTCCAGTTAGTGGTCGGTTTCAAACTTCCCTTGTTGACAACTTCGCCACTCTGGCTCTATGTTCCATGTACCCACCATGGCTAGGTGTTTCTTTCCCTGCTTTGACGAATCATCATGGCCATTGGATGCGTAGATTTCACGAGATGAGAGTATTGGGCATGGGTAGAAAAATCGGTGGGGACGACAGATTCACTTGTGCCTGGATCATCTTCAACCTCAATCATTTTCTTTCTTTTTGTTTAAAGAGATTCCCACGACTTGACCCATCCTTCATGACTTGTTCCTTTTTCAGATTGACGTTCGAATGTTTCACATAGGTAAAGCCCTGATTTTTCCGCATTTGTATCAAGGTCCATCCATGCATTCTTCTCAATGGATCTATTATTCCTTTCCTCAATCCATCTATCCACATATATATATAATTATATATATACGTATATATATATATATACAAAAATATATTATATTATTTATACTCTATTATATTATATTATGCTATACGATGTTATACTACATTATATTATAATGTTTATACTATATTATACCAAATCATGTCATATCCTATCATATTATAATATATTATATTAGATTGTAATATTATATATATATGTTTTTAAAATCTACATAAATGTCATATTTAATTGTCATCATTTAGACACGCTCTCACCCCAACGAATAAAGACCCTGCCAGTTACAGGGGTTGAAAGACGATCATGTTGAACCTTGGGATGGGCGATTCCCAGGGTCTGTGTTGATTGAGGGACTCATAGTTGGTAAGGGCAACTATCCCAAAATGACCTTAATTTCAGGATTGTGGTATTTCAGTCAGTAGTACTGTAGTATACTGTAGTGTAAAATTTACGTAACAAAGATATTGTTACTTACTGCATAGTATAGCTACATCATTCCACATCATCAATCTACCAATCTATCTATCAATCTACTACCTGTCTATCTATCCCCGTATCAATATATCTATCAATCTATCAATCTATCGATCAATCTATCTATCAATCTATCAATCAATCAATCAACCAATAAATCAATCAATCAACCAATCAATCAATCAATCAATCAATCAATCAACTAATCAATCCTTTTGTTTTTGTATGTATAATGTATACTTATAAGTAAATGGTAGTGTGTTAGAGATGTAGAACCCCTCACCAATCCCTGCGCCTGCGCGCCGCTCCCAGGAGCGTTCCGCCTGGCGGGCGCTGCGCAAGGCGACGCGCTGCGTCCTGGAAGCTGCTTTGGGCCTGAAGGCCGCGCTTGTCGCGTCGGGATCGCGGCCTGAGGATATGTGGCCACCAAGAAGATATTAAATTGTTAAATGTTGGTAAAGCGATAATAAACCATCCCCAAGCTATGACCATGTAAATGTATAGTGATTGAACCAATACAGTACTACTATTCAATGGATGAGACTATGTAGATATTGATCCCATAATTAAACACAATAAGGGATCATGAAATTCCTATGTTTAAGGTGACCTGCAAGCATCAATCAAAATCGCAAAGCAAAGAATCTGGCTTATTTATTCTCATGATGATGACAGCTATGAACTACCATCGCAATAAAATCTATTTGAAGAACAATGCTAGATTATGAATTTCTATTCAAGCACGGACAGTACAGCAATTATCAGAACTCTGAATTCTTGTTCGTTACTGTACCCGAAACGATTCACTATTTTATTGCAGATAGGTTGAACATACCAACCGGTATCATTTTAAAGTTGAGAATGACGATTTCAATGGTTATACAGCAACCATCAGTAGTTACCTATAGGAAATGCCAGCACCGATCGCCCAGGGTGCAGGCGGCACCAGCAAGGGTCCAAAGAGACAGGCAGTGACTGCTGGTTGTGCGTAGTGAAGAGTGGCGGCAGGTCTGAAATGGCTAAAGACTGTAAAAGCACGGGCCCCGCAGATTTTGGTGGGGAGTTCCCACCTTCAAATGAGCTTTCAAAAAAGGAATCAACTTTACTTCAGGGCTTCCATGAGTTTGAGCTCCCAAATTTCCCAACTGACACAGAAGTGCAAGGTGGTGCCCCCCAGCTATGTTTGTTGCTGTGAAACCTCTATTAACTATATATATATACGTAGTTATATGATGCTATATGTACCATACGCCCCTGTAATTGGAGTTGGACACCAGCTTAATGAGGCGCCACCTTGTTATGGTCTGTAAGAATGTTCATTCACTGATCAGGCACCAGCCTCCCTTCGAATCCGACCTGGTGGATTGCTTGAGGCTGGTCCTATGGATTCCCCAAGAATTAGATGTGAACTCCATTTATAGATTGGGGAGTCCATGTGTAAAAAACATCTGTCCCAACTGGCTGATCGATGCCTCAAACTCCGATCGCAGGTCACAGAGGTATGATCTAAGCCTAGGGTGCCACTTACACAGGCCCATACTTGCCTGTGCTATTAAACGTATTAAGCATGATTAAACCATAGTGAAGCTTGAGCCGCATTATCACATTTGGATTGAATCCCTAGCATTTACTCCCGTATTTGGAACTGATTTATACGGGAAATCTTCCCTTTTGTTAGTAATCGTTCGTTTCGCTATTTGTCTGAAATCCGACATGGAAACGCCAAAAACAGACTCTTTGAGTGTAAATTTGATTCCTGGAAAGTGGCATGAGATTTCATGTGGTTGGTGGTTTGGAACATTTTTTATTGTTCCATATATTGGGAATAGTAACCCCAACTGACTTTCATATGTTTCAAGATGGTTATCGCACCACCAACCAGATCATTTCCTGGTGGGTTCCCAACGTTCTAAGATTCTGCCTGGAATTTCCAAAACAAATCAGGGTGTCGGATCCGCATTTCCTTGGCAGGTGAGACTAAGGGGGGGCGACCTGAAACCTTTGTCCTGTGGTGAGCTGCGTGCCAACTGCCGCTGTGTCTGGGGTCCCTGTTTGGGTTCCAATGTGGATGGGCTGCAAACAACGCCACAATTGGGGTGTATAATATATAATATATGATATAGAATATATGATATATATATATATATGTATAAGATATAAAAAATAATACTGTATATATAATATTTAATATTTAATATTCAATATATAATATTTGATATATTGTATATAATATATAATTAATAATATATAATATAATTTCCTGATATAATATATATATATATATAATAATAATAATAAACAAATATATAATATATGATATATCACCTTTAATATATGATATATCACATATAAAATTTTTCCCGAGAGCGTCTGAGCGCAGGGTTCTTCCAATAGTGGGGGCCTGTAAAACATCTTCTCATCTTCACATCTCATCATCACATCTTCTCATCTTCACATCTTCTCATCTTCACATCTT
>Ga0126342_10016093_pt1 | contig 13061 bp, 8 predicted proteins | sample Cyp1metagenome_FD_92528 | JGI IMG/M metagenome (GOLD analysis project Ga0126342, IMG submission 92528) | Coral microbial communities from Lord Howe Island, Old Settlement Bay, Australia - Cyphastrea 1 metagenome | ecosystem: Host-associated > Invertebrates > Cnidaria > Coral ... | reverse complement strand
TGTTTTTTTTGCTGTTCCCATTTTTCGGATCTTTTGGCTCAACATGGGTCAACATGAGGCCAACATAGCCACAAGATGGGCCCACATTGCCCGCAAGATAGGCCAACATAGGCCAACATAGCCACAAACTGGGCCAACATAGTTGGGCCCCTGGCCGGCTGTCGCGCGTAAGCGCTTAAATCCGGCGATGCCTCGCCGTTTGGTGGTGTTGCTAAGCGTATAGCTTTAGCTACCCGGGGGCGCGCCCCTGCCGCCGACCTTTCCGAAAATCCTTCAGGGTGCTGGGGTTTTCACGTTTTTGGGGGTTCGGGGTGGGAAAAAAGAGGGTAAAATTTCAAGATGCGTTTTGGAGGTCCTTGTTGGGCGTTTTTTGGTGGATTTTTGGTGGATTTTTCATGTTTTTTTGGTGCTGTCCACGCGTAAAAATCGTGTAATTTACAATGTTTTTGTGCCTTTGGCATCCAAAAAAAACTTCTGACAACATGCTGGAAACTGCGTAAATACCAGTGTTTTTGCTAGGCCTGGGCCACAAAACACTGTAAATACCGTGATTTTTGCTAGCAGAGGCTCAAAACCTCGTAAATACCGTGGTTTTGACCAACTACAAAGATAACAACGACAACGACAACAGGACCAAGCAGCAACAGCAACAACAGCAATAACAACAACAACAACAACAACAACAACGACGACGACGACGACGACGACGACGCCGACGCCGACGACGACGAAGACGACGACAACAACGACAACGACGACAACGACGACAATGGCGACAACGAATCTCCCTCTCTCTTTCCCTCCCCCGACCCCTTCAGGCATCGCCGGTGTGCGAAGCGCTACAATATACTTTTAGGTGTTCTTATTGATCAAATATAGTCTGCAGTGCAGAATCAAATAGAATCAAGCAATTATTGGAAAATTGCAGTAACCAAAAGCAGAATTGTTGCCCATTAAGAATACTATTTGTGGGCCAGTTTTTCGCCGTCTCTTGGTGCTCCAGCTGGTGCCATGGCTTCTCCAATGATGGCCATCTACACACGGGGCGCCCTCCATAGTGACGTCTGGAGGCGTCGCGAATCAAGCGGAGTTTTTAGTGAGATGTTTCTGTAGAGAACGCGACTCATTTTTAGGGGCTGGGTTGATAGCTTTCATACATGATATCTTGTGAGAATCTAGTGATACAGTTTGTTAACTATCGTTTAAGCATAGTACAATCGTTAACCATGGTTGACCATACTACAGTTTGCATTATGGTTAACTATCGTTGTACATGGATAGCCCCTCAGACTTTCAGCGAAAAACTGTGAGTTCCAAGGTTTCAAGATGTTTCGCTTGGCAGCAGTCGGAGACACTTCTGATCGCACTGAAGCCAGGCCAACATGATCGCTGTTTCCACCTCTCCCATATCCATAATTCATCCATTATCATCCATTATCATCCCGGATTATCCCATGTCCAAAATCCAAAACGCGAGTTGCACATCCCAACTGAATCCCAACTTCCAGCTCGAATCTGCGAATCCCAACTCGCAATAAAAGCTCTCCCGATCCGACGATCCGATCCCCTGGCTAAATGTTGGTGGTTTTTGATGCCGCAACAGATCAAATTGACCTATGGCAGTTCAAAATTTGCCCTCCAGAGTCCACTGAGATGTCGCGATACCAAGCGCACCGCTGTCTCAGTGTGTCCCTCCGAGGGGTGAAACTCACTACATCGAGAAACGTGCCGTCGTGCCGACGTGCCGCGCGCACTGCGGACCTGTATAACCCCGCGACGCGGCACAGCGCCCGTAAAACCAGGAGCGCATTGGTTGGTCCAAGTCAGACTTACTCGCCAATTTGGCCAGCTGCGGATCAAAAATGGGCGAATTTGCAAAATGGAGAGGACAGAATCTCCCCTTTTTGGACTGCTACACACTTTTCACACCCCCAAACTTTCAAGCAAAGTAAACCTAACATGACTTTCATGACTTTCATGGTTACTCATTTTTGGAGGCACTGCTGTTGTTCCCATTCCAAATGAACATCCAGCGTTCTGCTGATGGGGTGAAAGGCGCAAGAGAATCCAGTCATTGCGACTTCCAGCCAGCCATTTATCAGTGGCCAAAACCCGAAGGACCCAGCTGGACACCTGGTGATAGCTGCTGAGCCCCGTGCATCACAGGTCGTGACACATTTTTGATGATCTTTGGCCCAACAAAAAAATTGTGGGTTTTGGGCCACTGCTCAGGCTGTCGGTCAAGAGTCAAAACCCAGAGGTTTGACTTCTGCATACTTCTGCCGTTTTGTTTGGTGTTTTTGAACGACCCAAAAACACCAACTACTTGATCACTCAAACTCCAGATGTTTCATCATGCTACTAGGTCAATGCTCGCTTTTCTTGAATCTGGATGTTTTCCATGTTAAAAAATCATCCTGATTGACTTACATCAACATCAACTTTACCTCAACTTGTAATCTTACATGTACATTAATACATGCAACAGCTATCATTAATATGTGATGTGATATACCTATCATTAATGGGACCCATATCCAGATAACTCCTGAGGAGACCGTCTGCTATAGGGCTTGCGACTCTGCGGAAACCCGAGTAGCGGGAGTTTACGCAGAGTGCACGTCGCACGCCCTTTCTGAAAAACTCAACATGCCTAGAGTCAGCATCTAGGACCTATTCAGTGGAAAACTCCAGTAGAGATACAGGGATGATGCAGGGATGAATATATAAATATATGAGAAGGGTGAATTTTGACGATTATATATGATAAATATATAAATATATAAATATTTATAATTATCCTATGTTTTGATTCACGTTCATGTTCACAGGATCTGTACTGGAATTTCCCGTTCGGATCTATATGGGAATTTCTAAGTTTCTCTAAGAAGCAATTCTTTGCGCTCACATAACGCCCTCGCTTCAGGAACGTACCTGTTCTTCCGGGGAGAATCTGACCAATCTGACCCCTGATGGCAGCTGTTTCACCAGCTGTTTCACCACACCCAGCGCACGTGAATCCCTGGATGTGAAGCCCTATGGAGGCAACTTCAGGAGAGCTCGGCCTGGAAAGGGTGATGGATGGGTTGCGGATGTCGGATTTTTGGGCAACTATCAGATGATGCGTGATTTTTTCATGGCATGATAATGGCATCAGTGGTCGTTGTATCAGCTATATTCAGCTATCTCTGCTGAAAGGGGTATATTATATACTGTACTCTTTTCAGCTCTTTCTTTATGCTCTTTTTGGAGGCAGTGATCGGGATAAAAATAGGAGCACCGCACAGATTTTGGCTTAACACTCCACTGGGCCACTGGGCCAGGAGGTGTGTTAGATGATCATGGTTCTTCAGTTCTTAAAGGTGCTCGATGACGGGTATGAAATAGATTAACACAGCCAAATCATGGTTTCTCGCTGATAAACACCAACTCCAATTTTCATATTAAGCACTGACCTCCCTGCAGTTTCCACTCTTTTCCCACCAAAATTGGTGCTCGGAGTGAGGCGCATAAACATTTCTGCCCTGCCCATCACTTGGTCCGCTTCGACCTTAATCTCGGGGAACAGCATTTCCGAGTCATGGACGGCCTGAAGCGTTCGGGTCAACAGAATCAGACATCAACTGGTTGGTGGTTTTGAGCAACCTACCCCTCTGAAAAATGATGAAGTGAAAGTCAGTTGGGATGATGAAATAAATTCCCAATGATGGGAAAGTCATCATCCATTCCATGGTTCCAGTCACCACCAAGCAGTCAATGTTACAGTGTTCTTTCTGATTTGATTCCCATGGCTGTTTCTCACCTGGTGCTACCTCCATCCTTGGAGCATCGACTGAACCCTGGCATCACCCTGATGTTTTCCGCCTGAAAGGGGGTTGTAGCCCCAGTTTCAACGCCATATCCCAGTCGATCGTTGAAAGCCATCTGGAGGCCTGGCGGGACTTTGGCTGGAGGTATCCTTGACCAACATCTCAACATCTCAACATCAATGTTTCACTGTTTCCCCTGGAGAAATCCTTTTCAGAAATGCACCAGAGGTGGATTTTCAAAAGCTGAAAATCTCTGGTGACCCAGAGGTGACCCTGGGATGGGCTCTCGGATCGCACCTTAACCTCCACTGCAGATTTCAATCTCATGTCGAGATCGGGAGTCAGCAGTTGTCGGATGAGGCTTGAAGCCTCTTCTGAATGGACCTTCGGTGGTCCCATCGAGAACTCTTCTGCTATGATTTTCAGTGGTTACACATGGTGAAACGGCTGTCAACATGGTGAAAAACATGAATTGGCAGCAAATTTCACACACCTCAACCAGCTCCTAAAGCCGCTCAGCCCATTTTTCCCAGTTGGTCATCCCAGGGGGGTTGAGGCCAGTGCAAACTCAAAGCGAAACTTGCCATCCATGATGAGTTGAAAGAGCCTGGCTGTGCCAGAGCTGTCGCTGTGGCTGTCATGCAATAAACATGGGAACAAGAACTGAATGGTTACAGTTCCACATATTCATACATATTCCATGTTAATTTTAATGGGATTTCAATGGGATCTTAATGGGATTTTAATGGGATTTTATAAACATTTATAAACCCTCCATCCTGCTATTGGGGTCCCATGGAATGTCCCATTCCATTTGAATAGAATTTCACCAGCTATTGGCACCTTCCTTTTACACAGAAATATATTCATGAAAATATGATGATGGATGATGATGGTGAATACATTTTTACACATAAATTTCATAAATCAGCTATTGGACCTTCCATGACCTTCCATGGAAAGTCCCACCTTCCTAGCACCGCGCCGCCTAGCGCCGTGACGCGCGGCCAAGCTACCGCGCCTGCTTTCATTTGGATCTCGAAATGGCGGTCGACCCTCAAGCATTTCAAACATCAGCACGCCGCAGGACCACCTCAGCTGACGTCCAAAAAACCGTGACACCGTGGTGGATGGCCATGAAACCAAAGGATTTTTGCTGGGACCATAGAGAAACACATGACTGGTTGGTGGTTTTGAGCAACCTACCCCTCTGAAAAATGAAGTCAGTTGGGATGATGATATATTCCCAATATATGGAAAGTCATAATCCAAATGTTCCAGTCACCACCAACCAGATGAAAAAAGTGGTGCTGAATATTGGGATATATTGGGATGGGATGATGAACAACCCTAAATTCATCAACCATCCAGCTGGGCTTGAACATATTGATCATTGTTGATCCATGCCTCTTTGACTCAGAAATCTTAGCCGATCCATGATACATCTCCTGTTCAGCTCCGGACCAGTCCAATTCACAGGCATAGGACTGCCGTTTGAAAACCTAAAAAGGCATGTCACTCTGGGATGAATATGTAACATCCGGAACTTGCTGAACAACAAATGACAAGATATCACAAGATCAAATTCATGCTTCCAAATTCGCAGAATGATTCAGAATGTTGATCCTTCCATTTTTTTCAAAGCCACAGACATCAGAATTTCATGGGCAGGTGACCACCTCAGTCCGCGACCTCTGGCGGTAAGTACTCAGGGGTTCCACACATGGTGGAAGTGAGATTTTGGCCTAGGGGTGTCATCGTAAAATGCCATCGAGGGGAACCAAGGGAGGGGAACCAAGGACGAAATCTCTGAGGATTTCGTGCGAAAGGATAGGCTTCACCATATTTTTTTTCGGAAGATCTGTGAATCCTGACACAAAAGGTGACATTCCACAGCTAAAACTAAGGGACCGGTGCATAGATGTGCATAGCATACAGGTGACAAAATTATCATGATGAAGATGAGGACGATGAATCATGAAATCATGATGGCAAAATATAGTTAAAATATGTTAACATCTTTGCTTGTAACACAGGAACAATCTGCGTGGGCACGATGGATTATGGGGCATGGCGTTCAGCCGCCCTGCCAATTGCACACTTCGTCTTGCAACTCGCAAGTTTGGAGAGGTCTGTGTCCAACAAACAACTGTTCACTGGCTAGTTCGTGTCTGTGCGAGCAAAATGCTATAGTCAACACTGCACCAAACATTTCGAGTACCACATGATGATGGTCCGCAACATCAATGGCTGTGAAATTCCAAATGCCTTGGTGAGCATCCCAGAACACAGAACTACACTAAAGATACATCCCAAAGTCACTGGTGTATCATGATGTATCATTCATGCACCTTCAAAACATTGGCCCAATCATTGAATCTGAATTTGTCTCTTACATCTGGAAATCCATCTTTACCATATCCATACATATCCGAAAAAAACATCCTGTAATGTGGTTAAAACATGTTAAAACAATGTCATAAACTACTTTGGGAATGGTCAACATACCCTCCGGTAAACTAACAGTTTGCTATTGAACATGGCCCAGTCGAAATAGTTGATTTTCCCATTAAAAATGCTGATTTTCCAGTTCGCTGTGTAACAAATTACCAGAGGCTACCACCCGGGACCCCCACGGAGACCCATCTTAGCGAGACCGAAGTCCGTGAGCCTTGATGGGACGACATCGGAAATTGCCAGTTGGACAACGTTGGAACGTACCAGAAAGCAAGGTCTATCAGTTGGGGATATAGATGACTCATATCCCATTACCCCGTGGTATAATTATGAAGTATAATCAAATAACGTATATATTTCAATATGTTTCTATGTGTTGGATAAAGATACGTAAACTTAATCTTGTGATAAATGGATTCAAGGCAATAACCAACGCTTTTGTATGTAGCGCAGAGTCACATGACTTGCAGCGCGTGAATGGAAAAACAACAGCCAAACCATTTCTTGATTGTGAAGGAACTTTGGCAATCTAGCCGTGGCCACTATATTGCAAATCACCCATCAAGATAGGAACATCATCATTTTAGTGAGATATGATATCTTCTTCATCATTCCACCATAAGCCTTAGCAGAAACACATCTCAAGTATAACATACTCCCCTTGTTTGGTCCCATAAATGGACCCATGGGGTGGCTTTCCTGGGGCTACCCGGGTATTTTTTGTATCCAGCTACCAGGGGCTACCAGGTCCTGGACACCTCCTGGATTTTCCGCCATTTTCCGCGCACCTCACGTGGCCATCATTGTCCAGAAGGACGTTTTCGGGCCTCAGGGCGACTCATCGGATGATTGGATGGGATGAGATCGCTGCCACCTGGAAATTTGGGAGAAAATTTTATCCAAAATTCCATCCAGGAGGGAGTTTGGATTCATGTTGGATGAACCATTTTTTGGATCATTTTGTCCACCAGAAGTTTTGGATCCAGAAATCTGGTGGAAGTTCCAAAGAATCAACTTCTGAGCTCCACCGCTTTAAATCTCGATGGCAAATCCCCTTGTCGTGCAGATATTCCAAACCCAAAGACACCTGCGGTGCCAGCCAAAGGATATACCCTTGCCCTTGACATCGGAAGACCATCCAACAAAAAAAAATCCACATGGGATAGAAATGGAAGTCCGTTTTTCTTTGGAAAGCACTATTCGTGTAACCATAGTGTAACCTTTGGATCTATAATCAGAACCCGGCAGCGACGCAATTTAGGAAAATCTGGAGAGGTTTTGGTGACTACTTGATACTGGGCTGCGGATGGCAAGCACAGGACCTAAAAAATTATCAGGTACCATCCACAAAAAAAAAGGCATTGGAGGCAACCCACTATTTTTCATCGATGATCTACCTGGATCTATTGAAAATGATGCGCTTTTCCACTGCCATCCATTGCCATATTTGTTCACCAGCTAACATTCAAGTGGGATGGTTCAATACCAACAATGACCCTCTGGATCTGCGGGCCATTCAGGTGCTGTTGGAAAAAGCACCACCAGAGTCGGTGTTGAAAACTGCACTTCCATACTGCGCCTCATGCATCTGTGGCGTTTCCAGACTAAATAGAAACCGATTTGGTTGCAAACCTTATAAACCGCCGTTGGCAGAATGATGCAGTTGCAGTTGCTTGAGTTTTTTTTGAAACCCTCAGTTCGCACCATTGGGGTCTGTCCAAAAACGGTGGTATGTTCGATGAATTCCTCATGTCATGGCCATGAAAGAACGGAGGAAACGAGTTTTTAACCAGATTTTGATGGATTTTGGAGTACCCGCGTACTTCCCACGTACCCATTGGATTCTAATCTGTCTTTAGGTCCCAGGATGTCTCAGTAGCGCCTCCGCTACGAAGAACCGCGCTTGCGCTTCTGTGAAGCGTCCCAAACGCCGAATGTGTTCTAAGAGTTCGCCACCACCTCAATGGTAATTCAGCAACAAAACGGGGAATTCATCTCCAGCAAAACACTGTGAATTCCAGTTTGGCATGGCCCGCAGCTTTGGGTTTTCTGAGGGATGCACCAAAAAAGTCAGTCAGTAAATACAAACGCGAGGCCGATTGGAAAGCATACCTCCGCCAAGTAGCGAGATGCGGCTAGGGAAACACCATGAAACACCGCGACAATGGATGTAGAACACAATAATTTATATTAGTTGAGGAACTCTCTGAATTTTCCATGGATTTCCGTGATCTTTTGACACCAAGCGCAACGTTTCGGAAACTTTCGGTGATTTCCAGCTTCGCTCCGCCTCAAACGAGCAACAAATGGATGATTGGCCTGTCATGGTGGACAAGAAACTGGGAAAATCCCCATGAATTATGAGAATCATTGAGAATCCCCAGTATATTGGATAGTAACTACGGATAGTATATGGTAGTATAACTCCAATCCTCAACCAACTGGGCTTGGGTAGAGCCACTGCTCACAGTGGTTCATTTCGTCTGCCCGTTTCATTTCGTGAACAGCAACTGACTTGACCCTCGGCCGATGGCAATGATGGCCACGATGTCAACAGGCCAGCCATGCGCTTCTCAGCACTTTGCGTTCCGTGATGATATACTCTGCTCGGCGCCTGTGAATGACTGGATGGGCAGCTACGATCTACGAATCTACACATATTGGACCCTGCAACAGCTTGAATCGTAACAATCTTTGAGCATAGTTGGGCATAGTTCCACCCTGAAACCATCTGTAACTATATCCAACGGACTCCAACCATCTTGAAAAACCATCTTTTTTAGCAGGCGGTTGAACCAATATCTCTGCCATGTCTTAACATTTTGATGATCCAGTGACTCCAGTGATTGAAATCCAATGAGATCAGCTCCGGCTCCTTGAATCTCCGATTCGGCTCTTCTTCAAGACCTTCATGGCTAGCAACCTGCGGGTCACGTCAAGTCACCGGGTCTTCTTCGTCAAGTCACATGGCTGGTGTTTTTGCTGGTTTTTCCCACAGGGATGGTTTTTTCATCAATCCATAGGTCTGAAAATAGCGGTTAGTTTATAGTTTATAAACTGAAAATCACTATTTCTGTTAATATTATAGTAATATTTATAGGTTTTTGTAATCAACCCATGAAAAAATCATGATGCCAGGATGACCTGGAAAGCAGATTCCCTATAATGGGATGACATAAGCCAACAGCCAACGTACCGAACTCATATAGAAACCATATATTTTGACCAGAAAACACGACATAACTGGCATAACCTGCGGGGATAAGAAGGGATCTACCATCTGGTTATGACAAACAGCTCGCCATGGTATAGATGGCCCATTGATTTATAGATGGTTTACCGAACTTAAACATGGGTGGATTTTCCATGGCTATGTTAAATAACCAGGGGGTACCATTTGTTTCCATGATCCAAGGGGGTACCATTTGTTTCCATGATCCAAGAATCAGGTGCGCAACTGAAGGACTTCAATGGACACGAAAGACACTTACCAGACAACCCCCAAGATGCCAACATACCATAGGAAACCAGGGAAAAACAACAAACAAAAACTGGCCTCTGGGCCGCGTCGTCCCGTTTCCGAACCAGGTATACGCGACCAAAGGTGCCCTTGCCAATGCACTGAAGGAACCTGAGTGGTTGAGGGGGCCCAAATGGGTAGCAGGCAACGGGGACATCGCCGAAGGTTTTAATGGGAAAACCATCTATCAATGGGGGCTTTTCCATTACCATGTTTGATTACCGGTGGATATCCACCAGATTGTGGGCGATCTTTCAATTGCAAATGTTCACCACCCGGTGCTTTGAACGAGTTCACAACAGATGGTCTAGCCAGTGTACTCTCAGAGTGGGAAAGCTATCCTAGTTTTGCAATAATTATCTCCAATTCTGAACAAATCTGCCTGATCTTACCTGACATTACATTCGTTCATATTTGTTCCATATTCAACCAATTCTGGTATTTACTCATTGTGAAAAAAGGGGTGTTTTTCGATGTCTGAAACATCACCCCAGTCTTGGGACGTCTCCAACAACCATTTCACGGCGCAGCTCGTATCCACTGAGGCACCTTTCCATGGTGTTCGACATGTATAGATTCAATTTCTATCAAATTTAATGTTGGTTCAATTATGTTTTCTCATCGCTATCATGTTATATCCTCCTCTTTCTTGCTTACACCACTGGTTTTTCATCCTTGTCCTTACGATCGCTGGCGCATACTCAGCATGTGCCACGGATCTGGATTTAGACCCAAGATCAACACGTTTGACAGGGTCATACCTCTTAATGATACCACATGTTTGACATTTTTTTGAGGTATCTCCTAGAAAACCACATTAAACATCCCCATTCGAATGGTTTTCAAACCACATATCTCATTCCCATGCTTGTTGCTGAAACGCAAAAAAAAGATGGTTGTGAACATCAACCACCAACAATCTGGATGGAGAAAATGTTCAGTCACCAACTTTTTTCATCCAGTAGCCCTAAATTTAGGTTTTGATGGTGTATAATGTGTATAATGTGTATAGCATTGTTCGTATGAACCCCATCTCAATCTTTGTTTGGCAGTTCTTGAGCTAGACCCCAATAAATTTGTCTCAACATAGGCCACCAAATCCGCTGGTGTTTCAACAACTTAGTTCCCCCAGTACACTAAAATAGAGTGCCCTGTGCCATTTGTGGTGACAAAACCATCTCATACGTCATACCGAGTCATACCCCGAAAAAATGCTTGGTTCAATCCTATGATCACCCCCCAAAAAGGTGGCTGTTCATTCCATCTTGGTTGGTTTAACCCAGTCGAATCATGTGAAATTTGTTAAATCCATCAGATCGTTTCCACTATTTTTTCTGGTCTTTTCCCTAACATCCAGGATGCCCCCGAAAAAAAACTCCATGCGTTTTTTTCGCCCAGAAACTCGAAATCCGCCTCCCTAATGCGCTGCGGTGAGTGAGCCTCACAGGGCTATGGGAGTTGAGGAAATTGGATGATTTGGATGGGAAATGATGAGAATCTTCCGGTTTTCTTTCGAAAAAAAGGGATCCATTTGATACCTCAAATTCATGAACAGTATTGAAGAGTCGATATCTGAGCCATTTTTTGCCATGATTTGCGGTGCGTGACATGTTGGTTTATGAATCGACAATGTCTAGACTTAGATCATCGGGCCCATGGGGCAAGGGATCAACTTGCCAGACTCCATTCTTTGACCATCAAGTTTAGTATATCAGTAATAAATAGGTGGTTTTGATAACTGGGGAATCCCCAGTGGTCACCATGGTTGTGAACCTATACTATGATCATTCATAACGGGTGATTTTTTTGGGTACCTTCATGCTTTCGGATCTTTAGGAAACCCATGGAAACCCTTCTGCCAGCTGGGTGTAGCACACTGCCCTTCTTGCAAGTCTCAGCCACCTGAGAACAAGGATGGCCTATGAAGATGTGGAGGTTTCGAAGACCTGAGGGGAACCCCAATTATCATCCAGTCGTCATGGATGACCATGACGACTAGTGACTAGGTTAACAAGGTGACGACTGGGGATCCCCCATGACTTAAGAAACCTCCAGTATATCCCACTATATTCACATATTCTTGGTAATTTTCTTGGTTATATTCCAATAAACTCCCACTCAAATCCCATTAAGTCCGGATAAATATCATCTGGATATCATGAATTCACATGGCTTCGCATTGTCCAACGGTCATGAGAGATTGCAATGGGATCTAGATAAACCATGATAAACCTCGATCCGTTGCCGACTCTGCCGATGTTCCTGGTTGATGGAGTCTTGACATTCGATTCATCCGATGTAACTTAAATTGACTTACCCTCTGGTTATTTGTTACATAGCCATGGAAAATCCACCCATCTTTAAGTTCGGTAAACCATCTATTTCTATGGACCATGGCTTCCATGGCTATGTGAAATAACCAGAGGGTAAATGATCACAAAGTGGCCCACCGGACTTGGTAGTTACTATTACCCTCTGGTAAACTAAGAGTTTGCTATTGAAAATGGCCATAGAAACAGTGGATTTACCCATTGAACATGGCGATTTTCGATAGTTTTTTGTATGTTTACCAGAGGGTAATGGCTGATTGGTGGTTTGGAACATTGCTTTTATACCTTTTATGACTTTCCATTCAGTTGGGAATTTCATTCATCATCCCAACTGACAAACTCCGTCATTTTTTGGAAAATCACCATCTTTGAGTTCGGTAAACCATCTATTTCTATGGGCCATGGCTTCCAGTTCGCAAACTGTTAGTCATAACCAGAGGCTAAATCCATTGGAAGTACCCTCTGGTAAACTAACATAACCATGGAAAATCGCCATGTTCAATGGGAAAATCCACTGTTTCTATGGCCATTTTCAATAGCAAACTGTTACTTTACCAGAGGGTAGCACTCCCAACAACCTCCACCCATCGAAAGCCGAGGTATTTCACCAGCTCTCCACACCGTGAAGGTTCAGCAGGCGTGCCTTGGGACATTGGTTGGATCGAGGTGAGGCCCCACCATAAGTTGGTTTATAAGCCCCATCGACATCCAGGAACATCCATTAACTCATATTCATATTAACTGTAGTTATGTAATATATATATTTAAAATATTGATTAATGTTGACCTATGATTTGTCAATGCCCCCTGAATAAAGCTAAATTTTTCCCAAAATAAATAATAAATGCCCCCTAAATAAAGCTAATTTTTTTTGTCCCTAAACCGAGATTTGCCCAGATGGGGCTGACCAAAACCTTTATTCAAAAATGATAGCTGGAAATTGTC
>Ga0126342_10016092_pt1:2500-13061 | contig 13061 bp, 12 predicted proteins | sample Cyp1metagenome_FD_92528 | JGI IMG/M metagenome (GOLD analysis project Ga0126342, IMG submission 92528) | Coral microbial communities from Lord Howe Island, Old Settlement Bay, Australia - Cyphastrea 1 metagenome | ecosystem: Host-associated > Invertebrates > Cnidaria > Coral ... | reverse complement strand
TTCTTACTCTTTCTCTTCTACTCTTCTTTCTTCTAATCTTCCTCTTCTCTCTGCCTCTTCCCTGCTCTGCTTTTCATCTGTCCATATTGTCGGAAGTTTGACTTCTAAACTTCCTTCGATAACGACCTCACTGCGACCTCATTGGAATCATAGGTAATAAGGGAAATCATCCCCAAATGGGCCTTAATTCAGGTTAGTGAGATATTATAATTTACCCACATATATATATATATTTACATTTGTATTTATTGTTATTTATTAGTAGTAGTATGATTAGTAGTATTACTATTAGTAGTATTACTATTAGTAGTATTACTATTAGTAGCATTACTATTAGTAGTATTTCTATTAGTAGTATTACTATTAGTAGTAGTATTACCCACAGATGCCGCGTGTTGCCCAGACATTAACATTGAGGATGTCGTGTTGTTGAATAAGATAGGAGAGATTGCAGAAAATACTGCATATACACAGAGTTTTCTTGTTTAGGATTCAAAGTTTTCAGGATTTAGGTTTTAGGGTCTAGGGTTTAAGGTTTTTGGGTTTAGGTTTCAAGGTTTTTGGGCTTAGGATTTAGGGTTTAGGGCTCATCGTCTGGGAAATCTCAAAGCACTGGCGCTGCGAAGGTGTTTGAGGATGTTGAAGGATCATGCTTAAACGCCATGTGAACTTTCCGGGCAACACGCAGCGCCTGGCCATAGTATTATGATATTCAACTAACCATCTAAGACCTTATTTGTTTACAGACTATCTAAGACGGGCCATTTTTTTGTTCACCTTTTCATGCTCGCTGATGTTGCGCAAGGTACAACTTGGCATGTTCAAGCTTGCACAGTGGCAACTGGGCTCAGCGTGGGATTAAACAACAGCGAGGTGAGGCGGGTAGAAACCACAATCTTAGGGCAATCTTAGACGGATGGGTTAAAATGGAAAGTCCCATTAAAATGGATGATTTAGTAGTAAGTATTTTAGGAAACCTCCATATGGCAATGGGATAATCTCAGATGGAAAGGTTAACTAATCCAAAATAGTCCTTTGGTATGGGATATTTATATATATATATTGACCAGCTAAGTTTTTTTTTCGATGTATCTAAGATTGGCTATGGATCTTTGGCAAAATCTGCACGAAAACTGTGTTTTTTGGTCAATGATGGTCAATGTATGGCGCTCTCACCTGCACTGTTGATTCTCTGTGACAACCCCCTTGGAATTTCTGAAAGGCAGGTTTGAAACTAATCATCCCAAGAACCTGGCCCGTTGTTGTGAATGCGGATTTCCCCTTTAGCTTACCCTTTGCACGTATAGAACGGCAGGTTCCCCAGTTATAAGTTACTTCCTTAACCAAAACTAAATTACCCCCTCAAAGCATAGTAAACCAAGTTTATTTTTGTCAACTTGGCTATCGTGAGCGGGGGCCTTACCTTCGATATGATAATATTTATATTGTATGTATATTGAATTATTTGTATATATGTATATATAGATATTGTATATCTAATTATAGTATATATTTGAGTTCTATTTATTCCTATCTAGTTTGAGCATAATTATATTTGTATATTGGATATCTCATATCTTATATCTAGTTTTATTATACATTGAGTAGCCATGTATGTCCCTTATACATCCATCACGTAGCCGTAACGCCCAGTGTCCCAGGATATGAAGGCACCTACTCGATGACGTGCAGTGTCCGGTGGCCCCAGTGTCCGTGGTGGGTTGCTAGAAGGTGAGGGTTCCGAAATGAACCGTGAAAAAATACCATAGGTGATACAATGCGGGGCCCCCTAGTCATGAATTGATTTATAAACCCCATTGACTATAGTTATAAGTACCATAAATCATAGTTACTGGAGTTATAAACCAACTTAGCTATCTTGGGGGCTCCACATTGTAGGTTATTATGAGGACTAATGTCAACCATAGTTCATGAATTAAAGGTGGTACTTCCCCAATAGTCAAAATCTGATACTTAAATATGATACCCCCCCAATGAAAAAACAGCCGTAAACGGGGTTTATTAATCCAGGGTTGACATTAATCTGGGTAAATTATAACGACCTCACTGCGACCTCACTGGAATCATTGTTAATAAGGGAAATCTTCCCGAAATGGGCCTTAATTCAGGTTAGTGAAATATTATAATTTACCCAGATTAATGGAGATAATGGTATGAAGGGTTAGGTAATGAAATTGGAGGGATAACCAGTAAAATAGCATTCGTTGGTGGATTAATGGAACAATACCCTATTATGGTTGGAGCATTCTCCTATCTGGCTTAATGGGGATATTTCCAATATTCCATAATAGGGCAGCATAGTGGGATGGGATAGGGTATTTTTCCTGGCTCAAATGATAGCTGTGGTTTTTAACTTCAAAAACGGGGACATATGGTCGATTTATCTATAGTTAATGGGTGTTTAAACTAAGTTTAAACTATGCCAACTCATAAAAAAGGTCTAATCGTTTCGATTTCAGGGCAAGCACCTATTCTTATCTGATCGATGCGACTGAAATCACAAGTTGTTTTCATTTTTGGGGGGGGCTGTCTAGCTGACCAACCAAGTGGCTGTTCACAACTCAGATGAGGTCTAGAACTGGGACAGATGTGCTGGCAGAATCCCTCGAGGATGGTGGCGCAGCATGTCCGGGAGAAGCTGGACCTGCTGGCATCCATATGGAATCGCGTCGTCAGTTCGCCTTCAGCCACGAAAGGCCCCGTTGACGCCTTGCGACTGACTTTGTCTGACGCGACCATTGGACCATTGTCTCACGTCATTTTTCGACACCATACAGTACAGTGCCTTGTCTGACTGTGAAAAAACCAGACGGTTGCCTTGAGCATGCTGACAACAAGGTCATTACCCTCTGGTAAACTAACATAACTATGGAAAATCACCATTTTTAATGGCAAAACTCACAGTAAATTGCCATTTTCAATAGCTATTTTGACATAACCAGAGGGTAGTTTGGATGAAATCGACCTGACTGCGATGTGCATGAAAATATACTACAGTGCATGAAAACGCAATCAATATCACCCCTGTCTATCAAACTGAGCCACTGATATTCATCATAGTCCCAATCAAAACACCCGAAAATGGCGATAAATGGGACATCGATTTCCTATCAATTTGATTATTATATGTTCAATCACATTAAAACTGCCATACACCTTTTAAATCATCATTATTCTTATCTATATATATATATAATATGTATATATATATATATAACTATCTATATATGAATATAGGTATGTATATGTATGTATATGTATTAGCTCTTCATCCATCCCTCCGTGTCCTAAGACCGGAACTTTGACGGCGGACACCAGCAGCTGTAGCGAGCGTGGCTGTTTGGCCAGCGATACCGTGGATGTTGGGGAGCCCTTTGGGCTGCTGGGGCCATGTGAAGCAAACGTGGCAATTGGAAATCCCCGAGCTAGCTATATACCATCTGGTTATTTAACATAGCCATGGTATAGATGGCCCGTTTATAGATAGTTTACCTATTAAAAATGGGTGAATCTTTCCATGGCGAACTGTTAAATAACCAGATGGTATATAGAGTTTTTTTAATGGGAAAATCATCTCTGAATGGTGAGTTCTTTTCCATTGCCATGTTTAAGTACCGAATTGGTGGTGCCCCATAGTTAACAAATTGGGTTATATTGACTCCAATAAGTAGGGTTTATGGCAGAGATATCTATATTTACTATGGTTTAGAAACCTTAGTTATGGGAATCCCCAAAATGGTTGGTTTATAATGGAGATTCCCATTAGAATGGATGATTTAGGGGTACCCCCATTTCAGGAAAATTTGGCACCCTCCTAGTGATGTTTGTTGGTTTATAGTCCCCATGAATACTATAGATATAACATCCTAATCAACTCTAGATTAATCGGACTTAGAAAAACTAACTTAGCTATTGGAAAATATGTGGGAATATCGGTTAATATGGGCAATTCCATGATAAAATATGGGATAATATAGGTCAATCTTACAGGATGGGACCCCCAGTCGATAGCGTTCAATTGCCAAACTATGTGGCTGAATTCGATTGGGCTTATGGTAATTAGATATGATGAGCTAGTGAAAATTGGGGTTTATAGATCAACAAACATCACTGGGGGGCACCATCCTGTAGATGGGTAGTTCAACTAATCCAAAATAGTCTCTTGGTATCAATGGGATCATCTACATTCACCAGCTAAGAATCTGTCATTTTTTCAAGGTATCTGGCTGATTGGACATGAAATGATATCAATGGAAATTCCAGGATCCTAAATTGGAGGTACCTACCATATATGAGGCCTATGTAAGGCCTATGTAAGGGAATATCCCCACAACATATGGCCTTATATGGTACAGTACCTCCAATTTAGGATCCTGGAATTTCCATTGATGATATCCTTGTTGTTTTTCATTAACATGACGAGGTGAGGCCCCCGTTTACGATAGCGTTCAGTTGCCTGACATAACTTGGTTAACCGTTGCGTTGATTAGGGGGAATGCACGGCTTAGAACCATAGTTAACCAATTTTCCAATAGTTAACAAAGCCATTAGTTAACTGTTTGGTTAACCATAGTTAATGGTTTTATAAACTAATTTATAACTGCGGGAGGCCTCACCTTGTAATTGTAACGACTGCGACGTCACCGGAAATGATGTTGAGTAAGGGTAACATTCCCACATTGACTTATTTCATGTTATTTCAACTTGGTGAATTGTTAAGATTTATCCAATGATGGTTGATTGGTTATGACATCTTGGATAACGAAGCCACAATAGGAATGCATACCTAGCACCATTTCGATGGGACGGGTATACTTTTCAAGGCTCCTGGGATGATAAAAGAGTGACTCATGATTCCTGTTTGGCGGTTTGGAACATTTATTTTTCATCAGGGAATAATGGGATATCAATACATTAGTCAGTTTTTAACAGGGAATATGATGGTGATATAACTGGATATAATGGAATATCAATGGCATATCTGGTTGGTGGTTTGGAAAAGGATTTTTTTGACTTTCCATATATTGGGAATAATCATCATCCGAACTGCTGAAACCCATGATTTTTCAGAGGGCTAGGTCAACCACCAAGCAGATTCTCTTGCAATCCACTTGTTCGGCCAAGCAACTCGCCCAAAATGGACCATTTATGGATGGTTTACTTTGAAAATAGCAATTTCCAATTGTGATTTTTCATAGTTTAGTTGTATGAAACAGGATTAAACACAGGATAAAGTCTGATAAAGTGTAGGCTTTGGCAACCAAAGTTCTTGTTGATGGCTGGCGTGTATGTTTCACGCAAAAGACAGCGGCATTTGTTGTTCCGGTTTGCCCAGAGTTGGCTGTTAGCCATGCCAGTGTGGGCGAAGGCTCCAGAATCAAATTTTCGAGACAGTATCCACAAGTCACTGATGTGCAAGGAATCGACTTTGGGTAAGTCTTGTGACTTGTGGGTACTGATGTTTGCTTGTTTGCTTGCCCTCAAAGGTCCTGCAGTATTGGCTGCCAAGTCAAGGACATGTGCTTGCGATATCATTTTATCGTAACCAAATCCCTTTCGGAGCGCTAAATAATTTGGAGACGAGGGACGTTTTCCGATGGTGAAGATGAGTCAGACACTGCAGAGGCCACAGTAGCACCCAGGACTTTGATAAAGAACATGCAAAAAGGGAAGGGCTTGATGCTAAGACCTTCAAGGTGGTGCCCCACCAGTTATAAGTTGGTTTATAAGCCCATTAACTATAGATGTATCACCTATAAACTATAGTTGTTGGACTTATTAACTAATTTAGCTAACTATGGGGCACCACCTTGTTTCATTTCTTGGCATCACTATCATCACTGTCACTTTCATTACTTTCACCATCACAAAAAACTGGTATCATCAGTCTGTCAATACTGTGGATGGTTGCGAAATCCTGCACCACCAAAAGGATGTGTGAAATCCTATAAATAAAGGGGGATAAACCACCGTTTTCAAATGGTGCAGGATTTCGCAACCATCCGCAGTATCACTATCATCACTGTCACTATCATAATTTTCACTCCCGTCACCACCCGTTTTGCTTGGCAGGCGCAGTAAGTAGAGGGGCCTGAGCAGTTGATACAAGCTGGTGCCCCAAATCGTTGGTATGACTTGGTTGAAATAGATAGGTTAGCTGTTGGGTTTATGGTGATGAAATAACTACAGTCGGGCTTATGAACACACACATTTGGAGTTGTTTTTTCTCCTACTCTTACATTTTTGTTAATCATTATATCATATTATATCATAAACTATATCTCCTTTAAAAAAGAAACATTAACAACTCACAAGAACCCAGCTGGTTAAATCATGTTAAACCACCATTGTTCCCCATATTTCTTCCCCATTTCTCCATGGCAAAAATCGGCCCCGTTTTACGGCACTCCAAGGTGACGGTGGGCAGCACCACCACCGCTAAGGCGACCACCGAAGCCTTGGCCCATGGAGGTGCGTTGAGTGGTTTATCGGTTTATCATCCACTGGGGATTTTATCATGGGTTAATGGTGGTTTAATGGGGTGAAAAACCAACAAAATGGTGATTTTAATGGGATGTACCCTCTGGTAAACGTTTGCAGTTTGCGAACTGGAAGCCATGGCCATAGAAATAGTGAGGTTTCCCATTAATAGCATGGTGATTTTCCATAGCTATGTAAACGTTTACCAGTGGTTTATCATCCAAATGATCTGGGTAAATGATATTGGGGATAAAATGTGGGTTAATAGTGGGTTAATAGTAACTATAATAATGTAATATATGTAGAATATATCTGGGTAAACTATAATAGATATATCCAAATGATGGTTGTTCCAACTGATAGGTGGTAATTCAACGATAGCCACAAGGGCCACAAGTGGTTTAATCTATGGTTAAGTGGCCTTAATTCAGGTTAGTGAAATATTATAATCATCCAAATGATCTGGGTAAATTTGATCACGACCTCACTGTTCTCCGAGCCCTGGAATCATGGTTAGATTGCGGGAATTCATCCCCTTTTATGGCCGCAAGATTCAGGTTAGTGAAATATTATAATTTATCATCCAAATGATGGTTTAACCTCACTTGTCCCATAAATGATGGTTCAGTGGTTTATCATTCCCATCAAATCCCACATCCAAATGATGGTTTATGTCCCACTAGATTAACATGGAGATGTGGGATTTCATGGGAATCTAGTGGGACATAATGTGGATTTACCTCACAAAGAATGTGGATATTATCATCCAAACTGGTTGGTGGTTTCAAACATTTTTCCATAATATATGGGATAATCCTTCCCAACTGACGAATCATATTTTTCAGAGGGGTTGAAACCACCAACCAGTGATGGTTTATATAACCATTTCATAGCTCCTTAAATGGGTTATTGCGTAGCTTATAACCATAGTTTATGGTAGATATAACCATCATTCATCAGTATCCCATGAAATCCCTATGAATATTCCATTCACAGCCTATTTTACAGGATGGGGCCCCCAGTCGAGTTCGCGTTCAGTTGCCTAACAAAAAGTGGCTGAATTCCATGTTCCCACAAAAAAATCGTCAGACCCATTTTGCGCTGGATCATGTCAGGCTCAATCCAGCAAGAATGCGAGGCTGTGAATTCCCAGTGCCCCTTGTTGGTCGCCGCTCGTTGGTCAAGTCACATGAGCCGTGAAAGTTTAACTCTCTGGGTGGATTGATTTTAAGTTTCATACGGAGTTACACTTAGTACGGGGATTATCAAACCACATAGTACGGTTAAATCGATCAACTAGCATAGTGAGATGGGATAGGGCTATTGTTATTGTTTTTTTTCTATCGAGGTGGATATGTGGAACCCCATTCATGGTGAGATGACTATGCCCTTTGAACATCGGTAACTTGACCATGGCGCAGATTGCAGGGTTGGGAGTTCTATCTGAAGATCAACCAAAAATCCCCTGGACAACAAAATGTTGTTGTTTGCACGTCTATTTGAATCCCATTGTTTACAATACGGGTTTGATTGATGAAAATGAGGTACCCAGCTTCCAATGGATTATCATCATTGTTCACAGTAAAAATTGAATTTGGGGTCCATATACCATATATTTTCCGCTGGCATGGCAAATCACGCTGGAGAGCCCCGTTGAATTTGGTCATGGTTGGCCGGGCTGGACAGCTTTTGTTTCGCTCAAAAATATCAACATCGCTGAGGACAGGCAGTATGGAGGGAGTCGATGACACTATGAGCTCTGCAGTTATGGCCATTTACCAGTTATAAGTACTAACAAAACCCCATTTATAGAATGTATAATCCCATTTATAACCAGTTATAACTAATAAATGGCCATAACTCTGGGAAAACTATCGTGTTGGAAATGAGACCTGGCCGAAGTGGATGGCATCCATGGCACCAAGACCGGCACCAGAGCCACCACAGGGTCTCCAGCCAAGGGGCTGGAGGCCCTACTGAGTGGCAGTTGAGGAGCAAGGCAGCAAGAAATAGCACCCTCTGGTCATCAAACATAGCACTTAGAATTTTCCTGGAAATCCTGGGTTTTAATGGGCAAATCGTCCAGAAATAGGAGATGTTCCAAACATTTCATGTTGACTAGATTTGACTTGTGCGTTGGTGGCCCTCACTCCATGCACTTGATGGCACATTCAATCATTGAAAAGACTTCCAAACGACGATATCGTCACAGGAAGCAAGGGAAACACATGTTTTTTTTCCATATGAGGTTCCGGGACCAATCCAGAGAGAAGGGAAACCGCTCATGGAAGGCTCGTGAAAACGTCGCCTGGTTGAGTATGTTCCGCTCATGGATGCCGTGCCTAGTGAGCATGGCAGAGGAAAGGCCCTTTTTTTAGCCAATGCAACCCTAAGTCTACTCGGAATCAGCAGAAAAAATGTCAGCTTGAAGAATTCGGTGGTACATGTGTTGTTTCCTTTTCTGGATAAATTATTTTGCATTAGCCCAAAGAATCTGGGTGTTTTCTTCAAATTGCAGTTCTCCAAAATAATGTGGGTAAAAGAATGCCATAAACCATCTCCCAAATCAACATAAATAGATGGTATAAACCATTCCCAGTCATGGGTGGTTTATGACATTGTTTTACCCACATTACTCCAAAATCCAGCAGTTTTAGTATTGAAACCCCTTAGAGCACTAGGCCTACCACTGCACAAAGCCTCCATAGGTTGTTTTTACCCATCCCCAAATATGGAGTTTTATGTAGATCATTTGAAACCGTATTTGTTGGAGATTATATCCCCGTATGGGGTGTTTCTTGAAACGGGGGATCCCCAAGTCACCACAGGTTTCAAGTTTCAATACTAATTCGTCATCTAATGACATGGATGATTTGGGGGTTCCCCCATGACTTTGGAACCTGCAGAACCTATCCCCTTTTACTGGGTGATCGTCAATGAGGACATTTACCAACCCCTATCTATCTCCATTCTAGTCCGTTATGTATCCCATTAGACGCCTTTAGATGATTATTATTCCTCTATCTTTCCAGGATCTTTCCATAGATGTACAGTAATGACCCGTACCAAAAGATCCAAATCACCCAAAGTTCAATAGTCGATTTCCGACGAAATTTCTACCATCCATAAAGCCAGCCATTGGGTTCCCCTCTGGTAAGCGTTTACATAACTATGGAAAATCACAATTTTAATTGGTAAATCAACATAAATCAACTATAAATGGGCCATTTTCCAGTTCGCAAACAGTTAGTCATTACCAGAGACTAATCCATTTGTTTCTCCCATTCTCAACATCAACCACGATTAATGAATGGATATTAACATATATTAACCACCATCAATCACTGTTGGGTACCTTTCCATAGCTATGTTAGTCATTACCAGAGGGTAGTACCCAGATGACCATTTCGGTGGTTAAACCACCATTTCTATAGGTTAAACCACCATTTCTAGCCATTTAATGGTGATTTTCTACAGCTATCTAAATTTTTACCAGAGGGTAAACCATCCATTTCCAGCCTACAGAGGCTACCCAGATGACTTCTTTTCGGACACGGCTCCAGGTACACTGGAACCTTGACCATCGCTTGCGCATTGGGTGCTGTGTCCCTTTCGGACATGTCTTGCTCAGTTGGGGGAACCCAAGGGGAACCGTCCGGGGAACGAAGCGGAGAAAAAACTGATGATACCAATCATTAATCTATGATTACCTATATTGATCTATCTATATATATATATGTGTGTATATATAGGTATGTATTTATATATGTATATATATATATACACATATATATATACATATATATATATATTAATCTATCTTAATCTATGTTGATCTAGATCTCAATCTGCATTAATCTATATCAATCTATATCAATCTCATTCCCTCGATATCAGGCCACGCCCAAATGAGGCCAACAAATTCGTTGGTCACGAACTCATTGGGACGATTCTGCCATGAATCTCCATGTTCAGCTTATTGCTTCTGGGTTGTACCCTCTGGTAAACATTCAAAAAACTGATGGGAAAATCACTATGTTTTATGGGAAAATCAACTAGA
>Ga0126342_10016091_pt1 | contig 13061 bp, 14 predicted proteins | sample Cyp1metagenome_FD_92528 | JGI IMG/M metagenome (GOLD analysis project Ga0126342, IMG submission 92528) | Coral microbial communities from Lord Howe Island, Old Settlement Bay, Australia - Cyphastrea 1 metagenome | ecosystem: Host-associated > Invertebrates > Cnidaria > Coral ... | reverse complement strand
CCGGCAAGCTCCCTGCCGGTTGGAGCAAGCACCAGCACGCCGATGGCGGCGCCCTTTACCTCCGCCCGGACGGCAGGCTGGTTTCGGAAGCCCCCACGTGGCACGAAACCGGCCTGACCGGCTACTGCCTGGAAGCACCGCCGACGAGGCGCGCTGCTGCTGCTATTACTATTACTGCTACTGCTACTGATTCAAGAGGTTAGTGTATAAGGAGAATCGCATCTCATTGTATATCGGCTCGTTGAAAGTTTAACGGTTTAACGCATCATATCCCATGGTATCTCCCATTATATCGCTTGAAGTTGTTTGAAGTCAGGTTTCCGAAGTCAGTGGGTGGTGGTTTCATTTATTTCTTCCTTCGTTTTACCGGGAAGTGTTCTGGGGATTCATTGAAACTAGCCAGAAAGAGATTAGAACATTTTTTGCTGCTGCCACCTCCTGCATCCTCCAGCCAGAAGCTTGGTTCGACTCCAGAGCTGACTCCCTTGAGCTGTTTCCATCCCTTATTCCCCAACAGCATAAGCTAATTGGGTCTTCAGCCCAGAATAGCTCCGGTGTGCACTGGTGCAGGCGCCGGAACGAGGTTCCGGAGAAAGTTCCGAAGGTTCCGGAGAAGGTATGGGAGGCTTTGGTGCAGAGCGCTCCGGTGTGCACTGGTGCAGGCGCCGGGTCAGGTTCAACGAGGTTCCAGAGAAGGTTCCGGAGAAGGTCTGGGAGGCGTTGGTGCAGAGCCAGGTCAGGTCCCACAGGGTTCCCGAGAAGGTTCCGGAGAAGGTGTGGGAGGCTTTGGTGGAGAGCGAGGTGAGGTTCAAGAGGGTTCCGGAGAATGTTCCGGAGAAGGTCTGGGAGGCTTTGGTGCAGAGCCAGGTCAGGTTCAACAGGGTTCCGGAGAAGGTTCCGGGAGGCTTTGGTGCAGAGCGAGGTCAGGTTCAACAGGGTTCCGGAGAAGGTTCCGGAGAAGGTGCGGCTAGGTACTACAGGGTTCTGGAGAAGGTGCCGGAGAAAAGGTGGCCTGGGGACAGCATCTTCGTTGAATCAGAGCTCCACAATTTTAAGTCTTTGTCTGGTGAAGCCCAACGGCTCGGATTTTGGAGGTCACTACAATCTCACATCAACCTACTTATTTGCAAGTTTTTTTTGTCAAGGCACGCCCCTGCGCGCATGCAAGGCGAGCGCTGGAGCGGCGCCTTGGCCTTCATGGTTGGGATAGATTACCCCGGCAAAAAGAACCAGTGATGTAAGGAAGGTGATGGAATGGGGCGCAGCTTTTCCAAAGAGACAGGGAGAGCGAGAGAGATTATTTTGGTGTGTATATATATATATATATACTGCAATTTTGTGCTTCTAGGGCAGGCGTGGTGAAGTGTCGGGACAGTGGTTGCAAGTCACTTGAGGAAAAAAGATTTCGCAGAATGGAAGAAGTGCCATGCAAGCTTTAGTCCTCGAGCTCGTTTTTTGCTTAACTGCTATGTTTTACTGCAGCGGGGCAAAGCCTTTGGCTGTCCAAAAGTTTGTTCTGAGGGAACTTTGTGCTATGCGAAGGCAGCCCGTACAGGCCTGCCATCATGAGTTCCATACTTACAGTAACCCCGTTGCCTTCAAAGCCCAAGCGCTCCGGACTCCAAACTACTGTTGGCAGCGTGGCAGGGCGGCCAGGACGACGCGATGGACTTTGCCAGAGCCCCAAGTTTTGATAAGTTTTGCGCTTGGGCCTTCGGGAACGCATTTTTTCCCAGGAAAAGTTCCTGCGCCGAGACAGGCAGTTCTTCGAATGCACCCAAACATGAAGACAGGCTATGTTGCGTGATTGGGTTTTCCTTTGCACACCTAGTATTTGGCCAGGAATTTGTTCGTTCAAACCCTGCTGGGCATCGACGCCAAGAAGGCATTTTCATTCTTTTCGTTTTTTTTCAATTAGTGCAGAATGTAATGTGAGAGAACAATCATTTCTTGCAAATCAATTTTTCTTGGATCTCTCAAAGTTTGGAGATGATTTCGGCCAGATTTGCCATTGCCCTCGAGGCCAACTTGGCCAGCATACCTGGATCAGTCCCAAAGGTCGGGATTCAAGACCTGATCGGCCGGTTCAGACCATGCATGGGTACACGTTGGAGGGTAAAGAGTACCCCTGCAACTGCCACCCTAGACATTTTCTTATAAAGTGTTGAAAGTCGTTTTGTGTGACAGGCGCAATACTTTTGCGGGGTTTTCAGAAGATGACTTGCATTTTTAGTGGCAGGCGCAGCACTTTGGAGGTGTCCATCTTCATTTTGCGTGGCAGGCGTAGACGTGTCGTGTTGCTTGTGTTTGGCGAATCTTATTGTCAGGGCTTCGTGAAGTGGTGACTGGCAGCCGCCGTGTGTGGAATGTTATTTGCGTGGCAGGCGCAATATTAGACTCCACGCTTTACACTCCACACACTACACTTTACACTCCGCACACTACACTTTACATTCCGCACTACACTTTACACTTTACACTTTGCACTTGACACCCCGCACTACTTCACACCCTACACATTACAATCCCCACTCAACACTCTACTGTCTTCATTGTCTTCACACTCCGCAGTCTGCACCCCACCCCATTCCACACTCCACCGTCCACGCTGGTACAGTAGCAAGGGAAACATGTACAAAACTGTTGAAATAATTTGTTTCACAAAAGGTTTTACCTCCTTGCATTCGGGTTCGTGCTTGCATTCGGGTTCGTTGGTTTCTCTTGTTTTTGTTTTTCTTCTCCACATGATTGGTACCCTCCAGTAGATTAAATTAACATTAATATGGAAAATCCACCATTCATAGATCTTTTGCGTTGGTTTCCTGGGGAGACCACGAGTTAGTTTATCCCTAAAGCAAGTTGGTGGAGCCAAGGCGGTCTTGTGCTGTGGCCCGATCGATGGCGAGGCACAGGGACTGAACAACTCCAGCCGAAAAATGTTGGACACAACAAAACCTTCGATTTGTTTGGATGAATAGATTGATATAATATTGATATAACTAGAGTTAATTGAGTCTACCCACCTAAGTCTTAGTCAGTTTTTGAATAGCTGACAACAGAAATTGTGTCGATCCAGGTGTGACTTCCAGATGCGCGACCGGCCCCGTGACGTGGCGGGACGAGGGCCCGGAACACCGGGGCTTCGGCACCTTTGGTCCGGGACCCCTTGGAACTTGCGGACGTCAACGGGGGAATGATGGGGATAGTCCCATCTTAATGGGGATGGAATATCCATGGATATTAGTGTAGTTGCACATCTAGTGGATCTATTTTTTTAAATATACATAAATAATGGATATAATAGAATACAATGAGGATGTACACACCTTACATCTGCCCCCCAAATGAACAAATCCAATACTAAACCAGGGAAACACACCCAAAATCACTTTAGTTTTCGCCTACTCCTCAAAATGGGAGTTGGGATGGTATTTCATGAGACAAATCGGCAGGAAAAACATGCAGTAAACCATAGGTTTTTTACCACTCAAACAATGGGGCCTCTGGTATTTTTTTTTTGAAATCTGATCATCTGATCCTTCTTTTGTAGCTCTTGGGAGTGACAAATTTTCCTCTGATGAACCATGATGAGAATGGAGCCATCTGCTGTATGCACTGGGTTAGGTGAGCCACTGCAGCCTCTGATCCTTTTGAGGTTGGGAATGGCAAGACCGGTGGAGCTTGGAAGAGATCCTTGGCCTTTCTGGGTGCTGCATCCTCCGTGCATTGTTAACTCTAGAGAGGGAGGTGCCAGGGAATGGTTTCGATGTTGTTTGGGCTGCCTGATTTCGAGGATCTTCTCCGTTGACCCTTCTGTCAAGCTTGCACTGAGGAATTTGATGAATTTGGTCTTGGTGAATGGCTTGAACTGTGTGAGGTGCCGGCATTTTTGGCGCATTTTTGGTGAACGTTCACCCTGGTGACTGGAGCTGAAAATATGAAAAACACGTGTGCTAAAAACCAGCTGGGAATACTTGCTGATCTCATTTTGATCAGTATCTCAATATTCTCTGAGATTCTCTGGTTGGTTTTAACATGTTTTAACCACTTATTCCATTTTCAATTACATGTGGGATGATCCCCAATGACTGTCCTGTTTTTCTAGGCTCCACCCAGTTCTCCTGGAAGGTTCAACGGCTTCACCGGAGGCCACTGCAGTGCTGTGCTCGTCAGGCGGACGGATGTCGTTGGCGATATGGAGATGGTTTGAACATGGTTCAAACAACTAAGGGGGTGAAACCAAACGGCAGTTTTTCTTTGTTACACCAGGAGGTAAACTGGATTAAAGTGATAAACGTCAAATCTGGCTTTTCTGACTGTGGTTGTGGGAAAGTCTCATTATCATATCCAGCCGGAGTGGTGATGGCTTGGAAACTCCTGCAGTTGACCGAATGAACATCCCATAAGCAAACTCATACGGAGGTGGATGCATCCACTGTGTGGGATGTTCCGAAGTCAGGCCAAAGATGTCTGATGATGGAGAGCTACAAAGCCTGGAGGCCGCATGGACTGAGAAGGTTATGTTTCTTCAAATCTTGTGCCAACGAAACTTGAAGAATCCACCCCCGAGTGTACAGGATTGGGCGATCACAAACCCAGGGACCCTATTTAGAGCCGAGCCGGAGGTCGTTGGCCGAGGGATCAATTTGCCAAGCAATGTGCCCCGGCCGTGACGTGGTGGAGGGGAGGTACCTCCAAAAAGGGACATCCCAAGGGGGTCGACGGGAAACCGGGAGAAACCGGGAAGCCCATGCAGTTTTTTAACGCAAAAAAAGTCATGCAAAATGGGTGCACCCAAATGGAGGCATCTTGGATTTTAAACTTCGTCAGGACATGGGGCAAACAGATCAACCATGGATTTGCCATGTGAGGTTCCACAACTTCCAAGTGCTTCATCAATCACCGGACCTCAGGTGCCACGAGATTTGGGGCCAAGGCCAGTTCGTTGCAGGAAACTCATGTCGCTTCCTGCGTTGGTGGTTTCAAAGCTTTTCAACCAGTTTTTGAAGCTTTTCAAAGCTTTTCCATCCTACCCTCTGGTAATTTGACATAACTATGGAAAATCACAATTTTTCATGGGAAAACTCACTATAAATGGTGATTTTCAATAGCTATGTTAGTTTACCAGAGGGTAATATCCAACTGACAGCATTTTTGGCGTCGGGTAGAACCACTCACCAGCGACGTCGAACTTGGGCCGGCAGGCGCAGGAACGAGATTCACGCCGAGGTTCAAGTCCTCGCAAGGTGTGCAAGGTGCGCAAGGTGGAAGTGTCATCATCACCCCAAAATTCAGTTATTCTTTTTGCCATCATAAAACCTTAATTTGGAAAGATCGGCCGAACAGATTAGTGATACCCATTTTTTTGGGGATTTTTGGTCCCTGGAGATGTTGGATTTGCCAGGTTTGGAACTCGCACAGCGGGCTGTTGGATGTGCATCCAGATGTTTCCCTGCTGGGAGTGTTGCAAGGTGCGATTGGGATGCCGTTGGTTGGAAGATGTTGGAAGATTGGGATTGGAGGATTGGGACAATGACCAGGAACTTGGAGTTCGACCATCACCCTCAGATGCTTCAAAATTGGTCATGAGATATTGCAGTGCATCAGTGCAAGAGCAATGTCTCTATAAGAAGTTAGCAGGTTGATTTCTAAAATCATCCTGGTAATGGAGATAATTGAGATAATAGCCAAGTTTTCTCAAGAGACGAAAGTCCATGAACATCCAGGAGTTTCCTGCTGCGAAAATGACAAGTTGGAACATCATCCAATGGACGAGTGGACGAGTATGGCACTACGGTTCCCCCAGAGACCAGTTGGAAAAAGTTGGAAACGAGGCCTTGATTGCTGCTGGCGTCACAAGGGTGATCTTCGAGTGCCCCAAAAGGGTGGGAGACTGGGAGAGCTGCTGTTTTCTGTGGTTCCATGATGCCCAGTTTGGAGTGCCAAGTGATCCACCAAGTTTCAGTCTTTTTTTGGTGTAAGACTTTGGACACTTTCAATCCAATTTGGGAGCTCAATCATTTTGAGTGCAAGGCCGAAGATGTCTTTCTTGGAACTACATGGTGTCTCGAATCGTCGCTCGCTTACCCTTTCTTCAACCTATCTTGGTAGGCGGAGAACCAAATGCAAGCGACCCGGATGTGGGGAAGGCGGGGCTTGCCATGTTATTCTCAACGGAGATCATCATTCCCATCGTCCCATCGTCCCATCGTTTCCCCTTCCCCGATCGTTTGGACAGGTCGATCCTGGCCGCACAGGCGGCTGGCATGGAGTGGACGGCGATCCCCAAAGATCCGGAACGCAAGGAATGGGATCCAGGGATCCTCAAGGAATCAGTTTCCATGGAAGTTCCATGGAAGTGCTGGTAGTTGCGAAGAAGCACACTCCATTTTTCTATCATGAAAATCATCCCCTAAAAATCAAAGACCCCCATTGCCCATTGTGTGGTCCCAAATATGTGAAGATCCCTGATTAAGCCATGGTTTCTAGGGGTGTTTGATATCAAGAGGAATGGATTAACAGACATATGTTCTATATGATGTTTTCTTTGTATGGTGCGCTGTCTTGTTTCAAGCAAGTGACACATTGCCGAAGAAGCTGTTGAAAGCAGTGGAATTGGGACCAAATCAATAGCAACATACCAGATCCAGGTGAGGTCACAAGTTTTCGACAGGAGTACGTGTACCAGTTGTGGGAGGATTACAAAGAGAGCAAAGGCAGGACTTCTAAGTGTCATGGTTGGCTTTGTGGATGACGCTTCTTGAGCTTGGTGGCTTAGTGCCTTAGGGCTTGGGTTGAATTTTGAATGTTTGTCAAGGGATGACGATCCAATCCTTTTTGAGTGAAATGCACCAGTTTAGCATCAACTTTTTCAGGCAGAAGGACCATCTCCCAATGCGTCAAAAAATGGCCGTCCCCATCCCGAAGGTCTCACCCGCGCGGACGTCAAGGCTCTGGGGCGGCAACGAACATCGGCTGCACCTGCCACTGCTGTGACCAAAAAGGGGTTGCCGCTGGTGCGTTTGCCTTGCCGGGGACAAGTACTGCAAAATTAACAGCCACTGATTTGCAAAGGAACACAAGATTTGACAACAATAAACATCACAAACCATTCACAAGTGGAGGTTCATTCTGGTGTTTCATCACACCACTGCAATCACTGCAGATAGTTTTGGACAGTCAACGGACAGCCGTATCACATTCCAAAGCTGGACTGCTGATGCATCGGAGGCTCCAATAGATTGTTTGACTAGATACGACAGCACGCTGATGCTGCGGTGACCTGCAAAATGCATCAAGATGCATCACTGGACACATGGACATTACAGAACCGCTGTTAATCAGCACTAGAGTGGTGGCAGATTTGACAGCAAACAAAACAATTCTAGCTACTCTTGACTCCAGAAAGGCGCTTCACCGCTTTGTTTGCCAAAACATTGTGAAAGCGAATTGAAGAACCAGAATCTCCAGTAGTTGCAGTGTCACTATTGTTTTGAAAGACGAACTCAGGCTGTCCAAATTGGTTGCCTTGGGTGATCTGCCGTGCAATGGAAAATGCAGAGCCGGGCTTGGAGGCAGGGCGGTTGGGTCGGCACAAGGTAACCCCAAATGATTCCAAAATCCAGTGATTTGACAATCCATTTTTGGGGGATCCCCACCTTGATCAGCCAGGTAAAGGAAGTATCCCACATCTCAGGGTTCTCTTCATGGGAAAATCACTTTCCTTTTTGAAATGGGTGTAAGTCGTTCTTAGAGTTGAGAAAATCCATTTCCATATTTTTTTCACCAGGAAAATTGCAATCTCTGCAACTTGGAGGCACATCCCACAGAAACTGAGACAAAAAACCAGGGATGACCCCTCCGAAGTTTCGGAGGTGCGAACTCCCCTACTGCACCTGGCCCTGCACGATGGAACTGCAGCGCTTTTTGGCCGATTTTGGGCAGCTGGGCGGGTCCAAAAAGTTGGGATTTTGATGGGAAATGAATAGGATACCCAATGGTAGTCTAACACAGATGTGGAACACCATTATTGTTTATTGATACAAATGGGTCATTTTCGATAGCCATTTTTGATTACCAGAGGGTGAGCTTGATTCAATCATCAAGGGATGGTTATTCAAGTAGCATTTAAGGGAACTTGACACAGGATGAATGATCAATAGAATCAATATCAAATCTGAGTTTGCCTAATCATGAGGGATGGGCCCCACATTTATCGCCATCAAATACTAGGGAAAATGATGATCATCATGGATAATCCAGAATGGGATATTGGGGTACCCCATTTCAGACAAACCATGACAAACCCAAATCACCGCATACGCTGTACTTGTTACTTGAATAATTACAAAACTAAGGAGACTTTGTCTATGCGTTCTGTACAGTCAGGGATACACCTTGACTGCCTTGACTTCTTCACCTCCAAGATATTGACAGAATTGCAAGCGGATATTGGCAGACCCCCACATATTTGGAGGTTTTCAAACCATGGTTTTCTCTATAGACATTCCCACCAATCAATCCTTTTTAGTGATAGTGATACCATCATAGCAAGTTGATGGGGAAGCCCCATCCGCAGACAGGTTCTTGATTCTCCGGCTGCTCCCCCCGAGGGTGGGCCTCAGTTGGGTGGTTTGAATTTCAGGTGGAGGATTCACAGTAAAGGGAATTTTCATGAAACCTGGAGGATTCACAGTAACTATTCATGAATTTCATCTAATTATACCTCAATATATGCATCCATTTTTACTGTGGGAATTGATGAATTGATGTTCAAGATTTCAGCATTGTTGAGTTCTCGAGTTTAAACCTAAAGAACAAGCTCAATCAATTGGTAACCCCCTTAAAAAGATGCAGAGGTCAGCGCTCTTTCCGAAAGAGTCCGTAATAACTACCGGTCATCAAATGTGGCTGGAACATCCTCTACTGGTTGGTGGTTTGGAACATTTTTTATTTTTCCATATATTGGGAATAATGATCCCCATTGACTTTCATATTTTTCAAGATGGTTAAAACCACCAACCAGTCTATAACTGAAGGTTTTTTTAGGGGAAATCATTGGACCTCAATGGGATTTCCAATTGATCCGATCGGTGCGACACGACACCTGCGATCGCACGTGACGCAGACCTGGTGGCAGCTACGCGCCCTGTCGCCGGAGTGGCGTCAGCTGCTGGACGTAAGGGGCCCAGGATGGCCCCAACGGGTTGGGGCGAGGCCTCATTGGTTAAGTCCACTGGATCGGATCATAGGAAGCCTCTTTGAGAAATGATTTTGCGGTGATTTTTACAGATGTTGACATATTTTATATATTTTTATATAACATGTTTGGCCCAGGCAAGTGGAAAATGGATGAAAATTGGGCAGATCTGAATAGATCTGTACTAAACCGCTGTTTCGTGGCTGCGGTGGACTGAAGCTCTTGAAGGAAGAGTACAAAATGGAAGCAGTCCGTCGCGCATAGCTCGTAGCACGCAGAATCAGTTCTCACCCGCGGTAGCTTTGGCCAAGTTTGTAAGATCCGCCCTGTGGATAAGGTTGAGGTGGTCTCAAAGGCTGTAAACTAGTTTGGACCTGCACAAGCGGAGGTGACCATGAAGGTGGCCGACCACCCCAGCATTGTTTAACCATGTTTAACCCATCGATTCTTGTGTGAAGGCCAGGAATCTCCACATCATCATGGAGTTCCGCCCTACCAGGCTTTGCACCGCATCGCTTTGGGCCTGGCGCACCTGCGCTGCAGCAATGCCACCGCAACAACCAAGCAACGTTCTATTGAGTGAAGCTGGCCGGCCAAACCAATTCTGCCATATCTTGCTGTGAAGTTGATTGGTGGGCCTTCGGTGCAATTTTCTTCCTGCTTTTGAGTGCGGAATGCCCTTTCAAAGTAAACCCAGTGCGTTTTCAAGGATGAACCTTCCGAGCGGTTGCTCAGGACGCCATCAATACGGGTGCCCGTTCTTCTGCAGTTTCGATTGGAGTTTTACAAGGGCCCAATCGAAGACATCACAGATGAAACAGCTGAATTACTCCGGCGTTTTGTGAGTTTCATGCATTGTCCTCCGCAAATGCAGGAGATCGCGAGAATATTTGTGGCGCGGAGTCAAAAAATACAACGTCCTATTGGATACGGATGGATGTTGGATGGATATATATATATATACATATATATATATCTAGATGGATATAGATGGATATGGGATGATGTACGGACATGTTGGACATCGTGATTAATACTTTTCAATTGGATTCATTCTGTTTATGGTGTCTCTGAGGATCATGCTGATAGCTGCGCTGACAGGCCCGAGCGCTGTTGATCGCTGAGTTTGGTGGGTTTGAACTCGGTGTGTCCAGCCATGGGGAAATCTATGGCTGAAGTTTCAGGATTTCAGGGTCTTACATTGTGAACCAAACCGTTATTTTACTTTATTTCAAATGCAGATCTGGTATGATTTGGTCATTGGTGAATTTCTGCAAACCAAAGGAGTTTGGGACCCATGATCTGAAGAGTGCGTTGTGGCAGGTCGCCAAGCTCGCGGGAACTAGTCCGGCACTTAGCGATGCCGCCATTGGGCCATGTGGAAGCCGGGTCGGGGAAGTCCTTTCACCATGGTCAACGACTAACTATATACCCTCTGGTAAACTCACATAACTATACATAACTATGGAACATCACCATTTTTAATGGGTAAATCCACTATAAATGGCAATTTTCAATAGCTATGTTTGTTTACCAGAGGGTATAGATGGATCGAGATCTTTCCACATGTGTTTTTTTCTAAACGAGTTTCCCTGGGGCTGAATCGCTGGGATTGGCCGTGGCAGGGAGCTTCAGTATGGTGTGAATTCGCATTTCTAGACGACATTTTTATTGGTTATGTCATGTGTATATATATATACATACATACATACATACATACATACATACATACATACATACATACATATCTAATATTTAAATATAAATCAGAAATTAAATCAGCTATATCAGCATCTCCCAATATCCCCACGGCGTGGGGTCAACGAATTTGCGCTGCACTTCCCATGATTTCGCTGCACCACTTGAGGACTGGGCTTCGCGGCGTCGCGAATGTGTGGGCTTGGTGAAGCTTTTGGTCGAGGTGTCGTTTGCGCGTTGTCTGTTGCCAGTGGTTGAAGCTGGGAATATCACCGAGAGAACACGGAAGATCATATTATTTGTGGAAAATGTATGAAAATGTGTGATGTATATAACCAAATGATAGTTTTTACATCATATCATTGTGATGTAGAGTACCAGCAAAAATAGAGATGTAACTTGATAGGGCACAGAAACATGTTCGCTGCAAACCCTAGGTTTGCCCGCGTCGAATCCCGCATATCCTTTGACATGCTCAAATCCCTGCGTAGGGTTTAAGTTTTTTACTTTCCACAACAACAAACCCTAACCTAAAACCCTGAACCCTAAATTAAAACCCCAAATCCTGAAAACTTGAAGTCAAAATCACCTCGTATAGCCAGTGTTTTCATTCATCCTCTGGTGATAAGCATATCATATTGTTTGGATGTGTTGTTTGAGTGTGGGCGAACCCGGGGTTGGAGGGAACATGTTTTTTTGTTGCTCTTTAATAAGATTAAAAAAAATGCCCAGGTGTTAAATGCTATATGAACTTGCGATGAACTCGGTGCTATGTTGTTTGTCCAGGGTTGGCACAGATGATTTTCAATGAAACCCCACATATTTTGGGTATTTTTACCGCGTTTCCGTGCAACATTTCCTTCAAAATCAATGGAATTGTATTGACTCTGGCAATCAAACATGGGAATTGCCGGACAATTCCCCAACAGTTCGATGATTTTCTAATTTAACTGCTAATTTTCCAATTTAACTGGCAATTATGGATGGGTACTGAGGCTAAATCCACTGGTACCCTGACATCCGCCAGGCGGCAGGTCCACTGCGAACGGCCAACGAAGAAGTGGATTTCGCAGGCGCGGCTCGGGACATGCAGCGGAAACCATGGGTTAAGAATGGCAAGAATGCCCCAAAAAACATAGGTATTGTATGTTATTAGTGCCGAATGCCTAAAAAAAACATGGGTATTGCCAAATTCGGTGTGAAACACCAAGGAGAAATGGGTAAACTACCTGTACAAAAATCATATTTTACCAGCCAAAATGAGCCAACCATTGATTTCAGCAGCCAAAATGGGGATGACTCACAAACTTGGGGGAACTTTTTACAGATAGGGATATCACCAACAAGACCTGTTGGACAGCAGGGTCGGGACATCTCAGCGATCAGGATGCGTCTACAGGGCCGTGCACTTTGGAAGTACAGGCGGTCAAGCGGAAGGGGAGACTCGCAGAATTTAGGAGCAAGGAAGAAAAAAGAACATGACCACTGACTATTTTGCAGGATGGAGAACCCGAAATTCAAATTCCACTGCACATTTTAGGAACAAGGGGTTGAGTCAGAATAGACATGTCAATTGAGCCATTTTTGTAACGATCCACTGTCCGACGGTATCCATTGGCTTGACCCACTGTCCGCTGTTTTTGACACTGAGGAAGTCATAATTCTGGGCCCTGAGAACTTCCAGGATTGACTTCAAGAAGGATATGGGTCAGGGGATAATCCCAAATTTGGATGGATAATGATGGATAGTTTATCATAACCATAAACCAACATGGCCATTTCAATTGTGGCCTGGCCTTCAATAGATCCCAGGGCCGCTACAGCAGCTGCTGCGGCCGTTGGCGGCCGAGAGCTTTGCACCTCGGTGAAGATGGCAGTTGGTAATAGAGACATTTCTGATTTCATATATGTTGCTATTATTCACGTCGCTTCGCGACGGCAACCGCCCGCACCGCATCGTTGGGCAGCCGCTCGAAACTGCCAATGATGTCGGCCATTGAGACCAAAAACATCCGAAAGTACTGATTGTCGGAAAAAAAAAGCGAAGAATTCGATAGCCATGTATAGCGGACCAACGCAGTTCAAAAAATAACGAAAAACATGAAAAAACGGCGAAATTGCTGTTATTTACAGTGTTTTTGCGCGGTGAGAAGCAGAAACCACT
>Ga0126342_10016090_pt1 | contig 13062 bp, 11 predicted proteins | sample Cyp1metagenome_FD_92528 | JGI IMG/M metagenome (GOLD analysis project Ga0126342, IMG submission 92528) | Coral microbial communities from Lord Howe Island, Old Settlement Bay, Australia - Cyphastrea 1 metagenome | ecosystem: Host-associated > Invertebrates > Cnidaria > Coral ... | reverse complement strand
TGTGGGTGAGGTGACCACTGCAACCATTGCAACCATTCCAGCAAACACAACTCCAACCACCTTTCGGTCAATCAGTGGCTTCGCTCTGCCATCCCTGATTCACAACAACCAACTTCTCCTATATATAGGTTTCCTATTTTTGAAACTTCCGCCACCGCCTTGTGCGGTACTACTGGTAATCAAAGTTGAGTTGGGCTGAACAGACAGTAACAAGCTTGAACCCAGCAAACTTTGACAATTGTGAAGGTGGCCAGATTAGCCGCTGAATCTCTTTTGAAGACAGTGTGAAAATACTCTTGCAGTCATACAGTTATATAAGTGTTAAAGTTGCTTCTTTGCACACAGTTTTGTAAATTAGTTACGGAAGTAGGTTTTGTAGAAGTCGTCTCTTTGGAGTTTTTACCAAGCTGAATGCAGTATTTGCTAGGCATCCTGTTTTTGTTTTCATTTGGTGGCTGTTGCCTTTACATTGGTTTTGCATGAAGGTATATATGAAACCGTTTTGGGGTCAAATTCGTTGAATTCTCTGTTGCCTTGCGAATGTGGTGCATGCGCACACATACTGTTACTAACTGCATCGGGCAACTGGCAACCTTATAACCGCAATGGCATCGGTCCTGGTGGTTGTGGTGGTGATGGCGGTGGTGGCACTAGGTGCTGGCTTTGCTTCTGGCTGTTGTTTTGCCAAATGACTGCAAGACGCGTCGAAACGATTTAAAGCCGACGGTTTTTGCCTTTTTGTACTGTATTTGGTACGCATCTCGTTCGCCTATCTTGTTCAGTTTGCTTTCATTTCCATATATTTCCTGTATCAGTAGCATTTCTGTTGTTTTGCTTTTGCAAGCGTTGCCATGCTGGATTGGTTCTTCAAAACAAGATTCCTGGCATGCGAAGGAATTGTTTTCCCCAGGCAGCTTGAACCTTCCAGGATTTACATAGCGGCCCTAAGGAATCTCAAACCCGGTCCGTAAATGTAGCATTTACATCAGGGACAGCATGGATGACTTAGGGATGGTTTCTTGAAAACAGCGTTGTTAATGGGGAAAGTGTGAAAGGGGACGTGCAGGGTTGATTTCCACTTCTACCTGTATCAAGTCAAAGTGAAAATATGAAAATGGCAGCTTCAATAAGCTCAATCAGCTGTTGGCTCGGAATGAACGCGTGACTACCACAGATTTCTTGGGACAGGACAGGCGGGCGGGCAAGACTCATGAATATATCCCGCAAGAGCCTAGCTCATTGATTTAGGACTTGCTGAAAATTTTCACGTTTGGTAGCGGCACTTTTGAGAATTTAGCGGCTGATTTTGTTCTACACGGCACTTTTACCCGTCCAAAAAGTTAGCGGCAAAAAAAGTGCATAGCATGAAGTTCCAGGAAGATAAGAAGAAGGATACTCAACCATACACTGCCTTGAATTATTGGCAGTGTATGCAGACGTGCAACGGGATGTGTTCTACATGAAGCAACACAAGGGATATACGCCACGGATTTGAGAAAACAACGGTGAATACAGGTCGTGTCCACTGCCGGTGTTGCTGCTGTGAAAACAATCACCCACAAGAAAGGTCCCACAAAGCACCTTGACCATTATTGCATCCAAAGAACAAGGCGAAGTGTCCTCATCTTGACCAAAAATCCATTCAGGTCGCACATTCTTGCAGGAGTTGCGTGGGAGGGAGACAGTGCAAAGGACACTTTGGCAGGTGCTGTCTCGTCATGAAGCCGCACTTGAACGGCTGCACCCAGAGGGCACAATTAGTTTATGGTTGGATCAGCCTCCCAAACGGACCACTTCCAAAGGGAATCGCAGAAATCCATGCAGTGTCACTTTGACTAGGTGTTAGCATTGGCACTGCACAGGTTAGCATTGGCATGTTGTCACTTGATGTAGAGAAAAAACCTGAAAAACGTCCGCTTCGAGCAGTCGGAAGGGATGGCTGAGCGGCAAGCGCGGGGAACAACCATTTGCGCGTGGCCGTCAGAGAAATTTGCAGTGAAGCTCCTTGAGCCGAATCCACTTGAGTCGGTTTAACATATATATTGTCAGAGGCAAATTTTCAGGATAAATATCCTTAAATATCCTCAGTTCAATGCGCCAAACTAGCAGCTTGACAACAACCTGTCCGCAAGAGGTAATCCTCAACTTGGATACCACATTGCTTGTCCCACAGTCGGTGAATCTGCATGCATCCTGTCACCCAAAGCTTTACTTGCATCCGAGAGCAAAGGCAAGTCGTCAACTTCCAAAAATGTCACCTGGATCGGTCTTATTCACCAACGAGCTGCAATCGTGGGAATCTGACAAGGCTGCAAGCTGGCTTGATTTGGCGAAAGCTTATGGTGGTCAACATCGTAGCCGTAGTGGAACCATCAAAATACCGCAAGACTTCATCTGCTTTTTGGACATACGAGCGAAGGCCACATTTGTTTCCAGCTTGACCAGCTATGTCGCTGTCTGCCCATCTTGGCAGGAGGAAGTTCAAAGCCTGATACGAGCCACGGGCTGTCGACCAAAAGCAAGTCTCTGGCCGCGCCAAAGAGGGGAAGTACCGATTTGCTACCATCATGCTCGACCAGTTCAAGTACACATCTGTGCAGATTGGGCCTGCTGCAGCGTGTCACAATCATCTGCAAGGTCTTTTGGAATCTACTGTGGTTCCATGCCGGACAAGGTCGAACTCCACAACGAGATGGTTTCAGCTTCAGGCCAAGTCCAACCTCGTGGTTAGGAACTCGGTGACACTACTTGCCCAGGCTTAGGTCTGAGCAAAATCCTTTCGTAGTGACTTCAGAAGAACACCCGATGGATTTGTGAGATTTGAAAGAGACTTCGAGAGATGTTTTGCACGCTATGTGACCTAGATCGATGCGAGATAGGCATAGCGAGGCAACGCAGCATTTGACTTCGGAAAACAGCTGAAACTTGGCTTCACGCCATGCATTTCACAAAAAGTCAGCGTTTGCGAAGTCTTGGATTGAGGACTGCGACATCTTCCAACAACATCGGGCAGCCATGGGCCTTGCAAGCCTAGAAGCTTCGGCCTAGAAGCTTCCGTTCCAGCCTGGGGCCTGGAAGACCAATACCGAGACCCGCAAAGGGAGAAACCTTCAAGTGCCGCAACCGAGATTGGTGACACAAGTGACTGCAGCCACTAAGTTCCATGCGATATAATGTCAACCCCGGATTAATAAACCATGGTTTATTAATTAGGGGGGGTACTCCTCCACTAGTCATAATCCAATACTTAAATGGTACCCCCCCAATTAACCAGCCTCGGCAGCCCAGGGGGCCACTAATCCAGGGTTGACATTAGATGTTGCTTTGCTGGCAGTGCTAAAGGGACCCTTGCCTGCTCTCCAGAGCGGCAGCACCCGAGATGAATTCCACTGTTGTATGTTGTGCAAAGTTGCCAGGCTGTCTGGCACCAGGCAGCCCGCACGTCATGGAATCAGCTGCAGCACACAACTTGCCAATGCTGGCACTACCACTGGATTCCGTGGGATTGGCAGTGGACGTGATATGACTTTGCTTGGAGGCAAGAATCTGCTGTTGACAGTTGATGCCGTTGATCCTGTTCTGACAGGGTGCAAACAGATTTGACGGGTTCTGCGAATTCCTAGGCTTGGTCCAGCGTGGGCTCGTCCAGGGCGGGCCCTCCGTCGTTTCAAATGGCACATGTTGGTAGCGCAGGACGAACAAGTCGGATGATACATCCAGCTCGGCCAAAGGGCCGATGGGAGACCTGAAAATTGATTTAAGGGGCCGCTTTTGACCCCTTTTGAAATCTTATTTTGAGAGGCCCCCAAATGCAACAATTCCGCTATATTTCCTCACAGACTGTGAGAAAACGAAGTTGGAGTCAGATTTTCGTGCACATGTCCCAAAAAATATGCCACCGACGACACGAAATGACACGTTCCAGGTATACCCGAAAAATCCCGAAGAGCGCCCGACACGTTCTTAAGGAGTGCTTTTTGGAGACCCCTTTTGTGAAGGGGTGCTTTTTGGAGACCCGTAGCCAACCGACACGACGCGCAAGTTACACGCTCTGACACCACACTTTTTGGATTTTCCCCTAAAAATCAAAACAAGTGCGCAGAACGCAAAAAAGTGTCGACACGAATTGACACGCCGGCGACACGCAAAGGATCCCTATCCAACAAGATGTTCCAAAGTGTCAAACTTTCAGACCTTGAAAATTAAGGGCTGCTTTTTGAGAACCCCCTGTGAGGGGTGCTTTTTCCAGACCCTTTCGGCCATGCTGGATGGGTTAGTCTCTTTAAACAAATCAGCGCCTAGAAGCCCTGGGTCTTACAGCACAGGTCTGGGCAATCTCAAATAATGAAAGTCACGGAGGCTAGTCCCTTCGTCAGCCTTCGAGATCAACCATGTGGTCATGGGACTGCGCCCAGCGTGAAAGTGTGGTCACAAAGGGACATCGGTGACGTTGTGACTTGCTTGGCGTTTGAGTTCTAAGTTGTCACTGAACTGTCACCTCAAGACAGTTTGTGCTGGCTCTCTGATGGTGCTTTGCTCAGCACAGCTCTTATCTGCTCAACGTATAGCTGAGGTTGTTTGTGCAAAATCCGAGTTCGACGCTCCAAAAGGCGAGCAATCCTGCAGCATCTCATGAGAACAGCTGTTCTGAACTGTCATGTCTCGCTCGGATACAGTGAAAGCATATGTGAAAGCTATTTTGAGGTGCTTGCAGCGGTTGCGGTCTTTTTCGACTCCGAGCAGTCGGAAAAAATATCCTCATGTGTCCAGGCTTCACAAGGGTGAAAGTAGCACATTTCAAACTTTTTGGAGATGTGGATAAGTTTGGTTTCAAGAATCCAGAGCAGCAAAGGCATTGAGGCAAGTTCAAAACTTATATATTACTTTCAGGCGACTGCCCAAATCCTGAAGAATTGCCAGGACCCAAATCCTGTGGACGGTGACATATATAACTCCCCTGGATTAGGCTGAGAAATCCTGCAAACATTGGGGAACAAAAAGCAGCCACCATTTGTTTGGTAGGCTGCCAGCCGGGTGTCAAGAATCCAGAGCAGGGAACGCAGGGCCTTCCCAACCAATTTAGTGACTTCCCTCAAGTGGAGAGACACCTAGCATTGAGTCAAACTGAAAAAATATACTCTGAGGCCACTGTCACATAGGAAGCGTCAATTGCTCCTGCGACTTCTGGCATGAGAAATTCAAACACTATCAAACACTTCAAGTTAAAAGAGGGTGCAAGGCATCTACAATATCTACAGCCTACGGATCTTTGGGCGTGCGCTGCTGCTGCTCGAAATACCCACAACCAACCCATCGCAAAAAGAAACTATCCCATAGTCCGACAGTACAGGACAGGTGGACAGTTCTCACCAACTTGGGTTGCCTCTCCCAATATTTCATCTCGGATAGCTCATGTAATACGTGCAATGGATGCCTTGGATGCAGTTTGAATCGCTCTCAAATGCCCACTTCAGAGCAAGCGGAGAACGAAAGGTAGTTTTGGGGAATCTGCACGGCCAACCATTGGTGCTGTTTCTGGATGCGGCTCCCTTACCCCGCTCGCCAAAAGAAACGAAGGCTTTGCGACAGGGCCGAGGTGAACAATTCTCACCAACTTGGGCCTCTCCCAATATGAATCTCAGCGGCAATACATGCAATGAATGCCTGGATGCAGCTGGAATCACTGCCAATTTCCCAGGACTTACTGGGGGTCGGCATGAATTGCTATGACTTCTGGCATTGAGATACTTGAAGTTAAAAGAGGTAGGCGCAAGGCATTTACAGCCCACAGACCTTTGGGCATGCACGGCTGCTCAACAAAAGCAATGGCTTCACATGGCTTCACCATGTTCTATCCATATGACAGGGCAAGACAGGTGAACAATTCTCGCCCAACTCCATTGCCTCTGCCGATATTTCATCTCTGATATGTCATGTGCTATATGCAATGAATGCCTTGGATGCAGCTCGAATCGTTCCCAATTTCCCACGACTCGGGGTCAGCACCAATTGCTTCTATGACTTCTGGCACGGAGGTATCGAGATACCGTAAGTTAAAAGAGGTGATAGGTTCAAGGCATCTACAGCCCACAGACCTTTGGGCATGCACGGCTGCTAATTACTTGAAATACCCAGAACCAATCCATGGCAAAAAAAACGACTTCACCATGTTCTATCCAATGGTATCATAGGGCAGGAAATGTGAGCTGTGTTTTCTTTCATTGCTTCAGGACATCCACTATGGTGTATTGAAGATGCGCTCGGGAAGGCTTTGTTGCGGCATCAGATACGAGATGGCCAGCAACTTTGGTCTCGTTCATCCTGACTCCAGTGGTGAAACCTGAACAAACCTGCGAATGCCAGCAACATCCAGCAGATCCGTCTCCAGCACCACTCCACAAAACTGCCACGGCTGGCGAATCTGCCTACCATACATCAAGCAAAACTCATGTCGAAGACTCAAGAACCAGAAGCTGCTAGCCGGCGGGCGCGCTGAATTTGAGAAGTGCGATTCCTTGAGCGAATCAGAAGAACACCAGACCCTTTTCACATCCAAGGTCCCTTGACTTGTGCAAACGAGCAGCGTTCTTTTGCGATACGCGGCCAGTCTAAACAGCTTCGCGTAGCCTCCGCGGAGCCGATAACCAAACGCGGCTCAATTGAGTTCAAAATGCCCAGGCTGCCATCCGGCCCCTTTCATGCAACATTGTTTCGAATTCGGACTGCAAGCCCTGCGAGTGAAAGAGAGAGGTGTCATCATCGGTGTCATCGCAAGTCCTCCATGTCTTGAAAGCCTCCAAAACTGATTCTAAAGACAAAGTGCATACGCTAAGTTGGTCAATTCATTGCAAACAACATGTCCTTTCTGTTCGTTGTTGAGAATTTGAACCTCTTTCAAGGTCGACACTGCAGCCCAAACTTCTTTCTTTTGATTAAACATTTTGAAGTCGGATGTGTCGACCTATAGGACAGATCTGGTGGGTGCCTCCATCAATCTGCATGGGTGATTTGTGGAGATCACACACCAATCTTTCTGTTGCTCTCTCCACCTGTGGCTTGACCAAGCAATCTGAGCTCCACCAAGAGCCATCGTCATTCTGACTGTCTCCACGTCTTATATTTGGATCAACGGGTAAGAATGAGTGCCATGTTGTTGGTGCAGCAGAACAGAAGGAATGACAAACTGATACAGATACATGTATGCTCATTTGGTTACAATCCGCCTTTGCAGTCAAGAGATGCTGGGGGTATATGATGGTATATGAAGGTACTGAAATTTCAGTGCTTGTCAAGTCGGACTCATGTCGATGCCGAACCCTCTGTGGAACAAGTTGCATGTTTGTTGTGCATGCACATCTCACCCCCCCAATTCTTTGGTGTAAACCTAAAGATCGACGGAACTGATCCTTAATTGGTCAACTCCATTTGCAAAATATAGAGAACCGCTGTCCGCAACGACCCCTCTCTGCAAGAGATGCACTCATAGCAACCCATCCAAGATGTGAGTTTGTCACAATGACTTTGCGATGTCTTGTGCGTAATGCCACTTGAACATGAGAGTCTTGTGATCAACAGGTGGCGAAGGGAACTCGACGATGGCATGACTTTCTCCACGGAATACCTTGTCTTGCCTGTATCTGCGCTGATATTTCATCTCGGATACTTCATGCACTACATTCAATGAATGCCCTGAGCCTTGGATGCAGCTCGAATCACTCCCAAACGCCCACGACTGGGGGTCGGCACCAATTGCTTCTATGACTTCTGGCAAGGAGGCATTGAGACACTTCAGGTTGAAAGAGTTTAAAGGAGGTGATGGGCGCAAGGCATCTACAGCCCACAGACCTTTGGGCGTGCACAGCTACTCGAAATGCCCAGAACGTCCCAGAACCAATCCATGGCAACAAAAACAATGGAATGGTGAGCTGTGTTTCACCGTGCCCTTTCCAATGGTATGATAGGGCAGGAAAGGTGAGCTGTGTTTTCTTTTGTTGCTTCCGGGACAACCACTATGGTCTATCGAAGATGCTTTCGCGAAGGCAACGCGGCGGTGCTTGGTTTGCGATGTTTTGCAAAGACAATCCCAACTGAAGCTTGATACCGCGCTGCCCGGGATGAGAACAATTCTGTGACAACCACCTTAAAAGACTGGGCAGGATCACAAACATGCAAACACCTAATTCCAAGCAGAGTTCAAGAGTTGTTGTTGCAAATGAATGGATGGAATGTCTCTGTGAGAGTTCTGTGTGCCTTCCCGGAGCCTTTGCGGAGCCTTCACATCTAAAGCGCCTAGTGTAGTGCTACCCATACAGGGTTCATGTGAGCGGCTGACTAAATTAACGTTGGATTTGCATACCGAAACTCGCGTACTGGTTTTTGAATCTCGTTCGGTGCAGAAAGTAACTCGTTTCACACACCTTGGCACATCATGTGTATAAAACGATCTCGTGCGTACAAATATGTAAGTTCCACACTGGGCAATATTGGGACTCGTTTAGTGGGGTACCATCTCATTTTACATATTGGAAACCACATCAAACCAAAACATGGTACTCTTTTTAGTGGGGTACCATCTCGTTTTCCATAGCAAACCCCAAATTCAGACATCTTTGACCGTATTCAAGTATCACTCCTTTACGGTTAATTGGTCGTCTGCTCATGTGGAGTAAAGACTAAATAAACCATAAGTCGTTGACTATCTGAATCTGCTCTCACATGCTGCCTTCGCAAAATGCCTTCGTGGCCGAAAACCACAGAGCCTAATGCCAATTGCCTTTGCCTGCCTTCGCACCTGGTATAAGCCCGAATAAAGTGCCTTCTGGCATTGCGATACTTGAAGTTAAAAGAGGTAGGTGCAAGGCATTTACAGCCCCAGACCTTTGGGCATGATTGCCACTGCCAATATTTCAGGTGGATGTTTCATGTGCTTCATGCAATAATGGATGCCTTGGATGCAGCTCGAATCGTTCCCAAATGCCGACTGCATGGGGGCTTCAACTGCAAAATGAGTTCGCAGTGCCTGGACTGGCGCCCAGTTTCTTTCATGCAACTTTTCCCCGAATTTGGGGCACGCCCAGAGAGCGAAAGAGATAGGTTAATTACCATGGCTTTGTCATCAGAAAGTATGCAGCTGCAACACTGCTACGCAAGTCCTTCATGTCTTGAAAGGGAGCTAGCTTAGTAGGCTGGCCTCCAAGAATGATTCCATGAACAAAGTGCACAAGAGTGCACAAGACGTCAGAGGGACCGAAATCTAAGTGCCTGTCAAGTCGGACTCATGTCGATGCAACCCAAACAAAACTGATTGGTAAGAACCTGGTGCCGAATCCCTCTGTGGAACAAGTTGCATGTTTGTTGTGCATGCACATCTCACCCCCCCAATTCTTTGGTGTAAACCTAAAGATCGATGGAACTGATCCTTAATTGGTCAACTCCATTTGCAAAATGTAGAGAACCGCTGTCCGCAACGAACTCCTCTGCAAGAGATACACTCGTAGCAACCCATCCAAGATGTGAGTTTGTCACAATGACTTTGCGATGTTTTGCGCATAATGCCACTTGAACATGAGAGTCTTGTGATCAACAGGTGGTGAAGGGAACTCGACGATGGCATGACTTTCTCCACGGAATACCTTGTCTTGCTTTCACTTGCAGTCGCTTGCGCAACTCAACTGATCTCAACTGTCGTGTCAAGGCCGGACAAGTGAACAATTCTCCTCAAATTCCGTTGCGCCAATTCCGACTTCACTCTTTCCTGCCGACTCAGTGGTGAAGCCTGAACAAGCCTGCGAATGACAGCAGATCCGTCTCGAACAACAACTACGGAATAGGGATCCCACATGGGTTGTGATAATCCCCTACCAACCAGGTAGTAGAACCCCCTAAGAACCATCAACCAACCAGGGCTTTTGACACTGCTCACTTGACATCAGACTCTTGTGATCAAAAGGTTGCAAGAGGAACTCGACGACAATGGCATAACTTTCTCACCACACAAAATGCTCTGTCTTGTTTTCGCTTCAGCCATGCTGAAAACCTTGATGGATAGCTATATTATGCTATATTATATATATATATATATATGTCTCTATGCCATAAGGGTTCCCTCACGCCAGTGCTTCCGGACTGCTTACACCACTGCACGTTTAGCTTTCACGGGGATTGTGGGTAGAAAAGCCCTACGCGCAGCTTACGCGAGAACATTTTTTGAAGATCTTAATATTCCAAAAATCCTGGCATCGGTAGTCAGAATTTGGCAACCTTTGCGTTTAACCTAAAATTACGGCATTTTTACCGGATGATTGCGATGGAGTGAGTCTGGGTTGGATGAGATGTCCAACGCATCCTCAACAGCTCACCGTATATCACGGTTTCTCACGATTCGTCACGGTGTTTCCGACAAATGTATACAAATGTCACTATTTTGCGTGGTCAAAATACGATTCATCACAAATGTTGAGTACGGACATCGAAAAACACTGCATTTCGCAAGTGCAGGCAAATAGACCCAACATTCAATCCCACGAGCTCGGACCCCTGTGAACTTGAGAGGCTTTGGTGAAAAAGCATCAGCACGAAACGAGTCTACGATATATACCTTATGATTCCAAAGGCCCCATATTTGCAGGTCGCACTCAGAAAGGCCGCGCTTTCAGGGGTCGCTCAAGATAGGACCCCTAGCAAAGCACCGCTCAAAATTCATTCGAAACCCTGGACAACACCTATCTACAATGTGCAAACCTCTCTGTCTGGCCACGATTTAGAAGTCCACCCACATGGCCGCGCACCCAACCGCAATGCATGAAATATGCGCTGCCCTGGCTGCAAGATTCCGTGAATGGATTTTCTAGCGGATTTACCATTTTTTTGCTACGTTTTTTTCACGACTTTTTCACGCTTTTTCACGGTATTTCAGGGCCTTTGATCGAGGTCTGGGGTCGAGCTCACGTTTTTTTCACGCTTTGTTCATGTATGTTTTCTTCGTATTCTGACATGAGTTTTGGACATACCATTCAACCGTTGCTACAGGGAAGCAGCACAGCGGAACCAAAACCAAAAACTAAACCATGGTTGGGGCCAGAAAGGGTCATATTGAGCCCGCATGTTTCAAGGTCTTTGAAAATCAATCCAGCTTATTTTGAACATGCACATTTGAGGGTCGTTTCTGCATATTTGAGGGTCTTTCAATAGTGAGTCTGAGAGGCCCGCAAAAACGAGGTCGCAGAAGCACAAGGTATACAGCTTTTCCTGGCTCCGGTACCAAGTGTGTCACGGTCAAACCGCAAGGTTCGTTGACATGTCATAACCTTGGGGAGGTCCCATCCCTTGTCCACGTGGTGTCCGGCCATGTGAACAAAAGAGCAAGAACAATTCTGCACTCTATCGCATTTCCCTGCAGATTGCAGACGTGAGCCACGCAGGTTTTCTTTTCTATGACCTATGGGATCTATCTAATTACCGGTCACGTCGACTTCAAAACTGCCCGTCATCAACATGCAACCAGCTCATTTTGGCTCTGACGAGCTCGGAACCCTTTGAACTTGAGAGGCTTTGGTGAAAAGCATCAGCACGAAACGAGTCTACGATATACAGCTTTTCCTGGCTCCGGGACCAAATGTGTCACGGTCAACCCGCAAGCTTTGTTGACATGTCATAACCTTGGGAAGGTCCCATCCCTTGTCACAGTCGCAAGCCAAAAGTATATAACATGCCTGCGGGCCTGCTGCAGAGCTTCAGAATCATCTGCATCTGTTGGAATCTACTGCTGCTTCATGCTCGACGTGGTTGAGGACTTGACCACCATATCGGAGAGCATGTTTTTGTCATGGTAGCAGCTCGCTGCGCACACATTGCATGTGGATGAACCACAAAGCTGGGTCGGGGCACTGTGGGAAGTCATCCTTGGTCTTCCAAACCTGAAGTTTCCACGAGCCTTTGAGTTTTAGAGCATGAACTCCCACCATGTCGGAAGCATTCTACTAGCCAAACGCTGTCCTCAATGGATATCTCCTGGTTGACTTTCACTCTGATTGACGGACTATGACGCAAATCCTCTGGAGTTCCTCATCGCTTCCACTCCCCAAGCTGGGCAAGCTCGGCACTCCCTGCGCTTCACCTGCAAAGTTCACAGGTCATTGCAAAAAAAAGACGTTTGTGTCTGGTTGTAATCATCTCTTTATTGCCTTCCAAGCCGAAGCGGCGTCAGTGACTGCCTCAAGAGCTTGCCTTCCCTGGTGAATTGCCAACTCATGCCAACTCCTTGATGAGCGTGCTCCTCACATCTCTTGACACCCTCCCTATGAGACAAAGCTGGGGACCAAAGAACTTCGACCTCTCAAGCGGCACAAGCAGGCATGGATCTGTTCACATGGCGCATCAAACAAGCAGTGACATTGTTACCGGAGAAACGGAAAGGAGTTAATTAAAGCTTGCTCACTCTGTGGTCTACATCTTTCCCAAACGAGTGGAGCCACTGTTGTTCAGGCAACTAGACTGCGCCACCGTACCCTTGGCTCTGCAAAAAACTTCCTTACAAATGATACTGTAGGCCAGGGATGCTGGAGTGAATCTGTGGATAGGTGTGCGCATTCTGTGAACATCTTTGTGGATGCCATGTGATTTCGTTTCCATCTTGTGGCTTTTGCATTCCAAACGCTAGCGCTCAGACCATTGCCAACACATGAGCGGTGTTCAAAATTGATGTTAAATTGAATGGAAATTATTCCCCCCTTGCGCAAACGCTTACGCTATGCTTGCGCGATCGCAGTGGGAGCTTGCGCGGGGAACATGTTTACAGATTTGCTTGCGCGAGCTTGCGCGAAGTTGATTTTGATGATGGATTTTGATCAGTTTTGATCAATTGTCTCTAGAAAGGGTACATGAACGCAAACATAAACGGACCTGTTCCCATGGCTTATCAAACGAGCAGTCCAGGAGAAACGGAAACGAGTTGCAGGTTGCTCACTCTGTGATCCACATCTTTCCCAACCAAATGAGTGAAACCAATGAAGCTGGCGCATCAAACGAGCTGCAATCCACATCTTTCCCAAACGAGTGGAGCCG
>Ga0126342_10016089_pt1 | contig 13062 bp, 9 predicted proteins | sample Cyp1metagenome_FD_92528 | JGI IMG/M metagenome (GOLD analysis project Ga0126342, IMG submission 92528) | Coral microbial communities from Lord Howe Island, Old Settlement Bay, Australia - Cyphastrea 1 metagenome | ecosystem: Host-associated > Invertebrates > Cnidaria > Coral ... | reverse complement strand
TATATACATATATATATATATATATATCCATGCATAGAGAATGTGCCTCATGGTTATTTTCCATCGCCAGTGTCAGCTTGGAGTCCTTGATATACCCTCCGGTAATTTCATACAGCTTTTGACAATGGCCCATTTATAATTGATTTACCTACTAGAATGGTGATGTTCCATAATTATGTGTTTACGGGTAACAATCAGAGATGAATAGTAGTGGAATAAGGGCTATAGTATATAATAACACGAGCATATATCAATATCACTAAATATCCTGGTTACTGTAATGACCCCCGCGCTACTGTGGATTAATACCCGTGCTTGTCAGATTAATCATTTGTTTCCTGGTTGGATTCCTACCTCTTGTTGATGAAATCACCATTTTCACAAGCAAAAAAAACATATTCAACAAGAATGGCTGAAACCACCATTGGTTGAAAAGCATTGTTTTCTTGAACAAAAAGCATCTTTGGCTTGATTCACCAGCATTTTGTTACCCTCTGGTAATCAAACATGCAAACAGAAAATCATCCATTTGCATATGCTTTTCCAAGCTATACACCTCCATCTATAGTTCGGGCATATCCTGGCAGCACGCCATGTTTGATGGCACGAGGCTAACACCCTCGTGCTGGCTTTAGATATCACTATATATCACTATATATCACTATATATCACTATATATCACTATATATCACTATATATCACTATCACTATATCAGTTATATTCCCATGTTTCCCAATGAATCATCATTTTTGCTACATCTTTGCTATATCTTCCCATGATATCATCAGTTATATCCCATGAAAAATCACCATGTTTCACGGTGAATTCCTCGTGTTGAAAAACATTTTTCGCCCAGGAGCCGGGGAGCTCGGTGACGCCGGTGCCTGCGCCAAGCTGCTTGTCCCGCCAAAGGAACGCCTAAGGCGGCGGCGAACTAACCACGAAGTTGGAACTATCATATGACCACTATGGTCACTCATATGACTATAATATGGTAATTTCACTAACCACTATGGCTAACTTAATAGTGAATAGTTCGGCCATAAAAGGGGATGATGTCCCTAAAATATACCATTATTCCCAGTGAGGGAGAACGGTGAGGTCGTTATAATTTACCCAGATTAATGACACAGTGAGCTAAATATCTAAATGGGCTTAGTTAAGGGTTATGGCTGGTATACTTCAAAACTGTGAATATGCTTGATGGACATGATATTTAGTGGGATATAACCATGATATAACTAACTAATGGCTGATAAGGTTTAGTTCAGCAGCTTAACGATTGGATTTATGGCAAATACATCATGATATATGCAGCTAGTTAATGGAGTGAACATAAACCGACAAACATAATAATTGGGGGGGTACCACCTTGTACAGTTGTTTCAGTTGCACAAACCCCAGTTGAACAGTGTTCAAAACAGGACACGTCATTCAATTACACCAATTGGTTAGGATACCCAGTTCATGGATTATGATAATCAGCAAATATTTCTTGCACGATACAAAGCTTAGTATGACCCCATGCATTCATCAAACAACAGCGACTTTGGATGATTATAGGCTAATTATAGGGGTTACCCATCAAATCTGGGTATGAAAAAAACTGGTAACCGATGTATCAGAGATTGCGGATGATTACCTGTGCATGTTTGACTGGATGTTTCATGGGCATGCAACTGAATATGTAACTTACCAACAAACCCCAGTTGATGAGGATTCGATTTAACCATCAGTTAAAGGTGGTTGGCTGATGACAATAGGGTGTTACACTAGCCTTGATATTTTGGCGATCACATTCCAGCGTGGGAATGTGCATCAAGCGACCATTATGATGGATTCTCCAATCACTGAAACAGCTGGGTTCGGACATAAGGGATGGGCCACCATTCTAATTTTATGGCATGTTTATATGTTGTTTCCATACAAGAGGTATCCATTTGATAATTAAAAAAAAGGATCAACATGAGATATGCGTTTGTTTTCTTAATGTTTGTTTAACTTGGATTTGTCCAGAAATTTAGCAAACAGTTTGCAAATTGTGTGATGGCCATTCTAATGCTGAAGAATATGATAAACCTTTGGAATTTAGGGGACCATGGTGGACCCTATCTCTGGAGAACCTCGAAGACCGACCCAACGAACGGAAAAAACGCTTGGATACACCGACTGGAGCGAGCGAACAATTGGCATACTGCCTCATGGTTGTCAGCTAAAAGTATCAACCTCAAAACGCTGTAAATGTAGGTTCGATGTGGCACCAAGGCAAAAAGCCACAGTCTAATTTTTTTGTGAGTCTAAAACTTACTGGTGCTCAGCAGGGAATGAGAGAATGATCCATAATCACTAGTAATAATCATCTCAGCAACCCCCATTCTCATCCATTCCCTACGTTTAGCACCAGTAAGAAAAGATTCTTAAAACATCATTTTTCAAACTGTGCATGTTCCCATCTGTCCCGGTCTTTCACATAGCTGCGCCAAGTGGCGAAGAAATCGCTTTCGATGGTTTTTTGCTCTCTGGCTCCTGATGCTTGGAGATTGGAATCGAGGAACAATTGCCAAAGAAGATCACTGGTTGGTGGTATACCTACCCCTCTGAAAAATATGAGTTCGTCAATGGGAAGGATGACATCCCATATATTATGAAAAATAAAAAATGTTTGAAACCACCAACCAGATTCACCAGATCAAGATTCCAGTGATGTGGTTTTCCCAGCTCATGAAACAGAATTGCAACACTTAAGGATTTGCATGGCTGTTTTGCGCAAAAAAAATGAGAAAATGCCGTAGATTGCAAACCCATAGGATCCATGGTGCTGGTATATATGCTAACATTGGGGGTATATTGATGGGATCCATGTTACCACATATAGCATACATGGATCCTATGGGAAATGGCATTGACCAGCTCGAGCTGTTCCAGGTTGACCCCGTCGTAATGGTGTCATGCATCCAGGCACTTTGCTGCGAAAAATTCTTCGAATACGGTGACTTGGGCAGTTGTCTAAATTGATCCAACTGCTGTACCAAACAAGACAAACAAGACAAACAAGGACATAATATATATATATATATGCTGGCATACTACTGAGCCTCAAGAGTCAAATGTGTTTACTGCGCAGTACTCCAACGATAGCACAACCATGTTTGCTACTCATTCTTTTCGGAGAATTCTCATCCTGTTTGAAGGTCTGCTGTTGAGGATAAACTCCAAATCTTGGTCCATGGCGATGTCCGAATGTGTTAAGCCTGAAATTCACTGTATTGATGACAATATGATGACAATATCATGGCCATACTCCTATCATCTCCTGTGTTTTCGGAAAATAACCGTCTTGATGGGGAAGTCCTAGTGTCTTGAACACAATCCTTGTTGACGGTGAAACGATGTGGTGAAATACCCATGCTGGGGGTCGGCATGTTCTTTTGAGTGATTTTCTCATTAATTCTTGTGAATCCTGATTTTATTTATTGAATCCTTCTTCCATTTTCCTGAAAACAGTGTAAGTTCTCCGGCTGTGATCCTCAAGTTGTGCTAGTGAAATCCTTCGTAAAACCATCTGTAGTTTTATCCCATCCAAAAGGGTTGTCAGCGGGGATGATCACCTAAAAAACGGGAAGAACTTGTATAAAGATATACCTATATATATATATAATCCTATATACATATATTAATATATTAAGGCAATAAGATATAATAAGATATATCAAACATATACATATCAATATACAGGAATAAGAATTATTAAGATACAACAATATATATATATATATATTCATATTAAGAACGAAAGAATTGACGTCCAAATCCCCTGGCCTCCACTGGGTCCTCCCTGGAGAAATCAAAGCCACCCTGGCGGTGGAAAATCCCGTCCATTTCCCTCACATCACCATCGAAAACCATACAGTATATATATAGATATCATATACCTTATTATCTAGATTGAATCTATATATTAGATTATAATATTATAATATATTATAATATAATATATTATATTATATTACATTACATTATATTACATTATATGTTTGACAGATATCTTTGACAGCTGCCATTTTTGGACCTCGAGTTCGAATTCATCACGGATGGAGCTCCCACCACCCAGGACCATCAAGGATGCTTGCTCCAATGAGTGGGTCTGCGAAGGTTGCCGCCTATGCCGAGATATGGAGGATCATAGAGGTATATGGTAATACGTCGCTAACCAAGCAAATGTTCGATATGAAACCCCCTGTCAATTTTTTTGACATCTCTACTAAATGGTTTTACCCAAAAAACAACATTTGACATCATAATATGATTAACATATCATTTTTACCTCTCTACTAAATGTGGATCATGGGTCTAGAGATGTTTACTTGATTTTTTTTGAAAAATCATGATTCTCTACTAAATGGTATCTAGAAATTTCACACTAAATTTTTGGTTCACTTTCCGGGACCTAGGTCATAGCATTTAGTAGTGGAAATTGGCAGGAGGATGGATATGATATATATATATATATATAATATAGATAGATAGTCAGTTGGGATGATGAAATTCCCAATATATGGAAAAATAAAAAATGTTCCAAACCACCAACCAGTATATATACAGTATATATGTATATATAAGGAAAGGAACCTGGAGGTATATGATATGTAATATCATGTAATGAACAAACACAATGTGGGTAGGCACCAAGACTTCCTTAAGCACATACATACTTCTAAGGCGCTGAAAATCTTGCAACGCAACCCGCTGCAGCTATATTCTCAAGTCACCATAGGAGGTCGATGATTAAACAAAGTTTAGGGATATGCATGGCCAGGAAACTGCATCCCTGAAGTTTTCCCCTGGAAATATAGGTTAAACATCGCATGCGAGTGGATGATCAAAGGTACCAACCCCACAAAAAAAACTGGCATCGCCTGCAGTTATGGCCCAACAAAAATACTGGTTACAAATGGGATGAAATAACTCCGCTGTAGTTGGTTATGTATCATTAGAACCCCATGAAAATAACTGTGAGTTGGGCCATAACTGTGTAAATGGATGTTCATCCCAAGAAAACGGATGGTTTTTCGGTCTTGACCCTGGAGAAAACCTCTGGGATTAGAATCGATTGGAACTTTATTTTTTTTGGGGGGGGGTGTGATGGGTAGTAATCCCGAACCCAGAGCCCACATCCAGATATGGAGGCTTCCTAAAATGAGGGTACCCCCAAATTATCCATTTTTGTTTGCGAGATTTTCCGATATAAAACCATCCAGCTATTGGGGGTTCCCATTTATGGAAACCCCCATATTCATGGATTTATTTGTGTACGGAACCACCAAAAAATAAAACATCTTCCCATCATCGATTCCCCAAGTCGTCGATTTCCCATTGGGATCCCATTGGGAAAACTGTGAAAAACATTTTTTTCAGCAAATCCAAGTACTTCCAACGCCAGTGTCGCACCTCGCTAGCGCCAAATCGATGGACATGCTCTGCTCTCCCACCAGCCCCACTGCTGCCGCACGCAGCTCCGCAAGCTCGGGAAGGTCCGCGAGCTGCGCATCCGCGTCGCGAGGGGTGGCGATCTCCAAAGCTCCTGGGGAGCTTTGGTGCAGTGGTGGTGGAAATGACTCAAATTGAGGGTTTCCTAAAATGGTGGTACCCTCCGATAAAAATTTGAACCACAGGTTGTACCCTCTGGTAAACTAACACAAGTATGGAAAATTACAATTTTTCCATGGGAAAATCCACTATAAATGGCAATTTTCAATAGCTATGTTAGTTTACCAGAGGGTACCCCCAAATCATCCGAAACTAGACCATCTTTAGTAATGGTGGACGCTGATTAGTGTAGGGCCCCCCCTCAAAGAATTTTAGTCTACTCAATAACTCGGCATTTTTGGGGGGACCAGGTCTGGGAAACTCAGGGTGATGACTTAAGTAAGGATTTCAATTGAAATCAATTATTGAGTTTCCTTTTATATAAACCTCCAAAAAATTGATAAGACATGATTTCAATGCATATGGTTTTCAAAAGTAAATGGACTAGCTTTACCCAAAGAAAGGTGTATAAAGGTGGATAAAGCTCCTGAAGAAATTGGATCTGAGAAAAGACTTCTCACAATAGAGCCCCACAAGCAACAAACGGCAGGATACTCAATTAGTCTGGAAAAAACTCACAATAGGGTACCAGGACACGAATCGGTGTACTACATTATTGAAACCTATGGTGACTTGGAAAGTCCACTTTAGAAAACATCCAAATGACCTCAGTAGCCTTTTTTTCCAAACAAAAAAAACTGGTCCTGGAGGCGACTCATCTCGCAATACGACATGACTATCTGACCATCCCCAGATACTGCCAGATACTGGGATTCTACCCCGGGGATTTTTCGGTGATTTTTTTGGGAAACACTTCGTCACTTCGCTATGGAAAAGCAGCATTTTATAACATGGGTACCCTCTGGTAAACGTTTACAACAAACGAACTGGAAAGATCCACCATGCTATTAATGGGAAAACATTTTGACTGGGCCATTTTCAAGAGCAAGCTGTTAGTTCACCAGAGGCTAATTCATCTATTTCTATGGGCCATGGCTTCCATAGCTGTGTTAAACTATTGGAGTGTAACGGTGTATTCCTACACTTGACAAGTGGGTAACTGAAGTCACCTGCCACACTGGCACCCATAAACTTTGGACAAGCTCCAACCTCGAGAAAGGTTGGGTCAAGGAGAGTAAGCAAGAATCAAAGGCATAAATCATGTTCAAAGCCTTTGAAAAGGATAGTATATTTAGTCCCTAAAATACATTTAAAAAAAACACGTCAAAAATAAAATTCTGATCAAGTCATGAATGAATTTACGTGTATATTTCCTCAAAAATTAACTCTTCAACGTTCCTGAAGTTTCCGGCATGTGGTCAGTTGCATGGGTACCGGGTCATCCCTGGAATCGCCTGGGTCTCGGATTTCTGGTAGAAACCTATGGAGGTTTCCTCAAATATGGATACTCCAGGCCATTGGTTTTCCCATTAATTATCAACAATTTTGGATACGTTTACCCATGTTTACCCCATTTTAGGAAATCTGCATATATTATATGCATAATGGGGGTCAAAAAAAAACAACAAACCTGCCACAACGGAGTTTTCACCACTGACTCACTGTGCCCGAAGGCCTTCGCGGAGCTGAAGACCTGGATCTGGCAGGAAATCGATCTTCACTGGATCGATTTCTGGATGAATTTCAGGTGGAGTTTCCATTACATCCAGTTTTTTTTGTGTATCATGAGTGCCAACAATCAATTGCTGAGGTTTGGTCAGTCGTCTGGTTTACTCTCCCATCCCTGTGAATCCAAATACTTCGAAAGGAAGGTACTTGCATCCATATGTCTACGTTTTTTCTTCAATCTTGCGGCTTTTTGTTGTCAGAAAAATGCCATCCATGTATAATCATATATATATATATCCATGTATATATATATCCATATATATATATTATACACGTGAATTTTAGATGTTCAGCACTTGGGAGCAGCAATTGTGTCCGCAAAATGTCGGAAGAAACGAACTTGGCGAGTTCCGGAATCCGTTCCGGAATCCGTTCCGGAATCCTGCTGGCCTGTTTTAACAAGTTTAACCCATCCTTTGTGATCAGCCACGTTGCTTGCTGAATCATAGTTTACCAACGAAAAAGACTTGGATGAACATAATACATCCCACTTAGAAAGTGGTGTATAATCCATATATAGCCCATATTTCGTCCCACACTAGGGACATTCCATGTGTATATATATATATATGCCATATATAACGGTATAATGCATTCACTCTATCTTCGAGCAACCTTGGCCAGGTGATATCACCTTCCGCTAAATCCAAAAAACATCCCAGCATGGAAAGTCATGTCGAAACCACATGAAACCAGCTACAACACAGGATATATATATATACTTATACATTAATCATCATTAATCCCATTCTATTTTTGCTGAAGGGAAATCCATTAAAAAAAAAAAAAATCTCCATTATCCATCTGATCCACATGTTGCTTGTCTATAGAATCCATGACAAAAATATAACTATGATTAACTATGGGTATAGACCTAAATTGCGTACCCCCAAAAAAAATCGATGATATCTGTGGTACCCAATTTATCCAATTGGGTATAAGTCAACCAATTGGTCACTACAGATATCAAAATTGGGTACCCCTCCAAAAAAGTAGATTATTCACCAGGTATGTTGGATATTGGATTCAGTAAAACCTGGGTTGGGTATTCATTGCCAATCTGAAAGATACCCTGCAAAAAATGACAAATTCTTTGCTGGTGAACGTAGATATTCCCATTAATACCAAAAGACTGGATTAAAATGGATTAAAGTATCCATGTAAGATTCAGTAAAACCTGGCTATATCCAATATCCAACATACCTGGTGAATCCAATATCAGGTACAATTGGGTTGACTTCTGGTGCTTCAATTTTCCACGGGAAAACGCCACGGGAAAGCCTTCATCCGCGACAGCTTCGCCGCCGTCGTCGTGCCGTGGGGCTGACTCCACCTGGTCTTTTTGTTGAGCCGAAAATTGGGATTCACCCAGCAAAACTGGGAGGATTGACTGATGTTCAACATCTTTGAGATGGGATTTAATGACTGTTAGATGTTAAACATCTTGGAGATGGTTTGAGATACTCCGGGTCGCACATGTGTTTTGTTGTGCATTTATGTCAAAACGCCACATTCTCAGACCAAGATGGGAACTTGGGATCACTCCAGCGGTGAAAAATCTTGGTAGCATAAAGGACATCCCAAAGACTTCGTATCTATCAATGGATTGGTTTAAAGGAAAATCTTAACCGGAAACCATGGTTCTTACCATCAAATATAAGGGTTTCCTGTAAATTGTCCCGTCATCCAATTCTATGAATCTACTTAGTTGGTGGTAAAACAATTCCTCTGAAGACACATGGAGTTAAAGTCAGTTGGGATGATGACATTCCCAAGATATGGAAAGTCATAATCCACATGTTCCAAGCCACCAACCAGACTTACTTATATGTTATGTTTCTATCAAAAGGACATCCTGAAATCCGAAATATCCGAAATCTTTCGGCTAATCATCACATCACATTGTTCACCAAACACTTCTGCGGAGATGATAGCGCCTCCACGCGGCCTTGCTCTACGGCTGGCACTTCCTCTGGTGCTTCCAGCGCCTGGTGGCCATTTTTCTGTCCCAATTTGATAGAATTTAAGGGTGAAAAATGGTGAAACATGTTGGTGTCCCCAAGGTGTTAAGATGACCTGAAAAATTGGTGATACCCTCTGGTAAACTAACATAACTATGGAAAATCACAATTTTTAATGGGTAAATCCACTATAAATGACAATTTTCATAGCTATGTTAAATTACCAAAGGGTAGTGATTTTGGAATCCAAACTTAAATTTCAACTGGAATAAAAACTCAACGAATCACTACCGAAGAATGAACTTGGCATTACATGGCATTACGACAGCTCTGACCTTGAAGGTTGTGAACAAAACAACGTTCGAAACCCGACAGAACAGTTGTTTCAGACCGCAGTAAAAACTCCACTTCAGAAACCGCGGTTAAGTCTGACTGTCTATAGATAGGCCTGAGGTACAGAATCTTCCAGGCCCATAGGATCCATGTATGGTATATATGCTAACATTGGGGGTATATTGATGGGATCCATGTTACCATATATATCCATATATAGCATACATGGATCCTATGGGAGGTAATCCGTCACATCTTCTAGGCCGTTAAGGGAACCTTAAGGGACCATCCGAAAAAAATATAAGGGTCGCCCGGCTTGGTGCGATGCGTCTCGTGGCGTTGACGGTCGGTCTTGGCGAGCTGTTCGTTTGCAGAGACGAGCAGTGGCTGAGCAGTTTGTATTCCTATAGAAAAACTGTCCTCTCCTTCATTTTTGGCAGAGTATCTGTGTCTGGTTGGTGGTGCAATAACCATCTTGAAAGATATGAAAGTCAATGGGAAGGATTATCTCATATAATCCATTCCCCCCATTACTAAACCTCCCCCAAATAATAAAAACTAGGGTCCATCTCCAATTTTGGAAAATTTCAGGTTGGCCAATTTGACTGTTAATCGATCCCCTTTAGAAAACAATTTTAAAAATAAAGCTACCATTTGTGGGTTTCGCGCCCTAATAATAAAAACTAGTTAACCCCGGGGTGTTTATTATTAGGGTCCGTGAATTTCATTAAGGGTTTCAATTTATTAATAGGGTCCGCTTCGAAGTCCAAATTTTGGCAATATTTCAATTGCGTTATATAAGGAAATTTAATGGATTTTGAAATCGAAACAAATAGTTTTGTTTATTAAGGGTTTCAATTTATTAATAGGCTTCGCTTCGAAATCCAATGGATTTTGAAATCGAAACAAATAGTTTTTTTAATTAAGGGTTTCAATGTATTACTAAGGTTCCCTCATAATAAATACCCCCCCATAATCATAAAAACTACCTGAGGTGTTTATTATTTGCGGGGTGGCGTTTAGTATTAGGGGGAAAGGATTGTTATGGAAAATCAAACATGTTTGAAACCACCAACCAGGTGTACATAATTAGAACCCAAAGGACCCTTGGATTGCTTCGGACTGCTAAAGCTTCATTTTGTTGGTCGAAGCTACGAGACTTGGAGTGATTATTGGACTTCCTGGGATATACATCAGTCGTATTAGATGAGGGTTTAGGGTCATAGTTTGATACCTCATTTTATCCACAATGTGTGGCTCTTGAAACTATTAACTTTTCAGAAACAATGTGGTAAAGTAAATAACAAACCATCCCTAAAACAACGATGAATAGGTGGTAAGCATCACCCAATTGGTAGGGGTTTTGGCCTTTTCAAAAATACCTGGACGAACAAATAGGGGAAAAAAACACAGAAATGAATAGAAATGAGGTCACTTAGGGATGATTTTTGTTGGTAAACATGATGACCTCGGCCAGTGAGGTCATGGTTTCCGATGACTAACCCTGCTTGGATGGACTTGGTCTAGGTGATAGAGATTACTAAAGGGCTGTATATTGTATGTGTATACCCTACTCATATCCTTTGGGCGCGAATTCTATGGTTCATGCGTGGTCAACCATGTTCATATTCATACACATGGTTTATACCGTACTTGTACGGTTCATGCATTCACACCGTCGAAACTATAAGGGCAATAAGCCATCATAAAAAACACATTGACAAGAACTAACCTAAGCATACAGAAATAAATACATGAACATTATACACATATATACCACACATATATACACACTGATTATTACACATAGGATTCATGTATGCTATATATGTGGTAACATGGATCCCATCAATATACCCCCAACGTTAGCATATATACCATACATGGATCCTATGGGTCAGGGCATATGAACCGAAACAAAGGTCTCCCTTCCGAACAACGGTCCCCCGCCTGCATCTCCGTCGGGAGCCGATCTCCTTTGGGCTCCTCTTTGGACGGCGCAGCAGACGCCTGCGTTGGTCGTTGGTCTCGGGGACCGGAGAACACAGCAGGACCGTTTTGAAAGAAGATGACCCAAGGGCTACAGCATACTGTACATACGTATATATATATATATATATATATATAGGATATACTAAGGTAAACTATATATGGATGTGTATATTTTTATACCATGGAATATTATTTTTGGATTGGAATCTGGGTATAGTAGTGTTTGGGAAAACCAAACAAAATGTGGAGATTTACCAGGAACAAATATGGAAAGTCAGGAAAACTAAGTGGATATCACCGAGAGACAAGTTGGGATTGTTCGCAAGAATCATCTAGTCAACAAAGTAAGACTCATGGTAATGTACGCAAGAAACATATCAATATGCGGACAGAATGAAAAAAAATAAAAACAACCATGGGTCAATGAATGATGCAATGTAATAAGATGCAGTAAGATTGTTGCGCAGTACAATCAACAAAACCAGTGCGATAGACTGCAACCAATGCACATTTTGCCAAAAGTCACGTGGCACCATCTCAAGACTTTGCAACAGCTGTCAAATGAGCAGCGCTCAAAACCCGAAATGTTGTCCCTTCAAAAACTACGTAAGGGCATTTTTTTTCGGTGTTCCCATGTCATTGATATCATATATTATAATAAGCCCCAATGTGTGTATGTACATATATTGGTTGGTGGTTTCAACCCCTCTAAAAAAATATTAGTCAGTTGGGGTTATTATTCCCAATATATGGACCATAAAAAATGTTCCAAACCACCAACCAGTGAGGCTTGTAAAAGACAGACCCAATGTTAATTTACCAGAGGGTATATATATATGTATATAATATATATATATATATATATACATATATATGTGTACGTATATATATATATTATGTATATAAATATATGTGTACGTATATATATATATATATATATATCAAGGGTGGTAACGCCCCTGAACTCATCATGCACTTTCCGCTCAAATCGGGGTGTGAGACCTGGACTGGACTGGTCTCTGGTGACCAGTCGAGCTTGCGAACATGGCCCATTTAGTTCGTTGATTTGCCATTTTTGTTACGAAAAAACATGTTACCCGCATGTTAAACTAGGTCACGAAGCCTGTAACGGCCCTGCTGTTTTTTCATCTTTTCAGTCGCAGATTTGTGTCTTTCGCAACCCTCACAGCGTTTTCTTGGTCTGCCCATTTGTTCAATCGCTCATTTTGGTCTGCGTTTTACAGTGTTTTGTGTCTGCGAAGTCGTAATTCCAATGCGTTTAATCATGAATTTGAATTCCTAAACGCAAAAAAAAATGGAAATTTTCTTACCAACAACATGGAGAACAGCTCAGTTCCTTGGGGATATACCGTTTCAATGCTGACCATTTCTTGTCAATGCACTGCGTGCCATGCGTCTTGTGTCCCCGTTTACGCCTTTTACGCGTAAATTCCATTTTGACATGACTGACCTGAAAACATTTTCGGCCCAAGGACTTACTGTGACTGGCCCATGATTTGTTTCCATCTGCAAAAATATGAGACTTTGGCAATGTACGTT
>Ga0126342_10016088_pt1 | contig 13062 bp, 12 predicted proteins | sample Cyp1metagenome_FD_92528 | JGI IMG/M metagenome (GOLD analysis project Ga0126342, IMG submission 92528) | Coral microbial communities from Lord Howe Island, Old Settlement Bay, Australia - Cyphastrea 1 metagenome | ecosystem: Host-associated > Invertebrates > Cnidaria > Coral ... | reverse complement strand
CATATTTTCTATAATTCAATATTCCCCCTTAAAATGCATTCAAATTGCGAATCGATGGACATACAGTCACCGACAGAATTATGGAAAAAAATAATTATGGAAACAATAATTATGGAAAAAAAAGGTTCGTAACTTTTCTATCATAGACAGGCGGCGCCTGTAAATTGAAACGTGTTTTTTTTTTTCCATAATTCTGTCGGTGACTATATGTATATATATATATATTATATTAATATAATATATATATAATATTATATAATATATTATATATATTATATATATATATATTTGGATAGGGAAATTGAGGTTGTAAACCATGGGATTTGGAGGTAAACCATGGTAAACCCTATCTTGATCACTGCAGATTCACATGGTTCAAGGAAACATATACCCGAACCCTTCAAAACACTCGTCCTGAAGACCATCTAAAAAGGAAGTGACAACGTGTTGCAACCGTGTTTTGTGGACATTGATTGAGGCGAATCATTCCCATCATTGTTCATAACTTTCTGGGCCTAATAGGCAACCTTCACCAACTCCACTAGGTGCAACCTTCACCAGATTCTTTTCACGTGTTTCTCATCATTTCTCATCCACTACAAGTATCCATTTCAGGATGATTATCGTTGGACACACTTTCACAGTTTTTTTGCTTGGCTTCCCGACATCGAATTCGTACTTCCCATCCAGAATTTGACGATACAGCTGCTCCTCCTTGACGTGCCGCAGGGTGCTACACCGCACCACGTACACATGGCCGGGAAAACATACCCATGTCATCGGACCAAAGATCTGTGGTTTCTCTGTTGAACACCAAAACCCCAAACACGTGCGAAAGTCACTTGATTTCATCCTCTCACTTCACTTCTACATGCTTCTAGGCATGATGCGGCAACAGAATTTCATAGACAATCATGAAAGATTGTGACGCATGCGCCCGTTGAAAGATCCCGGTTTCCCTTGGGTCAAGCCCAACCAACTTCTGTTTACGCAGCGCCTCAAAGGGTGGGATGCCGCTCAGGAGGATATAGAGGATGACCCCCAGGCTCCACCTCGACAATCTGGTGGTGGGAAGCCAACTTCATCAGGTTTCTGAAGTGCTGTGATGCTACTGGGCCCAGTACCTGATTTTCGGGACATGTTCCTTCCATATCCTTCCATATCGTGTTCATGAAAAATGTACTTCATCCATCTTCATACCCTTCACCTTCGCAAACCAGCTGAGGATCCGAACATATCCACCTGCTTCCCATAACCGGCATTCTTGGAGTCAGAACTACTGCGCAGCCGCGCAGAGGGGATGAATCCATGATTCATAGCGCAGCTCACGTCTGTGGTGTTTGGACGGGCTTAACCCATTCTCATCCATTCTCATCCATTTTCCACATCCAATATAAATATATATGTGTATATATATACTCTATGTATTCAATGTAATTATCTATATATATATATATGTGTATATATATATATATATATATATTGTCAGATATCATATATTATCTATAGAAATTCCATGTATCGATCTGTATCGTGATGCGACTCATCGCGACTCATCTCACTGGCACCTGGCAGTTGTGATGACCTCTGGGGCGAAATAGTGTGGCCTTGCCACCGGTTTTTTCCAGCACCGGATTTTGGCATGTCTGGGGTTGTCCAGACATGGGGTTGACCATTAATTAACACCAATCATGAAATCAACACATATCAACACCAAAAAAATAGCACCATTCGCATCAACAACAATTTCCTACTTGGATAATCATCTCACCCAGTAGCTGTGCTGCTTCGACCTGTAGCTTAAGAGCACCCATGAGCACCCATGAGCAGTTCCTGGAGCCAGATCAACTTTAAATACCTCAAATCAACATGATAAAAAACAATTGAGGCGGGACGTTTGATACGGTTACTACATCTAAATATACAGATTTTTAAATATACGAACTGGTATTTTAGACTACTTCCGGAAGGCTTTCCTTGGCCCGCCCGGCCATTTAAACATAGGGAATCCAATTTATTTAACTATACATTCAAAAATACATTAAAATATACAGATGGAACTCGTGTTTCATACTACCTCCGGTGCCTTGTAGTCTGGCCCGCCCTCCACATATTTAAATTTCGCTACGCTACCGTATTTCAAAGTATACATAATCAACATTTTAGTGGCTGAAAATCTCAAATATACATATACAAAGAATACATATTTACATTTCAATCAGTTTAGATTATAAATCCCATTAATGATTATTAATCACTATGAATCACTATGATTATTAATCACCATTAATGATTGGTGATGATTGGTGAAAACCATCCCAAGTGCCACATTAAAAACCATCCCCCACTTGGGGATTCCGAGGCAAACCCCGGCGTGCGCCGATTCCGAGGCAATTCCATCACCGGGCGATTCTGGGCGTCTGTGCGTACCGCAGAAAGTGCGACAGTCCCGGGATTTCATGTTTTTGCCTCGTGCTGGCCGTGCTGGCCCGTGCTGGCCCGGGGCTGGCAGGAATGGTGATGTGGAAAATCCATAGAAATCACCGAAAAATCACCGTGATTTGTTTGATTTTGTGGGATTTTGGGTTGGTTCTTTTGTGAGGGAAATCAATGTGGCAACTCTGGAGATCCCTTTGGCTCCCCACGGGCCAACCCAAAATCAGCCAACTTCGGAAGCATCGTTTCTCTGTCCTGGCGGCCATAGGGGACCAAGCCACGATTAGTCACGATTTTTCTACTCAGATGATTTGTAGAAGGGTGTCCTTACAACCTAGCCTGTTGAGTCAAAGTGAAGGATTCCTACTTAAATAATGATCAGTGTTTGATATTTTGGACTGTTGCTGGTATCTTTTAATACCTTCTCCATTTACACTAGGCGTCAACTATTGTTAGACATAAGATGAAATAAGGAAACGGAACAATCATCCAACTTTAGATTCTCAAATGGAAGCTTGGCCAATTTATGCAAATTTGATAGTTGATTATCATTCTCCCCGCTACAGTTGCCAATTTAGCATTGCTAAATTCATTGGTTCATCATCAATTCCATATGACATCTGCCATACCTCAGGGCATTTAAGCCCATTCCGCCCGTCTCGGCAGCTCTTTTCCCAGCCTTGCTGGTCAGCAGGATGTTCTCAGGCTTTAAATCTCGGTGTACCTTGGCCGCGGCTGAAATTTATGGTCTTCGTATGTTTGGTACCTCCATATCTGAGTATAACTTGGACCCTGGCCGAGCGCAGAAGTTACAAGTCAATTTTGCAAACTTCATAATCGGGTTGCCAAAATCATGACCAGTAGTTATATTGGGTTTATATGGGCTATATATACTGATTTATATTGGGCTTATACAAAACCCCTCCCCAAAAAAAACACCAACATGCGCCCAGCCATGGCAGGGCTCCACACCAGCTGTTTCTCTACATGGAGGTACCTCACCGCATCACAGATCTGATGGAAGAGCCTGGAAGCCTGGCACGCGGTGTACCATTCGAATGGTTGGGCTTCGATGCTTTTGGTCACCAAAACATGCTTGGATCATGTTGGATCATGTTGGATTTACAAATACTATCCACAACTTTAGACAACTCTGGTGGGATGTTACTTGTCTATCCTGATGTCGGTTGCTGTACATTCACCATCATTCACCATATTTTAAGCCGGGAAGTTGACCAACAAGCGTTTATGTTTTTCATTGACCAAGAACACAACGGGGGGTTGCATCAAAAAATCGTCTGGCTCTTGGTTTCGATTTTCCCATCAACCACCATCTGCCCCTGCCTGGTGTTCTGGGAACGCCCCACCATCCAGCAAGCAGTGCAACAGGTCGCCTCCTGCCGCTTGCGGCCGTAAAGGCAGGTGGATGCTGGGTGGATGATTTTCCAAGAACTTGCCATGTTTGTGTTTCCATGTTTGGCATTGTTTGTATGGAAAGGATGATCTTGATTGATTTGAGATAGTTTGAACATGTCTGATGTTCTGAACAACACTTCTGGGGACCACGTTTGATGTCTCATTCATTCTTGGTTTCATTCATCGTGAACTTGTCACTGGAGGTGATTTCACTTGCCACCTATTGGCAGCTTGGATCCTGAAGTCACGCCCAAAAGCCGACAATTGAAGGAATTGAAACACTCAAAATCCACCCATTTGACTTCAATCTTTGGTTCCATCTTCTTCCACCCCTAAGGTTCACCACCTTGCACAAGCTCCAACGCAAGGTACATGTTGGCCTGGCAGGAGTTCTCGTTTTGTGATCCAAAAAGATAGAAACGTATGGACAAACACCCAGGTTGCACGCGATTCCCATTCTGGCAGTGATAATATACTGGTTGGTGGTATACCTAATGCATACCTACCCCTCTGAAAAATATGAAAGTCAGTTAAGCTGATTATTCCCAATATATGGAAAAATAAAAAAATGTTCCAAACCACCAGCCAGTATATCATCCCTACTGAACATCAATACACCAGCTCTCTAGAGGATCATCGGAGTCATCCGTCAACAATCGGATTTCTGTAGGATTTTGGTGGCTCCCTAGTTTGGTGGACAAGGGCCAGCTCCACTAACAACCCCATCTTGGGGGCATCACACACGTTATTCCAATGATAGGCAAGTCTGACCAAAATATTGCGCAATAGTTCTTTCCCACTATAATATATATATATATATTATACGTATATATAACATTATATAAATATAATAAATATAATAATAATAATAAATAGTAATAATAATAACACATATACTTTGTATATATGATAGTGTAAATATGCTGTTTATGCTGTGAAAAATCATATCAATCCACATATCAACAAATCATTGCCTCTCCAGAGCTCCATGCTCCAGTCAGGCCTCTGTTTGGAACCAGCTGTGACACTTGACCTAGGACAGGGCTTCCCGGGCTTTAAAAAAAAACAGGTCCAAGGGTGGTAAATTGGGCAAATAAACATGGTAAAACATTGTAAAACTACCAATGTCTCCCCATTTGTGGCTATCATGTACCTATACTGGCTTGAGCATGCCTGAGTTACTCTTTAAGTTTAGTTCCCATTCATTTTAAGCACTCTCTTAAAAAATGACAGATTTTCTAGAAACTGAAAACGAGGGTGGATGGGCAACCATGCACTAATTAGTGGCTTCTAGCAACAATGATGGGCGACATAAACAACTTCGTGCAAGATTGTTTTTCATGTGTTTTCTTCATGATGATCCTTTGGAGGGTTTATAATGTTTGTACTGCCCATTTCTGCTGAACTTTGGGATGGTTTTCTATTGGGTATCGGTATATTATCGTATATTAGTGTACTTTCAAGTGGGTACCCTTTGTTTTGTCAGAATACAGCCAAATCCTTCCGTTGTCGCCTTGAGAAACAGGGGAAACGTCACCACAGTTGCAGTCCAGTGACAATGTTGGAATGTGAAAGACCTCAGTCCGCAAGACTAGCAGCTTCTTAGAGGTTGTCTGGCAGGCTGGGAACTCCCCTATCATTGGCCATTTGAATGGGTAAATCATCGAACTAAATGGTGGATTCTCATGGATTCTCCTGCACGCCTTGTTTGTTTACCAGAGGGAGATGCTACAAATTCTGGAGACTCAAAACGCAGGATACTGTACTGAGTTTTGGTGTTCCGCTGAAGAAAAACCATAGACCCATGACTCACGCTTTTTATTGGATGGCTCCGAACGTGTCAAACTCCATGCCCCAAAGGCCCATGGGTTTCCTATGGTTTCCTCATCCTGTGCCCTTCTGAGCATCTGGCTACTCATCATATCTGCCTCATCACGAAGATTCAACCTTAGGAAAAACCAGTGCTGTTACAGTGTTGTTTGAGTTTAGCTGCCCGAGAAAATGTTTGTCAATCATCATCAAATGTGGAAAAGAGATTTGAAACTTGAAACCACCAACCAGGTTTGGTTCTTTTAGGGTTTTTTTTATGCCCGGGTGAGCAATTGGAATCGGCGACAGAGACTCGCACGAATCTGCCATGGTCCGTCAATGTTCTAAAACGATCCGACAAGGGGAAAATTAACATGTCTACTTGATCCGGCGTGGACATGAACTTGGAGCAACCATCAGAGTCCCCAGTTCTTTCTATTCAACCGGAAAATTCACGTTTCATGTTCTAAACATCGAGCCCTAGCAGTGGGAGTTCCCCAGGTCACTTTCCATTACTGTGGATCAGCTTCAGGATGACCACACTGAAGCATCTGGCACGGATTCGCGCTGCTTCTGAAACTGCAGGAACTTCTTCTTGTCCTCAGTGAAAGGTGCCCTGAGTTCGTTTTGAGGCTCAAAACCATCTCAACCTTTCCGGCAGTTGAGAAGCTTCCTAGAATACAGAATCTATCACAATCAAAACTAGATCAAATTGGTAGAGGGGTTCACTTTTCAATATTTGTCACCAAACAAAGAGTAACACACTGTGCACTTTTCATTCCGCGGTCGAGGGGCTACGATCTTCATCGCGTATTGCTTTCCCTGCCAGACATAAAGAGGGTCCCAACTATGATTTGGTCATATTTGACCCAAAAAAGAATCATCAATTTCAGGAGGGCAAATCCACCAACTCCAGAACAACGTGCCACTAGGTGTCATTAGAATGATTGAAAGGTGGCTTTGGGAATTGAGGATCAGGCACAGTCAAAATTATTTTATCCCAACCTGAAATACGGGTGTTCAAAACTAGAATTTCATGGAAGGTCTTTAACCAGCCATTTTACACACATTGGCACATAACCAACTTGGCACGTTAGCATTGGTCGCTTCCTTTTCAATGGTTTCCGGTGGTTGAAACGTTGCTGGTAAACGAAAATTCATAAACCTCCAACCTGTGATGAAAATCGCCACAAACATGTTCCATAAATCCTTGGAGGAAGCCATTTTCGGAGGATTCCTGGTGAGATTGGCCCAAGTCGTTAAAGTGTACCTAGATATATAGTTGTTGTAGTTGTCGTATAGTTGTTTCAATCCACAAGTTTATCGTAAATGTTCGAACATTTTCCGAACACCCAAGGCAAAAAACCATCCAGAAATCATTGACCCACTTACTTCGGGGTCAAGTTACACTAAGAATAGGTGACACCATAAACGTCACCCCAACTGCGCCCCCAGGTAGTTTCGATTTTTCCCATTAAATCTCACTAAATCTCATAACAAATCACCATGTTTCTTGGTTAAATCATGTTAAATCAACATGTGTAGTGTCTCAGCATGTCTGAACATTCTACTGTATTAACAATATATTAACTATAGTTATAGGGGTTGCATCCCAACATGTGGTACCACCGGGTTTGGTGTGTCCAGCCATCTGTTACCCCTTTTCCCGCGCCTTGTCCTTGACGTCCACCCCGAGTCGGACCTCGCTGAAGTTGCCACTGCCCAGCTGGTGCCGAATCTCAGATTCCGGCGGAAAAGGGGCAGTTCATCATCAAAAACTGGTTGGTGGTTTTAACATGTTTTAACCATCCAAAAATGGTGGTTTACTATGGTCTACTATGGTTTACTGGTTGGTGGTGCAATAATCATCTTGAACAATATGAAAGTCAATGGGAAGGATTATCCCATATATGAAATGGAAAATACAAACCACCCAACCAGATATTTTAACCAACACAAACAGTGACAAATGGGAACTGAACCATGAACAACGGCGATTTCTGGTGATTGAATGGCAACAATTTATGGTGTTTTAGCTGGTGTTTTTTCTGGGGAAAACTTGATGATATCATTGATATCATGGCCAATCTTGGGCTGCAACAAGTTTCAGATCAGCCCGTTAGGTCAATAATGTTTAGTACATTCACATATCCTCCGTCAAAAAAACACGAGACTAGTTGCATTAATGTTCCTGAAATTCCCAACTGGTCATTTCTGCAATTTCGAAGCTTTCCCTGTCTTTGGCAACTTTGCATAAAAAGGGAACGACCTACACCTTGGAAACTCGTTTTGAAACGGTGAAACCGTTAAACATTCCAGCTGCATCCGGACCAGGCTTTCACAACATTCCAGCTGTGCGAAGCAGGGAACGTCCCAATGTTTGGTCACCTTGCAGGTCGGACAACAAAACATTTGGGGAACTGGATTCCTAGCTCCACCCGGCTCAGCAATGATTGTTTCCCATAGGCTACGAGTAGTTTCCTGCCCAACATGGCGATAGTGTAAACATGCTGGCTGCTACATCTGCTGGTGAGCCACACCATCACTACTGGTTGGTGGTATACCTACCCCTCTGAAAAATATGAGTTCGTCAGTTGGGATTATTTATATATTCCCAATATATGGAAAAATACAAAATGTTCCAAACCGCCAATCAGCTAATAGTGCTCTAAATGGAATCGCCCAGGTGTAGAAAACAAGAGACATAAGAGACATTGGCCACCGACCCTGTGATTCTTGCATTTTGTCAGCGCGCGTTTCTTTCGGGGAATGCCTCCAAATAGACTCTGATTCTGGATTTTCCAAATTACAGTATTGCTAGCTCTGTTGCGGCATCTGCTGGTTTGTTGATCTGTATAATCACATAGGTCTGATACCGCGGGACGCACCCTGTAACCAAACCAGCCATGCGCCAAGCCACCCAGTCTTCGGTCTTCCCATTGGGCATGCCCTGAGAAAAAACCATTGGGCGTGGCCAGTTGTGTCAGGTAGTGAGTTGTGTCCCACTTAAACATAGAGTTGTTTTTTCACCACCCCAAACAGATCCTGTATGATTTATGAAATCAAAAGCTTTCAAACTGGTCACAAATCCACTTGAAATGGATACCTGTACCTGTTTGGACCACGAAACTGGTTTTGACAGCCAGGTGAGTCATCCAGTGGTCCAGTTTCAACAATTCTTGGTGGAACATACCCCGGCTTACAAGGGATTTATCACTATGGATGCTTCAAACCCCCTGCAACTCTCCATTCTTTAGATGTTCCTACTGGATTTTGGAGCATAGTTTTCAGTACTGCTCGAGTGACCGCTCTTCAGTTCTCATGGCCATGCTCACCAAACTGAGCCGTCGTACTTCTATTTCACCAGTGCCTGCAGATGTCCAATTTCAACCGTTGAAGACTGGAAATCAGCAGGTTTCAAAGTAGCAAGTTCAACCACAGGGAGACAGCGACATGTAGAGAAACTCTTCTCTAAGTCGCTCTTTCCAAATGAAACTTTTATTGCCTGTGCAAAAAGAGCACTCTTTTTAGCCACCTGCTGCAATGGATGTGATATAGATGTACACTTGGGCCAGTGTTCCAGGAATTACTGTAATTCAAACCAGTTTCGTTGGATAGTGCTAGAAACTTAGCCATAGTGATTTGCCTTCACATTCCATTCAATATTTTTCTGAATGCAACAGGTTCTTGAGTCAAATTCCGTACCTCTCCCATCCTTTCCCTATGAACAGTTTTCACAAGAATCAACCATCCAGTCATGGATGAACATGACTTACTGGTGGTTTCAACCCCTACCCCTCTGAAAAATATGAGTTCGTGAAAGTCAGTTGGGATGATGACATTCCATTCCCAATATATGGAAAAATGATGAAACATGTTCCAAACCACCAACTAGCTTAGTATTGAAACCCATGGCTTTACTATGGGATCTCCATCTCGGGGATGGCCGGGATGGCCACAAGGACGCCGAGAAACCACTCCGCTCGCTCGTGTCGGGGGGGCAGGGCACGCCGTCGCCTTTCCAGGCACCTGGGAACTGTGTCCAGTAATGCGGACCTGCTTAGCTAAATCTCATTGACCGGGGGTTTCGTTTACAAATTTCCACTAGGTGGCGATTTCAACACGGAACAACATGTTACAACATGTTACAAGCAGATTGTAATACTCAGTATAACTTAGTATAACCAGGTATAACTCAATTAATGTCAACCCTGGATTAATAAACCCCAAACGGTTGTTTAATTGGGGGGATACCATTTAAGTATCAGATGAAATGACTATTTGGGGAGTACCCCCCCAATTAATAAACCATGGTTTATAAATCCATTTTCAGACGCAACCATTTCGTGTCCGAGACACTGCCCTCGCAGGGGTTCACCTGGCGAAGTTGTAGATCAGGCATTGAACTCATGGGGCTTAGTAAAGGCGGTTGAAGCAACCAACAATGCGGATTTTACCGTTTAACCAATGAACATGATGACGAACATGGGTTTGAGATGGTCTAAGATTTTGTTGAGCCCAAAAAGCGAGATTTACGCTGGTTTTGACATACCCTCTGGTAATTTAACATAGCTACTGAAAAATTGCCCATTTATAGTTCATTTACCTATTAAAAATGGTGACTTTCACGAGTTATGTTGGTTTTACCAGAGGGCATCTTCCAATAGTTCCGGTACATGCCATGGGGCTCGCTATGCACCAAGACGATCACCCAGAACTGGAGAATTTGAAAAATCGAAGCTATGGATCTCGAATTCAACACCCTGAAGCCACAAATGTTTGGTCACTGTTTTAAAACTCACTATCATTTACTATCCCATACACCCCCCCGCTTTGGAAACGATCTTTTTCAAACATTCGAAGCAGTGATTTTGCTCAACTCAATAGCTCGAACATGCTCCAACTCATATTTTCTATTTTAACATATTTTAACTGTGGTAAACCCAAACAATTAACATCAATTAACCATATTTTTCCCAACCAAAAATCACCGGTCATTGTTCTCGGTTGTATCAACAACGCCCCAGTCATGGTTCATCGCCTGTAAGATGAAGAAGGCGAAGGGACTCTCCGTGGTGACGTTGGGCGCAATCTTGATGGCATCGCCTCACCCGTGGCGCTTACGCGGCTTGCCATGAAACCAGAGTATGTGACCTTAAATAGTTAGTACAATATGATTATGATATCATAGGATAATATAGGATATAATACAGTATACAGTAGTACTATGATGATCTAGTGTGTACTAATTACTAATATCTACTCATATGTAAAAAATATCTACTAATATGCACTAAGATGAACTCATATGATATAAACTAATATGTACCAAATTCTACCAATATACACTAATATGTACTAATCTCTATTGGACTTTGTATTGTTCCGCGAAAGTGTCCAAACATGTTGCGGAAAGCGCCATCAACGCTGGCTTTTGCTGGGACACAACTGGGGATCTCTGCAGCAACTGGGGAGCCCCAACCGTGACACAAGGCGCGATGCTCGCCTTTCCTGTGGCTTAGCGATGAATCTGCCACCCCGCGTGCTAGCACGAACCACCTGAACATAAAAACACATACAGTCATCATTAATCCATGCAATGGCCTCCTAAAAAACACATTGAGTAAAGATCCTCAAAATCAAAATAGCAATAATATATATATATACATACATAGTTTTTTTTTCCCCTACGCCCTACATGTCAAGTGAGGGTCTTTAGATTCTAAGACTCTAAATTTTGGGTCAAACACTCGTCCTCTCCTCCAGAATATATGTTGGAAAAGGTGTCAGAAAATATGCTTGGATATGTGCGGATATATGTCAGAATAAATGTAACAAAATGTATCATATGTTAGATTCATTCAGATTTGTTTAAAGAACATATGCGAGACATTGCATATATATAATATAATATAATATAATATAATATAACATAATATAATATAATATAATATAATATATATATGAACATATATCAGAAGATATGTCAGGCGCTTGTGTTTGGCTTTTCCATGTCGCGAATTGGGGGAAATGAATGGATGGTTTTCGGCCTGGAACCATGGCATTGATGCTTCCTGATCCCAACTGATGCTTCACATAGGGGAGAAGGGCGAAGGGGAGAAAGATCAGGACAAAGCTGCAAAATCTTGGGCAAAAAGAAAGTTGAGATAATTGGGATGGGTGTTTTGGATATTTTTTCGTGCATCGAAACCCATTTTTTTGGGGGCGACACCCTCATGTGTTCCCTGCATACCCAGCGTCTTCACCAGCTGATTGTTGATGAAGCAACCAGAGGAACCCAACTCCTGGGCAGCCAGAGGGTTAACGGATGAAGTCGCGTGTATTTTTTTTCCAAAAGGATTTGGACTATAGGTGTATAATTTGTATAATGGTGTGTATATATATAGATTGGAATGAGTTTGAATGAGATTGATATTTCTTGTTCTGGCACGAGGTAGATTTTAACTGACAAAATCGAATGACATAGATATCGAATTCAGATAGGGCGCACAAAATAGCGACTCGCAAAAAAAAACACAACCTGATGAATCTGAATCGTTTCATGCTGGTATCCTGCTGTTCACATACAAACATCATCACACATCAATAGCGACTCGCGGTTGTGAACGTCGGACGGACCCACAAAGAACGAGAAAACAGGAACTGGTCGGGTTTTACTCAATTCCTAGCTCCAACGGGCTTCCCATTTATTAGGAAAATCATCGGAAACTCTATGGGAAATCTGGGGAATATGGATACTGTACCCATCCGAACCGCTCTCATCATTCACTAGACATTCACCAGATATGTCCACCAGGCTGTTTCAAGGGAAACGCATGGAGTCAACGAGAACTGGAAAAGCTGGCAGTTAGCCATCCCAAATGATATGCAAACATTGTCTTTTAAACATCCAACTGGAAATGATCGGAGCACGTGACATAGCCTGCCATATTTCTTGAGAGCCAGTATTCGATTGTTGAACCTCTGGGTTTGCCGCCCAAAGACTTCGAAAAACCTGGCTTTCCCACCAAACAATGACCAGCCAACTGCTGCAGCGACCAGGAACACCACGCACCCATTGCGTCGCCTCCAGAAAAAAGCGTTTCTCACTGTCGCGGTAGACGCGGAAGTGCTTGGAACTCACATGCTTGTCGCTAGCCTGACATAGCTTGCAGTTTTTCAGTGCACTCCAAAGGAGGGAAACACATACACACACACCATCTGAACTGTAACTGGTGGGTTTGTCCAAAAATTCGAGATAATATATATATATGTATGTATATATGGTCCCGTCCTCCGTCTCTCCACCCCCCCCCCATGGGTTGGGTCCCCAGGTAGCAGCCCCAATTCCCTTCTATTTGCAAGCTATTGGCAGCATTTCTGAGGTCCAGCTGCGTATTT
>Ga0126342_10016087_pt1 | contig 13062 bp, 11 predicted proteins | sample Cyp1metagenome_FD_92528 | JGI IMG/M metagenome (GOLD analysis project Ga0126342, IMG submission 92528) | Coral microbial communities from Lord Howe Island, Old Settlement Bay, Australia - Cyphastrea 1 metagenome | ecosystem: Host-associated > Invertebrates > Cnidaria > Coral ... | reverse complement strand
GATAGATCACTCTCCTTTTCGCTGCTGTCAGTCAAGCAGACAGTGGCACATCATACAGCTGAAGTTTGGTGCATGACAAAACAAGCTGCTCTGATGGGCACTGTTCTTGCAGCGATGAGATTGTATATGTATATAATGAAATATAATATATATATATATATATAGATTTATAATAATATATATATACATATATATATATATGTTTATACGCATGCATACATAGAGTACATAGAGTTTTTTGGGCACAAACGGGTTTACCTCTCATATCCCACTCTTCCAGTCAAACCTCTAGCAGATCACAAAACCAAAACCCTTTTGAGACTGGGTCGCCGGATTCAATTTTGATTCTCTGCAAAACATGGTGTGGTCAACTTCCCCATGACTTTTTCTTTTTTGGGATAGATTGACAGCATCAAAATTTTCGTACAGATGGGTTTGTCTTGAAATCGGGTACCACCATATTAAGTGTATAATGATTGGCTTTGGCTGCTGTTAGGCACTCTCCGTGCCAGCGGCCTATGAGTATAGAGCTCTAAATGGTCAGACCATGACATTTAGGTAATGAAAACTACATTATAACACTAGAGAATGACTGGAATGACTCAACCCATTCCAACTAGACAATAGGGCTGTGTTTCTTTGGATAAAGCCATGACCAGCTGCGGAAAGCTCCGCTCCGAGGTCAAGGAGGTCATGGACGAGCTCTTTTCTTCGGAGCTGCTGAAGGCCATCCTCTGCGGCCAGTTTGGCGACTACGGCATGTGACTGGGCAGAGAGGTGGTGACCACAGGAACTTTCTCCGAGATCTTCGGGCTTCGGTCATGGTAGTGGTGGTAAGAAACATCATGGCAGTATTCTTGGGAGCTTCAAAATCACGACATTGGCAATGTTTAATGGTAAAACATAAGATTTTAGGGCACTTCATTTTGTAGAAACACCCCGATGAGGAAGTATGATGCGTGATGAGTCAGGTGGGTTGACGATGGTGATCTTTACTTTACTCAAGAAATATAACATTTTAATGATGGAACATGTCGGAGAGGAGACATAGATTGGATCTCTCCAGGGGTTGGGTTGATCTTTATGTAATGATGATCTAATGATGATTTTTCCAAGATCCAGGGTAAAAAATGATTCCCCAGCCCACCTTTGCATTTTTGCGAACTCTGAAAAAACATCTCCGGGTGTTTCGAAACAACACACAGTTCCGGGTGTTTCGAAACAATACTTAAATGGGTGGAAGTCAAACATTGGATTTACCTTTACATTTGAGTTCATGAACTGAATCAACGACCCAAAAGTCTGCGGTCGCAACAACGCAACGCGGCTATCAGGTCGCCCTCAACGGCCTCGTTCTTCATCCATGCGGGCATTGTGAGTCACTACCTGGAGACTGGGCGGAGATTTAGGTCACATTTGGCTCGAAGCCACATTTCATGCTGGTTGGTGGTGACTGGTACATTTGGATTATGACTTTCCATATATTGGGAACAATAATGGGGTTGAAACCACCAATTAGTCATGTGTTGCAGAGATAATTAAATGGTATTCTGAGGACGGTGGCTACTACCCCGTGGGTGGACCACAGCACATCAGCCGCGGTCTCATCAAAACCATTGAGAAAGCTGGGGGACGAGTTCTGGTGAACGCTCCAGTGGACAAGGCAGTGGAAGGTATTCCTATCCCCTGATATTAGATACCGCCAAAATGAAACCCCAAAATAAACAGGGGGGGGACTGTGGGCGTGCGCTTTTTTGTTCGTTTTACAATAAGTAGTTGTTGGTGCTATGTAATTCTTTATACACATCATCATGCCTAATGTCATTATAATGTCTCTGCCTACATGTTCATCCAAATGAAGATGCCACCAGCCAAAAAGATCAGTAAAAATATGTAAACATTACAAATAGTCGGTGGAGGGGAAATAGTATTGAGAGATTACTACACCCTAGTAAGCCAAACCATTTTGAAACAGCTGGCTGCAAATGCAACCCTTGAAGCACCCATGCGCATTATGAAGCATTCATCTACAAGATAATAGATGAAATATCATAATGAATTCTTTCAAATAGCATATCATATATCCCAAAGCACATTCCCTTGGCAAAAGTTCTGTCTTTCATCATAGACCCTTCATTCATCTACGCTGCAACATTTTCCTTCAAGGCGATGGTAATTTACTTCTTTCAACAATAGGTAAACCATCTGGTTATGACTAACAGTTCGCCATGGAAAGATCCACCCATGCTATTAATAGGTAAACCATCTATTTCTATGGGCCATTTCCCCTGGCTATGTTTGTCATAACCAGAGGGTATCCCTACAAAATATAAAGCAGTCCTCTAAACATGCAGCGTTCCTTTCTCTAGAAGTCTAGTCTTCCTTAGTCTTCCTTTCATAGTAATATTAAGCCTGCCTTCAATCATGCACTATGTCTTTCAAGACATTAGATTCCTACAGAATATGCAGTGTGTGATTAACATTCAGCATTGCTGTCAAAACGTGCAATGGTCGATGCACATTGCAGCCTTCCTTGAAACAAGAAAGATCACTGTTGAAGGAAAACGCTGCTTACAGGTTGCAAACTGCCTTTATTCCCTTAATTAAGAAGCAATATTCTTGCAAGAAAACTATAATGTGTGGAAAAACGCAATACATCCTTCAATGAGCTTAAGCCTCGAAGTTAAGCCTCACACTATTTTTTCTGCATGACATTTGCTTTAAAAGGAACGAGTTCATTTCTCAAAAATGATGTTTGTCTTGTTCAGTTCTTTCGTATGGAAGGGCATACTGCATACATGCAATATCATGCAATCGTGTCTCTTCCCAAACATATTATATACATACACTTCACAATAATGCTTCTTTTTGCCATGTTTTTCAATCAGTTGGTTCACAGCCTTACCAAGGAAGCTTTGCGCATACTTGCACCAACACGTTCTTCAAGGAAGACCATAATCATTTAAAATAAGTACTCAAAGGATTCCATTCTGAAATAGTGTTGCCCTTCTTCCATAGGTTCCTTTCCTCTTTAAAGGAACTTTGCACAGCTGTCTCTTTGAAAGTGTCTTTGGATTATTCAAATACTGCACTCCCTTTTATAAGGGGCGGGGACTGTACAAAATGATGCCTCCTTATGCCAGGAATGATGTGACTAAAAATGCAAGGAATGTCATATTCTTGGAAAACTCTTGCTGCACAAGGCATGTTATTTGCAGAGCATGCAAAAACTTTGGGGATATTCCACGTATAACTGGTGCTGGCTTATTTCATGCGCTTCTTCTCCATGTCCTGCTGTACCAACGGAACTTCGCCGTCACCGGCAGGTGAAAGTCTCCCAGGGCCGCGCGACGGGCGTGACGCTGCGCAACGGCGCCGAGATCATGGCGCCGCTGGTGGTCTCGGCCGCCGGGGCGGAGGCCACGGCGAAATTGCTGCCGCAGTTTGCACCAGCAGAGAGGTTGGAAGGGGGCATCAGCCATATGTCACATGGCATGACATGGGATGGGATGGGCATAAATAACTGGTCACCCATGGGCACCGGCCTTTTTTGGGAACCTCAGGCCGCTGACCACAGATGTTGTCACCAAAATTGCAATGAAGGAACCTTGAACATATGGAAAATACAGATTAGAAACAATGTATTTTCAATATCTGCATAGGATGGCACACATCATTCTCATCTACTAGGGGATTTTTGTTGCAAAAACCAAAAATTGGCATCCAAAAACAGTAGCGTCATGAATCATGAACATTGCCGGGTAATTTTTTTTGGGGTTGCAATCGCTAGAACCCGAATATGTGCATCCAAAATTTCAATTTAAATGCAGGGGCAACTCTGCCACAAACCTAGGTACGCTTTTATTGGCCTCAAAGGGAGCACAGAAGAGCTTCAGTTGACTGCGTCGAATTTGTGGGCGCTCCCCTCCAAGGATTTAGAGAAGGACGCTCAGATTGACTTGAAACTGCTGAACTCTTCAAGTCGGTTGGGGTTCAAAGTTCAAAGTGGGTAGGTTTTGGATTTGGATACTTCGAATGAGCAGTCTTGATGTGGCAATCTTCAACAGATCTCCATAAAGTTGTTTGGCCCGCAGAACAGCTTGGTTTGCCGAGTGGAAACAACTTGGATACTATTCTGGGTCGCACCTATGATAGTTTCATCACTTTTGGCCTGTCCTGTATGTCCTTTCCCGAATTTCGTAGTTGATACCTAAACAGTTTCTTTCCCTTAAGCCCTCCATCAAATATAGGGGTTTCAATCATGTCAATTTTCCCGACTAAACCAGTTTTGGGAATCCCACTAGGTTGTACATCCTATTGGTCCTATTGCGTTGCCCTTGTATTCCCGAGTTTTTGTGGGTTTTGTCGTGGGGATTCAACCAAGCTCCACTGGTTGTTGGTGACACAATAGATTCATCCAACCATTGGGGGGTCATTGAAATAAGGTGGGTTGGGGGTTGGTTTTATCCCCATGAACTCCCATGATATCACCATCATGAAATCCAATGAGCTTCCCATGACATCCTCGATGAAATCCGAAAAAAATGCAGGACTTGCAGAGCTACTATGCGAATCCCTGGCCCTATGTGGACCAAGGCTCCCTGCTGCTCTTCGTGGGCTTCCCTTCGGCCAAGGATCCTCAGGCCGCCACCAGACATCCTGGGAAGAGCACTTGTGTGACTCGGTTGGGGATGGGAGGTGGGGAATGATGGGGCGTTTTTTTTTTTCGGGTGGGAGACCCATTTTTTTGCGAGAACCGTATATACACTGTATGTATATATAAGTGCATAAAATGACTGGCTCAAAATTTCACCATCCAAGTTGTTCAGTTTGGGGACCTCAATAATTCACCTTGAAAACCAATGGATAAATTCTCATGAGTCCAGTGGGTGTAAGCATATGGGTAGATGACAGTGGTATGACCCAGCTTGTCGATTTGTAAATCGGTGGACTTGGGCTCCACACCAGGAATCCACTGTGGCCCAGGTAATCATCACGGAAGCCAAAGAGGAGTGGTTCGGTGACTGGAAAGATGCCAAGCAGGGCAGGAGAGGCAAGGACTACGAGCAGATGAAGCAGAGGTTTCAGGCCAATCTGCTTCGAAAAAGAATGAACGCCGAAACTAGGATGTGTTCCCACCTGTTGAATTCAACATATTCAATAAGTTTGAGGTGGATTTGAAGTTTTGGATACACCTAAAGGATTCTAAAAGTAGATCCAATTTTGGACCGCCATAGTAAGCTGCTTTCTGGGCCCTGAGGATGGCATGCTGAAGGGGCTCCTGAAACACTTCCCACAGCTGCAGGGCTGCATCGAGTATGTGGAGATGGCGAGCCCCCTGTCCAACCGACACTATCTGAACCGCGCGGCCAGCTATGGCTTGCAGCATCCGCCCAGCAGATACACGGTGGCTGGGCGGACAAAAAACACCTGCGTTCCAGTCAACTCTAAGCCTGTTAATTTGCAGTTATGATATGTTACAAGATGTTATCATTCCATCATATCATGAACATTCATGAACTGTATGTCGATGATTTCCAGCAGTTTCGATCTCATCATCTCTCCCCAACTCCCAAGAAACCACCTGTCGTTTTAAGGTCGAGCAGGGTCTCCGCCCCGGCCGCGTGGCGGGCGTGGAGGGCATGTGGATCACCGGCCAAGACGTGACGACCAACGGCTTCGCCGGGGCTCTGATGGGTGGCGTGGTCACGGCGCATGGCATCCTGGGCTACGGCTTCATGGACCTGGCGCTGTGTGGTAGAGAGCCTTGGTTGTGGGAAAACACACACTAGATGCATAGTGTTGTAGGGCTACACATGGTGATTTGGGATGATTTTTCCTGGTGGTTGGATGGCACCATCTATTTTTTTGAGTTTGTGGTTGGCTGTGTTCTTGGGTTGAAGCGCTTCTGGGAGCGCTGGAACGTTGGAGGAAACGGCAGATTTTGGAGCAACTTGCATGACTGTGGCTGTGAAGGGAGGGTGTAGCTGCAAGGATGGAATAGTAGGATCAGTTTTGGACGTTGTTTGGAAGTCTTCCAACCTTACGGTTCCTTGAGATTTTGGGGATGATCCGCGCGTTCACTCTGGGCACCAGGATTTGATCACGGACATGATGAGCGTCCAGTGATGTGCTTCGAGTCATACCTTGATTGGCTCAAAATCGTTGACCCCCAAAATTGGTTTCGTAGAACAATGCCTGGCCATGTGTGGGTCCATTGTGAACATTGGTACCTCCATTTTTGGGTCGCCATAGCCTTGTACAAACACAACCCCAAAACCTGCGACAAGACGTGCCTGCCACTTGGGCTGTTTGAGGCACCTTGTTTTAGCCAGGTTCCAAGAAAAAACACTCCGGTCTGTTGCCACTGGTCAGTCCGGGAACCTGGGAGGATAGATGTGGGTAAAAAGAGTCACAGTAGCATTTTTTTTGGCCCACTCTGGGTACTGTACCCAGTTTGACCCACACCCATTTACTCACATCTATTGAAATGGCTTTCTCCCATTTCCGTTGACATCCGAAGCGCCAGCGCGACAAATAGAGAGTGCTGCGGGTGGGTCGTGCCCAGCGATTGGAACCTGTGAAGAGTGGGGTCTTTTGGCCGACTTGATCTTCGACAGTTTTCTTGGGATTTCTTGGGTCCAAACCTATCAATTTGGAATGGACACATCAGTCAAAATCCATTCTCCATTGGTTACCGACCCTTTCCCCTGACCATCCGAAATCAGAGACGGAGCGTTGTGCATGCGTTGCCAGGCTGTCCTTCTTGTCAACGAAGGGCCCGGGTCCTTGGAGCTTCATTCTTGGGGGGTACCCGGGTGCGACCTCCCATGTCATCTTATGATCACCATTTTCAACCAGAATCAAGGTTTGGAACCTGCTTTTGTTCAGTCTGGCAGCTGACAAGTGGTAGATAGTTAGAAGGGTGCCGTGATAGAATCTGATAGGATCTTAAAAGATGCAAACTACCTCTTATAGTCTTTTTGATTTGTACCTTGTTTGGCACCACCAAAGTAGATCTGCATGTTATACATTATGTAACGTATACATATATATATATAATTTAATTGTATAAATAAAATACGCACTTAAATGAAATGCATGGATGTAGGTACAATGTGAGGCCCCCCAGTTATAAGTTGGTTTATAAGCCCCAGTAAGTATAGTTAGAAGTACCATAAACCATAGTTATTGGAGTTATTTGCACCAACTTAGCTATCTTGGGGGCCTTACATTGTAGAAAACATCTAGCATTTTCTTTATTTTCCTGGAGATGCCCGGCGACCGAGATGGAGTGCCTCTCTCGGACGCTTCCGCGTTGCCGGTGTCGCCCGACAAATTGCTTGGGGCACCCAGCTGAATTGGCTCTGGCTGGATTTCCATGGGTTTAAAGGAACGATTTTTCAGGATTTTTCCACCATATTTCATGGGAAAATCCATGGTTTCCAGTAGATTTTCATGATTTTCCCCAGAGAAACCAATCCATTGAAGGGTTTTCAACGACCTGAATTACGGTATACGTCACCATAAGATGATGGTTCGGATTGGGGAATCTTCGGAATACCTCAATTAGATGGCCTTTCTCAAGGTGATAAACAAATTGGCTATGGGCAACACATTCATCATGATCTTGGTGGTTGGTGATTGCTAATGGCAGCAAGTTATGTCACCATGTTTAGATATACAATATACATAACACATACAATACATAATATAGTAATATACAATAACATATAAACACTATAACATCTTTCATATAAGTACATATGTATTATTTAAAACCATAGATCATCATAACTGATTTTGATCCGTGATGATCACATAGATGTAATTTTCCATTTGGTTGAGGAGAAAAGGCGGCGTCACCGCCTCCCTGAGGTATTTGGGAGGACCCACAGTGGCAGTTTGGGCCCCAATGGGCGGATTTCTGGTGCAGGTTGCCTCACTGAAGGTTGATTGTGTATCAATCCATGGACACGACATGCCAGTTTTTTGTGCAAAAACCAAAAACATATGTATATTTGCAACATTGCTGGCCACATTAGCATTTTTGTTGGATACTTTTTGACTTTGCATCTTTGTTGGTGACAATCCATTCTTTTCGGCACTGGTTCCATTGGCCGAAAATCGCTATCGGCCCCCCCAAACCTTGGTTGACCTAGAGGAAAGGTTGATAGACAGAATCAGAATCCTACCAAAAAAGATCAACGATAGTTTTCGGCCTCTTTTGGGTTACTATACATCAAATTCTATATAAAGGCCATGGATTTTGCCGGATGTTTGAGGTGCGTGCAGTTGTGAGTGCCTTGAGGCGGAGTGGTCAAAAATGGGAGGGTTGAGCAACCAAAGTGTGGACATAGCTACACGGACAGGTTTGAAACATGTTGAAACCAGTCAAAAGAGGAGTTTTTGGGAGTTTTTTGGACAACTGTGGAGTGTTTTTTTTTCTTCGTTTTTTTTGAATGTGGTAAAGCCAACGCCATAAACCTACCGGGGATGGTGATGACTTGGAGATGGTGCTGGTGTCAGGGTCGAAGTTTCGCATTGCCAGGCGGAAGTTGAAGGTGAAATCTCTCTCCGCGAGAGGCCGAAAGCCACCTTGTATCAAGCAGAAAAGGAACACCAGTGGTCACCAGTTGGTGGGAAATCACGAGATTCTCCCAGATACTTTGTTTATCTTTGTTTGCTGGGAAGCAATCCCAGCAATGGCATGTGATCATCTTGCGTTGCAGGTCCATCGTCGAAAAGCTCCAGCGCTGCAGGCATGGGTTTTTGTGGTTTCGCGGTGATAAAATCCCAACATTTTCGAGGGATGTTGGTTCAGCCCACAGCAAGAGTGTGATTTGGGATTTTCCGGCTTTGATCATGGGATGATCATGGGATATACTGATATACTATGATATACTAAGATGTAAAAAGATGCTGAAACTCCTGTTTCCAGGATGGCAATGGACGATGATGTTTTTTGTGGTTGCTATAACCTATCAGTGAATCTTACAGTTCATTAAATAGATGAGGATTGATACAAGAGTAAAGCTATTTTTTGCAAATATGAGGGGCGGGTCAAGGCTTATGATTTTCCATGTGAATGGTACCATCTGGTTATTTAACATAACTATGGAAAATCACGATTTTTAATAGGTAAACCATCTATAAATGGGTCATTGCCCATGGCTATGTTAAATAACCAGAGGGTAGTTTTCATCAACATCTCCGAACCATAAAAAAAAACCCTCGCAGCTAGGCTCGACCTCAGCACGGCAGTCGCGTGCTTCGGGGTGCAGAACTCGGGTCGGAGAGTTGGTGATGGGGGACTGAAAAACGCCACAGGGTTGATAGGGAATGTTTAATTGTAGCCATCAACCATTGGGTTTGAGATGGTTTACATAATAAACCAAATGGGTTTATATGATATGTATATATATATATATAATATGTCAAATATCAAATACCCCCCAAATGTTGGGGACTCTATAAGTTAAAAAATCAGGATTTTTTTTAGAGGGTCATTTAATATACGGGGGAAATATTACTGATTACTTGGGAGAACTTCCTTAGATGGTTGGTATACCGTATACCTTAGTTCGGTTTGAGAAACAGAGCACGATGAATGGGCAGGGTATTTAAGCAAGAACATATAATTAATCATTTTAATGGGTGGTTAGCAACTATCTATAATTATTATCATAGTACTTATATAAGATTTCATGACCATGATTCCATGGGTATGTGGTCAACGCCTAAGCGGGCAAAGCTACATGAATGGTTGGGTTCTGGGCAGACTTCCAATGGCCAGTTTCCATTGGAGGTGGGCCCCTTGTTGTCGGCTTGTCATGGTGATTCCATTCGGAAAATTTGGGGTAGCTGCGGTGCCAAAGATGGGGTCCACTTGGGGTCCACTCAGGAACCAGTTCTAGCCATGTTCGAAAGCATGAAATCTGGGAGCCAGTGATTTTGAGCCCAGTTAGACTCTGATTTTCGTAATGCACCTCAGAACATAACACCGACATCCATGGCTTTTCCAGGCATGTTTGACAGTTGGCTCTGAAAATAGTGTACATCATATCATCCAATGGTTTAAGCTCATATTCCGATATATTCCCATAATTTCCCATATATATTTATATTCCCCATGAAAATGGCCATTTTCAGGATGATCCATCCATCCAATGGTCATCATATGCCCCTATTTTTCAATGGCCCGGCGATCCTCGGTATTTCCACCGGCCCCGAGGCCGCCACGTCAATCCATCCGCCCGGTACGCCGTGACCCAACAAAACGGAGGATACCGAAACGGTTATCACCATGGGTTATCATGGTTGTTGTGGGGTTATCAATTGGTTATATCAGGTCAAAAATCATGTCAAAAATCCCGTTATGTCCCGGTATATCCATGTCATTGTTTCATTAGGCAATTTTTATAATTACTTGGGGTTTCCAAAGATGGAATGTTTTGACCCAACAGACATCACGAGACCTCTGGGACCCAGCTTCAGTTGCCGATTCTGGCGGGCTCCAGCTGTCCTGTCACTTCCCAGCGTCATGAGCACTGGAACAGGGAAGAACCATCTTCAGATGATTGGAAATACATGGAAATACAAAAAATGGCTAGAAAAAAGCTGATGATAGTTTCAATCAAAATCGGAGGAGGATCTGAATTTTGCGCATGGGTCTCGAAGAAAGCATCTTCGATGGGCCAACGTTCCATCCGCTTTTGCACCCGGCTGAATACTCAAGTGTGAATGCACAAAAGAGATTGTTTGAAACCCCAGGTTTAAGCTTTAAGTGACCTTTTATCCCCAAGATGGCACCTCAATCACTTGGTCCAGACCTTCCACACGTGCGCCAAAAGCCCCGCATCGTGCATGGGTGTGGCGTTGAGCGGGCAACGGCGCAGGGATTTGGAGGCAATGCATGGAGCGGTCTACAAATCAGGGATTTTTTATCGCGCCCGTGGTCACTATGCTTTCCAAATCTTTCCAACTTGGCAGCCGTGTTTCGATTTTCACTTGGCAACCCCAAATAACAATGATGGGTATGGATCAATACCTATTAATACCATTTTTAGGGGAAATGAACATCCATTTACCAGCTATTTTGGGGTTCACTAGGTACCAGGGTTTTGACCCATCCCCTGATCATTTTCCAGAGTGACTGTTGTCAATGGGAATTTCAGGATCCTAAAATGGAGGTACTGTACTATATAAGGCCATATTTTGGGGGAATATTCCCTTACATAGGCCTTACATAGGCCTTACATATGGTAGGTACCTCCAATCAATCGGTTCCTGAAATGGCCATTGATGTTGTCTTGGGAGGTCCCATTGGTCGAAGGAAGCACTCTTTCAGTCTCCCCGTTTCGGATCGATGCAGGCACAGCTGCGACACGTGGAAGCGGCCGAGCAGCAGCGTTTTGCGCGAGAGCAGCGCCGTGGATGATGAGTGGTGGATCTGGTTGGTGAATGATGCTGGATGGATGTCAATGGTGATCTGGTTGGTGATTTGGAACATGGCTGGATTATGACTTCCCGGAGAGGTTCCGGTCGTTTAAGATATATAGTGACTGGTTGGTGGTTTGGAAATGTTTGGAACATGGCTGGATTATGACTTCCCATATTAATTGGGAATTTCATCATCCCAACTGACGAAGTCATATTTTCAGAGGGGTAGGTTGACCAACCAGTGATTAATGGTGACTCATGGTGACTATTGATGACTAATGGTGATGACTCATGGACATACCCTCCGATGTCAAACCTGGCCAGCTGGGACATCGTTCGCTGGGAAAATCATTGCACTTTGATGACACCTTGGCGGGTAGATTTGGGTAACCATATATGGGAACCTCTGGTGCCATACAATGAAGACCTCTTTTTGCGACAAGTCATAGATCGTTGTGGATACGGTACACACATACAGCTTTTGTGGCTTTATATATATATATATGTTATATGTTGTATACGTAGTTTCAACTGGGTTTTATCTGCATCTTCTTGGTCAAAGTCCACCCTTTCAGTTCACACTTTGGGGTGTGTCAAGACTGGTACCCCTAAAATGGGATGGCCAAGACCAGAAAACATTCGCCCCATCATTTGGAGATCTTACAGCGCCCCCGAAAATACAGCTAACAAGCGAAAACTGGAAACTACAGTCTGAGGCACGAGATATGCAAAGATCATCTGTAATATATATATATATATGTATGTATACATATATGCTCTCTCTCTCTCTCTCACAAAACCCAACACCTGTTTGGGCGTAGAATAATTTTTTTCATATTAAACTTGACCCCATTCTTCCCAATTCATGGGGGTCACCTTATTTTGCCACTACTGTTTCCAAGTTTTGGGGGTCATCTTCCCATCTGAACGCCTGAGGCAGTTACTAGCTGACCTTGATGCGCGCACTAGGAGCCTGTGGGGTTTCTATCTGATGTTATATGGTAATATGGAGGTTTCCATAAGTGGGGGTACCCCAAAATGGATGGTTTATAGTGGAAAGTCCATTTATAAATGCTGACTGGGGTGTTCCAACTCTTCCATGGTATTTTCACCATCAAAAGAGGGGCCCATTCCCCACAAAGCCAGGCGCTACAAGGCATTCTCCTTGGTGGGTATTCCTACATGGCTTTGTCTGAACACATGCTATACACCAAATACAAGGCTTTTTGTGAACATGTTCCCCAAGTAGAATGTCGGGAGTTTGGGCTATACCTCATTTTCAGTCAAACCCAAATATCAGATTCTTGCTTACATACAGTATATATATATCTATTATATTTGATATATGATAGATTATATATTATATATTATATGATATATAATAATATATATATATTATATGATATATTATATATTATATATTATATGATATATAATAATATATATATATATATATATATATATTATATGATATATTATATATTATATATTATATATTATATATTATATATTATATATCATATATTATATATTATATATTATATATTATATTACATATATTATATATTATATGATATATTATATATTATATTATATATATTGATATTATATATTATATAT
>Ga0126342_10016086_pt1 | contig 13062 bp, 10 predicted proteins | sample Cyp1metagenome_FD_92528 | JGI IMG/M metagenome (GOLD analysis project Ga0126342, IMG submission 92528) | Coral microbial communities from Lord Howe Island, Old Settlement Bay, Australia - Cyphastrea 1 metagenome | ecosystem: Host-associated > Invertebrates > Cnidaria > Coral ... | reverse complement strand
GTTTGTATATGTGCTGCAGCCATTTTAGTGCTTTCAGCTACCTTCGAGCTGACTGAGTAAAAGGTGCTGATCAGTGCTCAGGAGTGTTCATCAGATTTAAGAGCCCAAATTCTCTGTTCATATGTGGTGAAAAAATGAATTGAACAAATGAAACCATGAATATATATACATATATATATATATATATATGCATGCATGCATGCATGCATTTGCAAACATGTTTGGTATTCAAACGTAGCTGAAAAAACATCATGTTATGCGAGAAACGTGATCTATAAATGAGCAGTGTTCAAAACGCCTATTGGTTGATGATTAGTTCTGGGATTATGCAGTTCTAATCAATACATATTGGGTACTATCACAACCCATTAGGGGAATCCCTTTCCCAACCAACCAGTACAAAGGGACGACATTTCGGGTTTTGAACGCTGGGTCCCATTCGCATGTTTGAAGTACCAGAGGGTATCAACCAATATTCCATGGTTATCCCATTCGCATTCCATTAATATACTGCTGATTTACCCTCTGGTAAATTAACATAGCTATTGAAAATCACCATTTATAGTGGATTTTCCCATTAAACATGGTGATTTTCCATAGTTATGTTAAATTACCAGAGGGTATTTCAACTGGATGTGGTGCAGTATTTTTTGTTCTTTCGATTCGTCGCCGCACCGGCAGGCTACTTGTATCCCATCATGGAAGACAACCGTTTCCTCCGGAACTCCTACCAGAAGTGGAGAGGCTTAGGCCGCAACTGGCAACGTTTTCTCTTTTCCGGTGTGACGTATGAAGCGTGACATCACTTTGTATTTTCTAAAAAGGCACACCATGGATTACAACAAACGGCATCTCATATTTATTGCTACAGTAATAATAATTATTATTAACATTTTTGTGTTTAGATCTGTCCTGAGTCTATATACATACGGTATGCATATGGTCGTGCAGACGTATGGCTATGTATACATATATACCTATACATTCTTACGTGTATGTACATATACATCATACATATGTACACACACACATATAAAAGTAAAGAAAAAACAAATCAATAAATAAATGAATAGATAATTCAACACACACACACTATATATATATATACACATACATATACAGTATATATATATATATATACACACGTCCCCATTTGTTTGCACATATGGATATATATATATAAATACATACATATGTGTATGTACTCTATCTATCTGTTTGTCTGTCTGTCTATCTATCTATCAAACTAATCCAATCCATCAACCTGTCAGTCTATCAATCTATCTATCAATCAATCCATCGATCCATCGATCCATCGATCATCGATCCATCGATCCATCGATCGATCGATCCATCGATCCATCGATCCATCGATCCATCGATCCATCGATCCATCGATCCATCGATCCATCTATCCATCTATCCATCTATCCATCTATCCATCTATCTATCTATCTATCTATTTCTTGGTAATCTTACCTGAGATTGTGTCCCCTCTTGACTTTCATAAGCCATCCCATTTTTTGGCGCATCAATTGAATTGGGATCCATTTGGATCAGTTGACCTGGTGTCTGCAAACCGCAAGAATCACAAATTCTCAAGTGGTATAACCGGGAAACGGGGTATTGAAAGGTGGTTTAATGGTGATATGCCCACCTATCATAAGAGATAATTGAGGTATAGCATGAGATCAACATTATCTTTGGATATTTTATGGGGAAACCAATGGGGATACACATTATAATCAACTATCTAATGCTATATATATATGTATTATACGCATGGTGTGTCTGAAAGTTGTTAGTATAGCACGCAAATGGCAACTGTGTGGATTCATTTCTAAGTTCTTGCCACCAACATTTGATTTTTTGGAAGGTTGTATGGCAATGTTTTTCGCGATTTTTCCTGCAGCCTTCGGAAATCTACCCTAACATCCAATTTCATCCCATATGTCCACATGTCATCTATTGCTAACATGTGAAGTCTTCGTCTTTTTTCCACACATATATCCCATATATTGTTCCATTTCCCACGGATTTTTCCAATTTTTATCCAATATTTTCCCGCAATTCCTGTATTTGCCAAAATTTGTAAATATTTTTCAACATTTTCCACATATTTTCAAAATTTTCAGGGTGACCGCTCCGTATTTTTTTCTCCTCCAACGCGGCAGGGCGTCTCAGGAACTCATCTCAGCAGAGCCGTGAGTGCCTGGGCTGAGCCCGGGTCTTCGGCGGAGGAGAAGACTGAGGTGCAGCTGTCGAAGTCTGCGCCGGAAGTTGATGAGATATCACCAGTTGATGGGTGTTTATCCCATAATTTATAGGTTTTCAACATGTTTCAACCATCCTTTTGGTGGTGCAGGATTTCGCACAGGCACTTCAAGAGCAAACATGAAGACGCATTTACCTTCTGGTTGTTTAACGTAGCTATGGAAAGTCACAAAATTCAATTGGCAAATCATAAATCATATATCATTTATCAATGTCAGATAACCAGACGGTAACCAGCATCAAATTGGGATGGCACCAGCCCTAAAATGTGATGTAAACAGATTTAGACAACAAAAATGCGGCAGAGTAATCACTTGTCTTTGAGGCAGCTGGCTTTCATTTTCACACTTGCGAATGGGACAATTGATGTATTTTTCTGCGCCTTCAGCAAATCCAGCTTTCAGGGAGTCAAAAGTGATGGCCCTCCAAAGTCATCAAGTCTGGCCCCCCTTTCGGTATTCAGTGGCTTCAGTGGTACCCAATTTCTCCCAATTTCAGTTGTCTTGGAGTAGACTGAGTAGACCTTGCATCTCTGCCCCTCTGCTTTGCGCTAGGCCTTGCGGCACTTCATCCGCAACTTCCAGTCGCAGCAAACGGCGAAGCATGCGAAGAACGGGGACGCGTGGAAGGGGTTCACTTGGCCTCAGGCCATGCTGGGCGGTACATGAGGAAAGCCACTATATATGATGGTTTTGTTGGGAAATGTTGGGAAAATCGCCAATTGCCAATCGAGCAGTGGCTACACCCCAGTGGCTTGATGATTAGTTCCGTGATGATATGAATTAACCATAATTCACTAATATTTCATGCGCAATATCAGAATCCATTGGGGGAATTCCGTTCTCAACTAACCAGCAAGGGACGACATAGTGCTGTTTAGGACCATTTCAGGTGCTGTTTAGGACCCACATATTTTGGGAATGGCTTTTGAGGATTAATTCGCATGGTTGGCCAACTGACCAGATCGGGAGTTCATACCTACCAATTCTTTTGGATATGCACTTGAAAAAACGAGGATCTTTCACCACAACCCCTGACATTGGAACATCACCCCATGACATGGGCAGATTTTTTCCCCTAATGGGACGTCCGCCAGAATTAGAAAATCTCCACAAGAAGGGCCCCCCTAGATGGGGAAAGGCTGATCACACACACATATCTATGGTTGGACAGGGTGGTAAACCATCGTGTAACTTAGATTCCCATTACGGAAAATTACGGAAAATTTGCAGGACATCCTGACACTCTTATCTTTGGGGCTACCGTCTGAAACGAATCCATTGGATCTTCAGCTCCAAGTTGACACCCTGAGGGCTTCAGATCAGGTCGTGGCGGCTCCGGCCACCTACGTGGCCACCGTCAGGGACGCCGAGAACTATGTGAGCCGCCTGCAAGCGCATGGCACCCTGCCTTCAGGACCTGGAAGATTGGATCATCCGACCATAAGGATTGAAGCTGGAAAAACCATAAGGATAGTTGGTCAGTTCCTGATTTGTTTTGTGTTCCCATATATTGAACATAGGGTGAATTAATTATGCTATAATTATGCTTACTGGATGGCTACTATATAAGTGGGATGATCCTCCAACTGTTGTATATTTGGGACCCAGGCAAGCAAGTGACTGCACCATGGAACGGGCAGCTTCAATTCAAGCAACGAAAGCCAGCCAATTGAAATTGGGTGTTTGTTGGTTAACCCCGAGCTTCCTTCATATAATTCATGATTGGATACTTGAAATATCTTGAAATGGTCAAGAATAGAACATCTACCTGATCTACCTCCCCCAACGCCGGTGCCCTTGCTTGGTACAGCCGCACAGCCCGGTAGGAAAGTGGCCCTTTCGGCTGCGCGGCTGTTTGGAGAGCATTGAGCCTGGCAAAGCCATAGACATCCTTCGGGTGGCCCAACCGTGCGACCTCAAACATCGTCCAGCATGGCAGTATCCAGGGTATCCAATACGAAAATCATCGTCCAGACCGTCCAGACTAAACTGAATTGCACTTAGTGTAGGTGAAAAACCAAACATTGGACGACCACACTTGATATCAAGCAAGTGTTCAACAACACTTGGGGATATTACCAATGAACAAATGAATACAAATGGGTGGATATTATGTGGGCAAACCACCTGGTAAAGTGGAGATGATTTTTGCTATTGAGACTGGGGAATATTTGTTGCACCCAGCTAGAGTTTTTTTTGCCACACGCAGGGTATACAACTGATTTTCCGTGAAATTTTCCCGTATGAGAAAGTCGATCATCACTTTCTGAAGGCTTAAAGCAAAGGTTATGTCTGAAATCTGGAGGACCCTGTATGCCTAAACCCCCTGGAGAGTTGCCATGGAACCGATGGAACCCCTGCAATCCAGTGGGAGGATGATTTTTCGAAGCCGGTTTTTGGCATGTTGGCTTTCACGAGGATTTTCCGACTGAAGATGGTGGGTTTTAGCTGCAGAAATACACTTTTTCGACAGCCAACCAACGTGGAGAGGTTCATGTGGACAAATTGTGAGACAATTTGTGATGTAGACAAAACATCTGCCTGCGCAGGTCGTTCAGTTGAAGAAGGTGGAAGCGCTGTGCAAGGGTTATGATTATGACACTTGGGTCATTGAGTCCACCATTTCAAGCCTCGAAAAGTAACTTTTTCATGGCTTTGGAGATGCACCTGCAGTTTCAGTAGTCGGTTCAACCGATGAAGTTGATTGAGGGGTGCTTTAATGGATAAATATGTAGATGATCTTTACATCGAATATTCATCTTTTTCCTTCAGCAATTCTATTCATTGACCAAAATTGTGCAAGATTTGAGGCCAAAAGACCAGATCGCTCCGGGATGTATATGGCCACTTAGGGTTTGAGCCATGACATGTGACTCCAGTTCAGCCATGCAGGGAACTTAAACGCAACGCGTTTTAGCAGCTGAAATGGGCCCAACCCCACCCCAGTTTGTATTGGAGCCAATTCTTTTTTCACTTCTAATCATGCTTTAAAGTTCATCGCCAATGCAAACTCATCATCAATATATAAATTACTCCAGATGCTCCCGTTTTTTCCAGATGCTCAACTCGCCGTTAAGGACATCCCCATAATCCATAGTTGCCGTAGTAATCTCCTCAAAAACGCCTTACATGAGTTGTTTCCATCTACTTTTCCATACATTTCCCATATATTTTCCCATCTTTTCCCCACCTTCTACCCCCCGGTCCTCGGCCGAGGACCCATGGCACGAGCTCTGCGAGGATCTGGACGCCGCCATCGCCGCGGCGGCCTTGGCGCCGCGGCCCGCGCCGCCGCGCGCACCGGCGCCGACGCCGAAGGACGTGCAGACGCTGCTGGTGCAGTGCTGGGAGGCGGAGGGGCGAGTTGGGTGACTCCAATGGGGACGGAGTGGGGATGGGACATTTCTGACTGGGATACCCTCTGGTAAACTAACATAGCTATGGAAAATCACAATTTTTAATGGGTAAATCCACTATAAATAGCCATTTTCAATAGCTATGTTAAATTACCAGAGGGTAATCTATAGGGGATATAGAACCTTTGGGCTATATAATCTATAGGAATTATGATCATTATAACATATTATAGGTGTACAACTACTCTACAACTATGTAACTGGGAGATTTTTCGGGAACATGATCATTGGGATACAACTATACTGGATTGTGATAATGTATGGGATTATAGTGGAGATAATTGGGATAGATAATTGGGATTGTATGGGGATATAGTGAAGATACTTATGGATTTATACGAATAATGGGGACATTTCTGGCTGATGGGATGGTAATTGGCGTGGATGGTATCGAGTGGATGGTGTTTTGAAGCCACTAAGCTAAGTGGAGTACATAGATATAAATGATATAAGTATAGATATCGGAATAGTCATCTTTGTGACTGGGATTTTGCCAGATTTTGCCCACTGAGTAATCATTGATTGGGATCATGGAAATATATACTGGGATATCATGGGACTTGGATCTGTCGAGTTTTTTTTTTGGCTTTTCCCGATGGGAAATCTACTACGACTGGAGAATCTGTTCAGGTTCGGAATCTAGGGGAAATTGATGAAACATGATGAAACCACTGGAATGAGAATCTGTGAAGGAAGGGATCCAGGGGAAATTTGATGAAACCAGAATGAGACATTTCACCAGATGGGATGGGACTATCATCGAGGCGAACCGAACTTCTCAGTCACGATGCCCGGGATGCACGATTCCTAATGTGTGATAGATTGGGGGAAGATAACAATGGGTTGTTTCTACCTGTGTCGGTGACATATATATATATATATGTGTGTCATATATAGGTACCGATGTAAAGAAGATGTGGATATAGATGAAATGATAAGTAGATCTATAGCCATACATTGACATCTCTATCCATGTCGCCATCAGTTTCAAACAATATCGGGGCAAGTTGGTGATTTGATGCTCGCTTCGCCCCCGAACGGTGGGTCTGATTCTCCCCATGGCCAGAAATTGGTGATGGTGTCAACCTCGTCATCAGATGGTCCCTATACTTACACAATATTACACCCCCATAAATTTACCAGAGAAGCTTCATAATGCCAAATATTCATGGTAGAATCATCTCGGGGATCCCAGTTTTCATGTTCCATGTCAAAAGTTTGGGGATGTACACTTGCTAACGATTTGTGGCTTTCAACCCCTAATATGAAAGCTGCAGCTGCAGTGTTCATCCTGACATCGAACAGCTTGCACCGTTAGTTTTTTAAGGCCGATTTTTTTTTCATGTCTTGTTGATTTGGCCACACAGCCTAAGAATTACCATGTTTTTGTGTTGGGACAGAAACCTCCAATTTGGTTGCTTAAATCACCTTCCCTGGTAGATTTTGATAAGCAGCAATCCTTATCTTAAGCCATAGTTCATTGTCAAATCCCCTAACTTTCTTTGCTTGACTTCCAGACATTTTGTTGCTTAAATCATGTTAGATCCCAGTTTTTGTTGGTGAATTCCATACCCTCCCACCCCCCAAAAGATATTAAAATCCATGTAAAATCTTACTTAACCACCATTTTTCAATTATTTATATTATTTCCCATGATTTTCACCCGGAAAATCCCATGCCTTTCGGTGATGGAGCACACCGTTGTGGGCTCCGGGCCAGGGCCTCGAGCGGTTCGAGACGAAGGAGGACGAAGGTGTTTTGACACGGCAGCCAGGTGTGGCTGAAGATTGGGATAGTCAATGGTTAATGGTTTTATCATCTTTTATCATGGATTGACTGTGACTATGGTTCATAGTAGCTATATGACCAAGGCAACTATGGTTTATGCTAGATACCCTCTGGTTATTTAACATAGCCATGGAAAATCACCATTTTTAATAGGTAAACCATCTATAAATGGGCCATTTTCCATGGCTATGTTAAATAACCAGAGGGTAATATCTATGTTCCCCCATGATTAACCCATTTGGGATAGTTAGATTATGGGATAATAATGGGGGAAAACCATGGTTAATATACTAGTTAATAGTGTATCATAGTCATTCATTGGTGAATCATGGATGATGAATTCCCTACCTATAGTTCATATATGACAACCATGGTCAATAGTCTTTAATGATGGTTCATGATTGATAGTACCCTTTGGTTATTTAATGTAGCTGTGTGATATAATAGGCATTTCAATGGAGATAGAACCGTTGCTACTCTTTAGATGTTTGGACGGGGGCTGTGGCTATTTTTGCTTTTCCTACCCGCAGGCATGAAGCTGACATTTTTTACATATTTTTCCTATTGAGAGCAGATTTTGATGTTTACTCCTTGGCGACGTTTAATTTGTACACCCGGTCGCATCGAGGATATGTCGTGTAGGCAGCCCCTCTATCCACCCCATGTATTACAATGTATGCTTTGCAAAGGCTTTCTGCATGTACTTTTCCTATGTACATATCTAATCTGGATTGGATGGGGGATGTTCTTTTTCCCCTTTTGTTGGGCCAGACTGGCTTTCTGGCCAGTGCGCATTGTCTCTGCTGGAATTCCGACTCGCACGAACCATTTTATAGGATACAATAGGATATTGGGAGAACGTGGAGATATAACCCCAACAATATGATGTGGGGCCCCCCAGTTATAAGTTGGTTTATAAACCCAATTAACTATAGTTATTTGCGTACCATAAACCATAGTTATTGGAGTTATGTTCACCAACTTAGCTATCGAACGGGGGCCCCACATTGTATGATGTATTATGGAATTGGCTTTGTCTAATGTCTAGTATAGCTCGAATGTCTAACGCCAGTTTTTTGTGGGAAAAATGCTGAACCAAATCCAGGGAGAAAAGGGGGTGTCTGAAAATGCAATTTCAGGGAGGTCTACGAGCCATTTTCGGACACACCCACATATTCTTTGGTTGGTTATATATATAATATATATATATATACACTATATATTAATAAATAAATAAATAAATATATATATATATATATATAATGTACATATGTGTATACACACCGTATCGACGGACTATTTAAACACGGACGAGCAAAACAGGCAAATCCACCAAATGGTTCTCGCACGACAATTTTAAGCTGTCGCAGTGCCGGCCCACGGACGCTTTAGCGACCATGGCCGGAAAAAATATACACACCATACCCTCTGGTAAACTAACATAACTATGGAAAATCACAATTTTTAATGGGAAAATCCACTATAAATCACCATTTTCAATAGCTATGTAACAAATTACCAGAGGGTATCTCTTTCTCTCTCTCTCTGTCTCTCTATATTGTATATGTATCCCCTTTAAAAACCCCTTGATCTCCTGGCCAGTGAGGCCGTCCTCCAGGTGCGACGCAGCTGGAATTGGGCGCCTTGAACCGTTTGAGCTGCAGAGATGCCATGCTGATGCTGAATCGCCTCAGGGCCCAGAAGCTGCTTGGAGGAGATTGACGACTAGGACCGGATTGAGACTCTGGGAGTAGCATAAAAAGTGGGGAGAGAATGGGGCTATTAAAGGGGATAGTATATATATAATGTTTTTTTTTCGACCAACCAAATGATACTATTTGGGTGCAGAAGAACAGGGCATATCCCAATGAACAAACTAGTTCATCCATTTTGTGGGGTGTATCCATTCAATTTGAGTTTGTCCAAAAATCATGTTCATTATCAAAAATTGACAACCAAGGGGGAGGGAATACCAATTCTTGAGCCTAATAGTTGTTGGCATCTGATGTTGTCGTGTTTTTTTTAAATGAGTGCATCAAACCACCTAAGCAATAAACACGCTCAGCAATCCAACCATCCAGCAATCAAATTCATTCAATATCCAACTCATCGATTTTCAGTTGAAAGTCTTCCCGCAACTTATGGCAGGTCGACTCCGTTACCGTTGCCACGTCGTGCCACGTCCCAGGCCCCATGTTCTCCAAAAAAGGCCGGCGGATGCCAGGTCCACCGCAGGTGCGGGGGATGTCATCCAGTGGGTGAAACACCCAGCCCATCGCGTGGTGATTTTTGACCGCCATTCTTGCTGCTTCAAAGCCTCAAAGCTTGGAAACTTTGGTGATTTTTGTTCCATTTTGTTCCATATTTCTCAATCAACAGCCCAGTTTTTCTCGATTCTATGGCCCAAGGGCGATTTTTTCCGACTTGAAAATTGTCATGTTTCATCCCTGAAAGGCACAAAAGGTGGACAAAAACATGTTCACAGTTATATGTTAAACGAGTCGTTTCCAGGAATTTTTATCCAACCACGGTTTTGTCCGGTGAGTTTTCCAATCTCTTCCATATCCATATAATATTTTTATATATATATATATAGATGCATAAAATTCCATTGATGACTAACAGTATCCCATATCCCATGCCCACTATCCTATTCCATATTGACGTATCATATTGGAATTATCATATATCTCTCTCTGAAATGCCTTTTGTATCTAGCACGCGTAAGCCCATGTCCATATTATATCAAATTTGCAAAGCGAAAACTATTCAAGGTGGTGCCAGTGATGTTTGTAGGTTTATAAAGCCCATCAACTATACATATATCTACCATAAAAACATATCAACACCAACAGTTGTGTTAGTGACACACCAACTCTGAAGCACCACTGCGAACCCGACTTCAACAACTCAAGAACCTTCAGTAAGGCCCCACTCCGGGATAATCCCCCCGGGTCGTCATTTACAGTGACGTGACAATGACGTGACGTGCAACCATTTTTTTTTTTTGCTTGAGTCCCCAAACATCGCTTTTCCTGAGAATGAACGATGTTTGGTTGTAAAAAAACATTCCAGTATATCCTTGTTATTCTTGTAAATTACCAACATGGATATAAACGTTTGAAAGCTGGAAGCATGAGGAACGTATCATCGAACTACTATCCTGGAAAGATTTTTCTATTTTTCTGGGGGTTGCTATATTGTAAATTGCCAAAAATGTTGGTGGCCAGATTATCCCCGCAATTTTCTGATTGTCGCGCAATATTCCCATTATCTTCCCACAATACCCATTATTCCACCATTTTTGTATATTTTTGTTAGATATACCACCTTTCTATGCCTAGAAAACCTATCAGGTTGGCTACATCTATCCCATTTTTAATCATTCACATCCCAATTGATATCCTTATTCTATCCCGATGTTTGGTTTGTTAAGCCCTATAGTCATTTGGTTGGTTCACATATCCTATTATATTCCAATTATAACATCCCAATTGGTTATGTATATCCCATTGATATTCTCACTCTACCTATGTTTGGTGGTATATAGGAACGATATCCCATTGATATCCTCATTCTATTCGCAACAGATTCTTTCCCGTATTTTTTTAAAATCTCCACCTTATCTCAATGATAAGCTAAGTACATGGGATGCATTATCTCCATCCCCCAGTCCTCACCATGGCTTTTATAGGAGGTATGCTTACCATTCCCAGTCATGGGTGGTAAACATGGCATTGTTTTACCCACATTAATGGAATTATCATGGGATAACAATAGGATTATCTTGGGATATCATTGGAATAGTATATATATATAATGGAATATTATCCCAATTTTATCATGTTCCACTCGTTTCGTCCCCCGATCGACGAGGCTTGGCGCAGCATGCGGCGATGTTTCATGCGTTGCGTTCGGGGCGCTCGGGGATGCAGCTCCACTCCGCACTGCTAGGCGCTAGCAGAAAAACGCTGGGATTTCACCAGGAAAAACCATGGATTTAAGTAGGAAAACTTCGAAATCTGCCAGGAAAAGTGGATTTCGCTAGGCGAACTTAGAATTTCACCAGGAAAAACGGATTTGATTTAACAAGGAAAAATTGACATTCAGCGGGAAAAAACGGGAATAAAGTGGGCAAACGGGGATTAAACCATCAGCATAGAGGTCCAACAAAAATTCAAAAGAACATGAGAGTTGAAGGTAAGCATCATCTACTGTACTGTATATTCTCGGTCTTTCTAATATGGGAAATATGGGTTTACAATGGAAATGTCATTGGACTACAGTGGGATACAGCATGTCTGGAGCCGGGGGAGTATCAAACGCACGGATTAGACCAGTTTATTCGTCGCAGGGACACTGTTTGGAATTCAGCAGTGTATAAAGGAGCCAACACACTTACGGGGGCTTTAACAAAAATTATGGCTTAAAAATGGCCGTAAACATCATGCCATGATGGGTTAATTTGGAGTGCAATTTTTGGGTTACAATTGTGGCTTAATTTACACATTCTTGGAATCGAATCAATAATCTAAATACCATATTCATTGTTGACCATTAGCCTGTTTCATAGGAGACAAGGAATTCAGTTACCAGTCAAGATCAAGGGCTGGTATTGCTTTTGAACTTGAACCAGAACTTAGATTTACATTAGTGTAATTCTTATGATCAATTAAGATATTGGGACCTACTTTAAGTCATGTAGTGAAAAAGGATCAACACTTCTGAAATATCTCATTTACATACATTCAAATTTGATCCCATTTCATCCTCCAATGCTTCTCAAGGTTGCCCGTAATAACCATGCGGACCACATCCCGGTTCTACATGAGATGCCCCCAGTTATATACCAAAATGGCTGTTGATGTATGGACAATGGGTTGCTGGCCATTAACTGTTAAAGTGTAATCCTTGCCATTAATCGATGTCATTAATCAGCATACCAATGTAAAGACCAATATTATGTTGTATCATGCATGTATATATATATATGTGTGTGTGTATGTATATATATATAGAGGCATATGCACACGGTCACACATATGTATACCTACATATATATATATGCATACAAAAGCACGCACAGACACACGCACACAAGTTCACACACACATATACATGTACATGTATATGTATATGTATATGTATACGTATACGTATAGGTATATGTATACGTATATGTATACGTATATACACACACACATATATATATGTCTACGTATATATGTATATAAATACGTATACATGCATACATAGTCATATCTACACAAGCCTGTTTTTTTTCCCCTCACCAGTTGCCAAGCGGTATGCACATCATCGTCTTTGGCTAGGCATGCTAGAACGGAAAGGGCAACGTCAGAAGCGAACTCGGGATGCCTGGCAGCAATAACTTGCTATGTGGTGGCTGGAACCAGTACTGGACACATACAGAAGACAATGTGTATATTTAATGATATCTGTCTATCTATATCTATCTATATCTATCTCTATCTATCTCTATCTATCTCTATCTATCTCTATCTATCTCTATCTATCTCTATCTATCTCTATCTATCTCTATCTATCTCTATCTATCTCTATCT
>Ga0126342_10016085_pt1 | contig 13063 bp, 14 predicted proteins | sample Cyp1metagenome_FD_92528 | JGI IMG/M metagenome (GOLD analysis project Ga0126342, IMG submission 92528) | Coral microbial communities from Lord Howe Island, Old Settlement Bay, Australia - Cyphastrea 1 metagenome | ecosystem: Host-associated > Invertebrates > Cnidaria > Coral ... | reverse complement strand
TATCTACCTATCTACCTTTCTTTCTTTCTATCGATCTACCGATCTATCGATCCATCGACCTATCTATCTATCTATCTTTCTATCTATCTATCTATCTACCTACCTATCTACCTATCTATCTATCTATCTATCTATCCATCTATCTATCTGTCAATCATTATCTATCTGTCATTTTCTAACTGTCATTATCTATCTATCTATCTATCTACCTATCTATCTATCTATCTACCTATCTATCTTTCTACCTACCTACCTACCTATCAATCAATCAGTCAATCAATCAATCAATCAATCAATCAATCAGTCAATTAACCAGTCAATCAATCAATCATTATCTATCTATCATTATTGAACTATCATTATCTACCTACCATTATCTATCTATCTTTCATTATCTATCTATCTACCTACCTATCTCTCTATCTACCTATCTATCTATCTACCTACCTATCAACCTATCTACCTATCTATGTATTTATCTATCTATCTATCTATCAATCTAATCTAGTCCAGTCTAGTCTTGTCTTGTCTTGCCTTATCTTATGTAATCTAATCTAATCTAATCTAATCCAATCTACTCTTATCTATCGATCGATCGATCGATCGATCTATCTATCTATCTATCTAGATAGTCTATCTAACAGCTGTCTACCTGTCTATCTGCAAGCTTGAAAATGAAGCTATTCTGCAAGGCTTCCTCCATTTTCGAAGGTGACAACTTGTAAAACGAAGCAATTCTGCGAGACCTCCTCAACTTTTGAACTTGATAACGTCAAAAACGAAGCAAGTTTGCGAGACTTCCTTAATTTTTGAAGTTGGCAGCATCAAAAACGAAGCAATTCTGCGAGACTTCCTTCAATAATGATAATGGAAAGTTGGGTGCAGAGCTGACGGCCTCGTACCAATGTGTTTTGCAATTTTTCCACTCCATCTGTGTAAAAATGTTGCGCCTGCCACGAAAAAGTGATGCCAGGTCATACGAAGTGCTGCACATGTCACGCAAAACCATCTTAGCAAACCTGAAGATCTGATGCTCCAGAATGCAACCCTTCTGAGGAAATCAGCGCCCAGACCTCCTAATATCCCTGATGAGCACGTCTCTTGTACTGCCCCTGCCACCCGAAATGCATCTTTCCAGATCCTCTTCAAATGTCCCACGCCTGCCATCGCCTTTAAAAATGCTACAAAACCCTCACGTTTTTCTCACTCTTAGCAACGTGCAGAATCCCTGCGCCTGCCACGCAAAACCACATCTGAAGCTTCAAAAGTGGTCCGACCATGCGGTCTTTTTTCACATTTTGACTTGGAAATGTGCTTCGCGCCACAACGGCGTGCGCTTTTTCGACATGTCAACTTCCAAGAGTGGTCCGAGTATGGTGTGTTTTGCACATTTTGACTATGTGCTCGCTCTTTCTTTCTTTCTTTCTTTCTGTCTGTCTGTCTTTCTTTCTTTCTTTCTTTCTTTCTTTCGTTCTCTCTCGCACCACAACGGCGTGCACTTTTTTGACATCGCAACTTCCAAAAGTGGTCCGAACCCCTGGTGTTTTTAACATTTTGACTTCCAAATGTGCTTCGCGCCACAACGGCGTGCAACTTTTCATCTCTCATCTGGCCAGCTGGCTCTGCACCCGCTCCCAAATCATTGGAAAAACACAGTGTTTCGCAACTTTCCTACCTTTTCGCGCATCTGCATCTTCTTTCTTCTTACTCAGACTCTTTCTCTTCTGCTCTTCTTTCTTCTGATCTTTCTCTTCTCTCTGCCTCTTCCCTGCTCTGCTTTTCATCTGTCCATATTGCCGGAAGTTTGACTTCTAAACTTCCTTCGATGATTCACTATTTATATTGTATGATGTACCGGTAGAGTATATAATATTATATATACATATGCACATACAAAAGCGTATATAATATAGTAGTACCTTAAAAAAGTGTATGGTTACAATAGTAAATGATTTACTATATAATAGTATACGTTGATATGCCAACAGGCTCCACCGATCCCTCACACCCGCTAAGGTCCGCAAAGGAGCCACCAAAGAGGCAACTTGGGGATTTTCATCAAGGATTGGAGCCATCCGATTCACTTGGGTCCAACGTGTCCAACCTCCTCGGCTGGTGGTTTCAATCAATATTCTTTGTATTTAGGAACCCAGCCCATCGACATGCCAAAAGCGAACCTGGGACCGATCCCAACTCCGTATTACTCTATTGGTGAGATCCCATTCCTGATGATATCCAACCACTTTTTGTTTGGACATATACCTGTCTGGATATATTGCAGCGACCTTATTTCGACGTCACTGTAAACGATGGTTAACTAGCCCAAAATGCAAATTCAGGTTTTGTGAATTACCAGCGTGGATCCAAATTTCTTACTACTTCCAATGCGCTATATAATATTTATAACTATAAGTTATAACGTTATAACTAAAACTAGCCAATGTTTAGGGTACAGTACCCAGCTGTGATCTGAGGCCGTGAAGCGAGCCATCACCAACAGCCCAAGTCGCTATGTGGTGGACGCACCAGGCCTGGAGTGGGCCTCCTTCAGCTGTCCATACACGGATTGTGTATACATTTTTTTTGGTGGAAATACCAGAGCATGTGTATATAATATGTATATACACATATATATAATTATATATATACACATATATATATACACATATATATATATATATATATATATATCATATATTTAAAGCATGTACTGACATATATATATATATATATAGAGATTCATATGCGGAGATATGTTGATATGTATTTGTGTGTGTGCACATGATTTATTATACAGTGATACGGGGTGATACAGGATACGTACAGGTCTTTAGAGATGGAATGAATCCATAAACATAATCCCCGCATTCCTGATCTCTTGCCGCAGCTGCTGGCTCTGATGTAGAGTTTGCCGCCGTGCTTCTTGCCGATGCCGGGTAAAGTGGTGTCTGCCGAAGACGCCGTGGCAAGGATCCGGGATGGCAGCACTGTGGCTACAGGCGCAGACAGGGGGTCGTAATTCATTTGCCACTGGGTGACATGGGGATTTAATGCGATTTACCAGTACCGCACAAGGCGGTGGCAGAAGTTTCAAAGATAGGAATCCTATAGTAGAGGTTTGGTTGTTGTGTCCGTCGCTTCGCTGGCAGAGCGAACCCATTGATGGAACGAAGGGTGGTTGAGGGTCTGAGTCTCCTTTCTTTCTCTCACTATCAACCTGCTTACCTCCCTACCTATCTATCTATCTGTCTATCTGTCTATCTATCTATCTGTCTATCTGTCTATCTATCTGTCTATCTATCTATTCATCTATCTATCTATCTATCTATCTATTTATCTATCTATCTATCTATCTATCTAACTATCTTATAATGGTGTGTTTTTGTACATCGAAGTGTACTTCGCGCCACAACGGCGTGCACTTTTTCAACAGATCAACTTCCAAAAGTGCTCCGAGAATGGTGTGTTTTGTAAATTTTGATTTCGAAGTGTGCTTCGCGCCACAACAGCGTGCGCATATTCAACATCTCAACTTCCAAAAGTGCTCCGAGACTGAGGCGTTTTGTGCATTTTGACTTCCAAATATGCTTCGCGCCACAATGGCGTGCACTTTTTCAACAGCTCATGATGCAGCTTCCAAAAGTGGTCCGAGAATGGTGTGTTTTTACCATTTTGACTTCGACATGTGCTTCGCGCCACTTCCTTGTTCAACATCTCCTTTTGTGTTCCGGAGCTGATGTGGTTTTGACATCTTGAAAATGTGCTTCATCACGCTACAACGATATGCACTTTATCATCATCTCAACTTCTAAAAGTGGTCCGAACATGTGGTGCTTTGTACATTTTGACTTCGACATGTGTTTCCGCCGCTTTAGCGAGCCTACTTCTCGACCCTCCGGAGCCACAAAACATTGGAAAATATAGTATGTCGCGACTTTTCTCCCTTTTCGCGCACCTTCATCTTCTTTCTTCTGATTCTTTCTCTGCTGTGATCTTTCTCTTCTTCGTGTCTCTTCTCCTCTGACTCTTCCCACCTCTGCTTTTCCATCTGTCCATATTGTCGGAAATTTGACTTCTAAACCTCTTCCGAAGAGGATTTAGATTATAGTAGCCGCATGTACTGCACCATGGACGTTGAAGTTGGTGTTTGCAGACTGGAAACATGGATGTTAGCATAACATTTGACAAACGTGGGCAGCTGATAGACAAATCTTTTCTCCCATCTTTCTTCACTAAACTGCTTCAACATCAGATTGGCATTCTCCAAACAGATAGCGCTTGTTGTCAATAACAAACACCATCAAACTTGTCATGACAACCATGCAACCATGATAAACAGAATCATACGAAAACAACTACATAATATACTGTAATAATCATCATCAACAACGGCAACATCACTTTCATTGTGAGCATTTGGGGAGAAATTCTTCCGGCTAGGCACTGATCATGGATGATGGAATATGAATCTGATGGATTATGTTCAAATCCCGGAATGGACGAAGGCAACATTTCTGGCAACGCCCTCGTAAAAACCCAGGGGTTCAACTGTAATTTTTTTGTTATTTTATCCCTGAACCAAATTGGTGGTTTCACCAGAAATCATGGTTTGGCATAGGTTTTACCATTTTTTTGCCAATTTTTCACCATGTTTTTACCCAGTTTTACCCTCCGGCCATGGCTGATCCCCGCAGGTGGTTTCGTTGGCATCGGTTTTCCCGAGGACCTGGCTGTGGCGGTGGAGCAACGCTTCCAACGGACCGGAGAACCGCGTAACTCAACGGTGGAACTCAACGGGGGTGCCGTTGGGGGTGCTGCATCCACAACATGGAAAACATGAAAATTGAACTTGGACCTTGAGAATCCGTCAAAAGTAGTTTTGGAGTTTTGGACAACATTTTAGATGATTTGAGTTTTCATATTCTGCATCCATGGTCAGCGAAAACAGCACATGTGTTGATAGTTTTGGTGAGCAGAGAAGATATATACAGTACGTATATTTGATTTGTATATTCCACTGCCATGAACCTATTGAAGGGCTGAACGACTGCCTTAGTTGTCGTGGTTTGGACATTGGCAGAATGATCTCAGCACAAGTCAGCAACGGTTGAGTGCCATCGAAAGGACCAAGATGTTTGATTGGGATTCCTGAGGAAACTGCATCATTGGCAAAAAACGATGGCACATTTCCAAATTCCAACAGTTGAAACCAGGCAATCTCACCTTGATGTACGCAGCTGGTCAAGGGGATGGTCGAGACAAGGGTGCGAACCACTTCAGCCACGAAGGACTGGTGAAGCGCGTGGTTGGTGGCCACTGGGGTCTCGTGCTTCGGGCTTTGAACCGGGGGCCTCACAGTGCCATGCAGGGATGGGATGACGTATTTGGCAAGAGCTCTATTGATGAACAGTCAGCTAGCTGAAAGAGATTCAAGGCATCACTGTTACGAGGTTTCAAATTCTGCCAAGTGTGGTTCCTGTCTTGCGGTCCTATCAACATTGCAATTGGACACGGAACATCAAACTACACATGGGACAGTTGGCACCTTCACTGAAAGAAAATTGCAGTCTGGTACCCAAAAATGTAGGTCATTGGAAGCTGCTTGCGAACTCGCACGAATGCCCTGGTCGTGTAGACTTCTCGAAAAGGATACTCCAACCTCTCTTCCTTTGCATGTTGCTTGCGCCAAAATTGATGCCATCAGATAAAGATCTGGTTACCTTCAATCAGTTTTTGGTAGGTCCAGAAGGTCCCAATATCCACCAGGACATAATATTTCTTCGTTCCTAGCGGATTTTCCAACCAAAAGAAATGATGCAACACGTAACCTATTTTTGGGAGGTTCATATGGTCCCAATGATGATTAGAATCATTAGAACCTAAGATTTCTGAGGTCCGAGTGGGCAATGAATAGCTTTACAGACACACACACAAAATTGCACGTCCATCCAGCAATGCAAGGCAAAACTAAGGTCAGCATATCCACTAGGACCTAACTTTCTTAGGTCCTGGTGGAATATGATAGCCAAAAATGGTTAATTATTCATTTTGGCATGCTGGCCTCATGCAGCAGGTTGCAGATAGAGGCTTTCCCAAGAGTTCTTGCGCAAGCAAATGCACAGACATAATATAGGCAAAATCAAAAGAAGACAACAAAAGACAAGAATGACAAGAACTCCCAAAAAGAGTTTGAACCGCTTTTGGAACTACTTTCAGGCCACCTTCCGGCCATCACTTTGAGTTGCGGACATATGCTTCACAGACGTACCCCCAACTGAACAAATCCAAGCGCACCCGCTACCTTTTGTGCATCTCACATTTCATGTACCCAAAGTCTTGAAATCCTTGAAATATGATTTGAATTTTGGAATCAACAATGTTTCACAATATACACATATATATAATGTACATATATATATATATATAATGTACATATATATATAATGTACATATATATATATATATATAATGTACATATATATATACATATATATATATGGAACTTCAAGAATCCCAACATTCTTTGGTTTCCAGTTGATTTCAGTGGCTTCCCCACCGACACAATCGCCTCTTGGCTGGTCTGAGGTGCCCAAGTTTGGCGAGATGGCGATGCAGAACCAGGTCGAGGTGTGTGGATTTCATGGGACAATATGGCATATCATGGGATATCATGGGATATCATGGAATATCGTGATATATAATGATATATAATGGGATCACTGTATATATGATGGAATTCAAAGGGCAATCAACATGATGATCATTAATGGAATGAGTTTAGTTTAATGGAGTGCTGTAGGGGTACTCCCAGCATTGGAGCTTGTTCCGGCATGGCACTGTGCGTATGCATCCGTGAGGTCATGGTCACAACTTGGACCTGAGTATTGACACATCAATTCCCAAAATATAGGAGAATCTGTATGTATCTGTATATTTATTTGTATTTGTACATGTACATGTGTATGTATATGTAAATGTCATTTGGTATACAGTTTACGGCAGTTTACGGCAGTTTACGGCAGTTTACGGCAGTTTACGGCAGTTTACGGTATACATCTACTATGATTATCAATAGGCCACGATGATTCCCAGGAGTTCACTGGGGTGACCCAATCTCCCAAGCGAGAATGCACCAAGGCCTACAACCTTCCGCAAGGGGTGATCTCTCACATGTTCCGAGACATTGCAGCGAAAAGACCTCGCACCATCAGCAAAGTAGGCCCCTCTGGCTCAACTGAGCAGTTTGAAAAAATCTGTTGGTTGATGACAGGGGGTCATGCCACCTTGAATCGGAGATTGTCATAAGCCATGAACCGGGAATCCCCATCAAACCAGCTGAAAAGGAAAAGCGTCATTTAGGACACTGGAGAGGGAGGGACAAGAGGCAGCGTACGAGCTGCAATGCGGTCTACACTCAATCAAGTAAATGTAAACGGATCTAAGAGGTGTTGTTGGATTCGAGAAATGGTGCGTTCTTGTAGTCCGTCAAACCTCAGGGAAAGAGTGCATTTTGCCATGGTCCCAGTTTCTGACCAGTTTCACGGGAATGAAATATCATCAACTACATCATTCCAATATGTCCCAAATGTATATGTACATGTGTTTTACTGTATATTAATATATATATATATGATATAGATACGCACTAATACATGTCCAGAAGTAGATGTATAGATACATAGTTGTGCATTGCCATACATGCCCACACGTAGCCATACATAGCCATACAAAATGCAGAGCCATACATAGCACTACATAAACATACATAGTCATACGTAATGCAGAGCCATACATACCACTACATAACCATACATAGCCATGAATAGATAGATAGACAGACAGACAGATAGCTTAGATTAATTAGATGAGATGAGATTAGATTAGATTAAGTAGATTTGATTAGATTAATTAGATTAGTTAGATTAAATTGGTTAATTCTATTAATTAGACTAGATGAGATTAGATTAGATTAATAAGACTAAAAGGATAAATTAGATTGTAATATATAGATTAGATTAATAATATTATTTAGCTTAGATTATATTGGATTAGTTAGATTAATTAGATTAATTCGATTACAGTAAGTAGATTAACAAGATTAATTAGATTAGATTAGATTCGATTAGATTAATTAGAGTAGATTAGATAGATAGACAGATAGATAGATAGATAGGTAGATAGACAGCGACGTACTGCAAGGCATATCATACCGGACCTGAGGTTTGCAAACCTTTGTGGATCCGCTGAACGGTGGTGGCCGCATGAACTCCCGCACCACGGAAGAGATTGTGGAACGCATCCAGCAACCGGGCTGAGGTCGGTGAAGATTCCTGGGAGGTTCATCATATCTTTAAAATATGTGTATAATTGTGTATATATGATTATATATGTATATAGAGTCAACATATATACATATATATATATACTGTGTATCTATCTATCTATCTGTCTGTCTGTCTGTCTATCTATCTATTTATCTATCTATCTATCTATCTATCTATTCTTTCTTTCTATCTATCTATCTATCTATCGATCTATCTATCTATCTATCTATCTATACAACCTTGTTCATTATATATGTTTATGTGTATATATAAATATATACACATTTGAGCTGGTAAGATGGGATTCCTAGGCATAGACAGTCCCAGGTTTGATGGTGAAACATACTTGGCCTACAAGACCTGGCCTCTGCATGTGGCATTGCTACGTGGCACTACTGCAGATTTGGATGGGAGACTTGACGGTTTGAGGTGAACCAGTGACTGGCTGACGGAGATTCATACTTTTTTGGTAAACACAATAAGAGTCTATTGGCGACGGCAGTGAGGGTGTTGTTGTTGTTGATGATGTTGTTGTTGTTGATGATGATGATGACAATCATCTTGATGATCTTGATGAACTTGATGATGCCACAAAACATGTTTTGCTTCAAACGTAGATCCACGTTTGATTGCCATGAAGTATAACTTCAGTTTCAGCCCCGAGACGTTTTCACTGCCCATGAAGTATAACTTCAGTTTCAGCCCCGAGACGTTCTCACTGCAAACAAAAACATTGCTGACAATGGGATTCGGAACGTCATGGACTCCACCATTTCAATTTTCAAATTGATTTTGGGTCAGCGCTCCCTGAGCCACATCAAATAACATCAACCACTGGTCAGTAAATCAAGTTCCCCAGTGCCAGCCAAGATCATCAAGCCGTATTTCATCCGTATTGCCCACCTCCAATCCATAATCCTAACCCATCTTCCCCATCTTCCTTGGTGTCCCGAGTCAAGAACACATTAAACCCGTAGAACCATATCTACAAACCTATGATCAACCCAAGATATCCCATCTCCAGTCCCTAAATGACAATGGATTCCATACAATTTCACAGATTCTCCCAAACCACTTCCCCCTAATATTTGCTCCGTAGGTCTCATCATCAAGGCCCGTAGGTCTCATCATCAAGCCATCGAATCCAAAATTCCATCTCCATTTCCAATTCCGTTTTTCAAGTCTGGGGGTTATAATCAGTTATAGAATGTTATAGATTCCCAGGGCACTTCCCAGGACTCTCAACATCACCATGGTCATATTACAATTCTCAAAGCATTTTCGATATCTCAGTGATATTCATCACGAAAGCAAGCGGTGCTAGCTGAGTTACTCTTGCTTCAGCAAGGGGAGGGGCAGGTCTGAGTCCAACACAGCGATTTTTCACTTGAACCCCCCAAGCTCCCGAGCTCCCGGGGCATTTTGAAGCAGTTTCGGAAGCAGATGGTCACGGGCTCAAATCCTGCCAGGGCCGTCCCTCTGTAACTCTCTAGCTCAGGATTTGTTGAGTGTATGTGCCGTGAGGATTGTAATTTTGGATGGGGCCCAAACTTTTATAGATTGGTTCAGAGGTTTTACGACTTGCAACGGAAGATTACATGTTGTTCGGATGGAACTCTTGCGCAAGATGCCTCACCAGAACATTAGGCTCGATAGAGTTCTTTCTGACTCAGGTCAACACTGTTTGGTTTGAGCCCCAAAATTGTAATTTTGGATGGGGCCCAAACTTGATAGAGTCACCATCTTCTTTGGTTCAGAGGTTTTACGGCTTGCAACGGAAGATTACATGTTGTTCGGATGGAAGTCTTGCGCAAGATGCCTCACCAGAACATCAGGCTCGATAGAGTTCTTTCTGACTCAGGTCAACACTGTTTCGTTTGAGCCCCATCAAAAATTGTAATTTTGGATGGGGCCCGAACTTGACAGAGTCACCATCTTCTTTGGTTCAGATGTTTTACGACTTGCAACGGAAGATTACATGTTGTTCGGATGGAACTCTTGCGCAAGATGCCTCACCAGAACATTAGGCTCGATAGAGTTCTTTCTCACTCAGGTCAACACTGTGTAGATTTGAGCCCCATCAAAAATTATAATTTTGGATGGGGCCCAAGCTTTGTCGCGTACCAATCTTCTTTGGTTCACACTTTCCAAGCTCCCCAGAGCTTCTAAAAATTTGGCAGTGGGCCCAATAGGATTCTTTGTGACTCGGATCAACAGTTGAGGATTTCAGCCCAATCAAAAATTACACTTCTGGATAGGGCCCCAGCTTGTTTCAGTAACCGCGTTCTTTGCTTCACATATTCTACGAATGAAAGCTGAACATTACACCTCTTCTTTGCAACCATCTTGACTCCTTCCCTGTGGACTGGGCCTCAAGTATCCCATCTTCAATCCCATCAATTTACTAGCCATATTCCCAACATTTCCTAATATCTTTGGAGGCAGCACCTTAGATTCAGGAACATCACCATGGAGAAGGAAGCCTTGTTCCTGGAATCCCTGGCCATCGCCCTGGCTGCACACAACTCCCAGGGCCTGGTCTTGGTGCAAGTGGAACGCTTGGCCGCCACGGGCTCGTTGCATCCCCGGCAGGTGAAGATTCCAGGCATCTTGGTGGACTGTGTGGTGGTGTCCCGACCGGATCCTTGTCCCCAGTGTTTTTTTGCAGATCCTTGTTATGATTGTTATGATGATTGCCATGATTGTGATTTTCACGAATTATTTGGTATTGTTTATCATAATCATAAACTTGAGGATAAACATGATAATTGTCATTAGTACTATTATTTTTGTTACCAGCATCATGGCTACTATCGTTATCATCATTATTTCTATACAGTGTTGCTATTTCCTTGACTCTCCTGCAACTAGCCGGCATGATTGCTCATCTATCGACAAGCGAAGAGATGAATGCGTTGCATTCTCGAACGTCTGTGAAGCCCAAACAGTTGACGAGCATGATGTCGTCCTTTTGCAGGATTGTCCGAACTTATCTATTTAGTGGGCTCAGCGTGTTGCCTACCCTTGATGCCAAGCATTGGTCACAACCAATTAATCTTCGAAATCTTGCCTTGGGCCTCCAAGGAGAACCATTGGCAAACCTTTGCCCAAGTCTACAATCCAGGCTATGCCCATGAGATCGTGGTGCCAACTGCAACGCTGCAACCCATGGTGATGGATGAGAGAAAGATCATCGCTCGGCGTGCCGCCATGGAATCTTGGAACGAGTTGGCCGGACAGATTCGTCTCAAAAAAACTCAGCTACCCGGTGACTGGTCCAACACGGGGACCCTTTTTTAGAGGGTACAAGCTGAAGGTAACCAGAGAATTGAAGAACATCACCATCCATGACCATCCATGAACCATGGTGCCGCCCCTCAGCTTCAAGGAACTGACGCCAAAGTGCGTCGTGAATCTTGGTGTTGGAGTGCCGGAGGAGGTCGCTCACATCGCCAATGAGGAGGGCCTATTGGAATCGCTGACGCTCACAGCTGAACCAGGTGGCGGACCGAGCTGTAGGCTGCTTGCAATTCGGGAGTACTCTGCGATCCAGGTTGTTACCCAGTTGAAATTGGCCCATTGGGGTTACTGTGGCATTATCCAATTGTTACTCCCATCATAGCGGTGCGAACACTCACACGCAACTGGTTGCGCTTTCTCATTTTTTGTTTGGATCCAATCATCGACAACCCACCAGTGGATGATGGAATGCATACGCATGACGTGGTTGCAACATGTTGCAACTGCCACTGTCAGCTGACAGGCGTGATTGGTGGCATACCGGCCAGTCAACCAAACTTTGGTGCCGCCATCAACGTTGCTGCTCTTATCGACCAGCCTTCACAATTCGATTTCTACGATGGTGGAGGCGGATTGAACCATTCTGTAGAAATATTTGAGTATTCAAGATTCCCAAAGGTATTGAACAGCGGTTATGGTGGTGGTGGTGATGATGACAATGAGGATGATGACAGCGACGACGACGATGATGATGATGGTGATGATTAAGGTCATGGTGATGATGATGATGATGAGGATGATGACGATGACAATGACGATGACGAGGATGATGATGGTGATGACGATGACGATGACGATGAGGATGATGATGAGGATGGTGATGGTGATGAGGATGACGATGACGATGACGATGTTGATGATGACGATGACGATGACGATGACGATGACGACGATGATGATGATGATGATGATGACGATGACGATGACGATGACGATGACGATGGCGGTGATGATGACGATGACGACGATGACGATGACGATGACGAGGATGATGATGATGAGGATGAGGATGACGATGACGATGACGATGACGACGGCGATGACGACGACGACGACGACAACGACGACGACGACGACGACGACGACGTCGACGTCGACAATGACGACGATGATGAACATGATGATGATGACGATGACGGCGATGAGGATGATCATGACGATGAACTTGACGATGGCGAAGATGAGGATTTGGATGACGATGACGATGACAATGACGATGACGATGATCATGATGATGATGCTGCTGCTGATGATGATGATGATGATGTTGACGATGACGATGACGATGTTGATGATGATGATGACGATGACGATGACGAGGAAGAGGATGAGGATGACGATGACGATGATGATGATGTTGATGATGATGATGATGATGATGGCGACAAGGATGACGATGACGATGGATGACGAGGACGATGACGATGACGATGACGATG
>Ga0126342_10016084_pt1 | contig 13063 bp, 8 predicted proteins | sample Cyp1metagenome_FD_92528 | JGI IMG/M metagenome (GOLD analysis project Ga0126342, IMG submission 92528) | Coral microbial communities from Lord Howe Island, Old Settlement Bay, Australia - Cyphastrea 1 metagenome | ecosystem: Host-associated > Invertebrates > Cnidaria > Coral ... | reverse complement strand
AGAGACTTAGGAACTCTGAAGCATATTTATTAGCCATACAAATGGGAGTGAGAACCCCGAGCCCCAGTTGTATGTATGGTGTATATGTGTATAATCTGTGTGTATATATATATGATTTTATATATAAATAGCAATGAATGTGAAGGATTTGAACAAGCACAATGAATGTATACATTATATACGTATATACACATTACATTGTATATATGGAGGTTTCCTAAAATGGTGGTACCCCCAAATCATACATTGTTTGGTGATTTTCCATGGCAAACAATGCATAAATGGGGGAATCTTGCGCTTGCAAGGTGGTACCCCCTTGCTAAGTTGCTTTGTAGCTTGCAGTAATCCGGGTCAAAATGGATGTTTATGGTAGGTACCCGGCCTGGTAAACATACAAAAAACTATGCAAAATCAGACTTTTTAATGGCTAAATCAACTATACATGGCCATGTTCAATGGCTATGTTAGTTTATACAAGTCGGGCAACTATACACCATGACCCTCTGGTAACTTAACATAGCTATTGAAAATGACCATTTATAGCTGATTTATCCATTGAAAATGGTGATTTTCCATAGCTATGTTAGTTTACCAACGGTATATTTCCAATGGTGTTGCAATGGTGTCTTCATTGTTATAATATTATAAATCATAATCATAACTCAAGAAACATTACGACTGGGGGGATAAAATAAACCACCTTGATCTGCCGAAATCACTTCAGTGCTGCTTTCTTTTGTTTAACAAAAGTTGACCAAATGATACTAAAAAGAACAATATGTGGGGGTTTTCTGAAATAGTGGTATCGCCCAAATCATCCATTTTTTTTGGTGATCTTCCATGAAATAAACCATCCAGCTATTGGGGTACCTCCATTTATGGAAACCCCCATGTGTGTAACATATACTTGAAGACGGCTTATCACTCCAAATTAAACGTACATAAGCCAACTTTGGGGCGGTGCTTCAGATTCCAATCATGCCCCCATTCTTGGGCACGTAGCTGCGAAACCAACGATCGACAAGCCCGAGGTGAAACGGTTTGGCAAACATACTAAGAAGCTAGATCCTGCAAATACCACCCAAACATGATCAACAGTAAAAGCACTAAGGTTACAGGGTAAAACACCATTTTTTTTCCGAGTGCACACGGAGGGTCTAGAGTCTAGGTACGTCTAGAATAGGTCAGGGTCAAACATGGTCAAACTTCGTAACTTGGGAACTCAAGACATCCCAAGACTGGAGGATTTTTAACATCGCCTCTGGATGTTTAAGATTTTGCTATAGAATCCATGGCCTATTCGTAGATGATTGATGATGCTTTACGGTTGAATCACCAGAGGATGCCAGACATGACCAACACGACCAAGCACCCAGGTCCTTGATTTCGGAATCCGAAGTCAGTTGCCTCTCAAAATTGCACACAGTTTGCATGGTCAATCTTTGACAGCCCACAAAAACATATATAGTTTTTTGCTCGTTATGGCTAGTTTCCATGTTTAAAAATAGCAAACAACTCAAGGATAAAACTACCCATTCAAGCTTGGGAATTGTCAAAAATAATCAAAAATCTGCTCTTTCCTGAGATGTTGTAGATGATTTGTAGCTCAGAATTTCTAAATCCATCCAATAGGGAGAACGCGGCCAATCGGAAGCCGCACCCGAGGAATCCAAGTGTTGTTTCGCGTTGCGAAACGATGGAACTTGAAGGCTGTGACCTCAAAAAAACCATGCAACTTTATCGGATGTTTAATGATGTTTAATGGGGATTTCACTAAACATGATGGATTACTGGGATGTTTAATGAAATTGGATTAGTTTCAATACGGAGATTATTAGCAGCCATTTCTGGAAAATACCCACAGTCACTTCATTTTCACACCAAGCGGTGGCACTGTGGAAGTGTCACTGAACATGTGTCAGAAATTTCCTTACAACACGACCGCGGATGTAGGTTGTTGCTTATGCATGGCTACAAAAAAATTGGCAATAACCTCCATAAGTTGGAATATAACCCCTGCTTGGTGGCTCATCCCACTTAGTAGGTGGGTTAGAACCCCAGTTATAAGTGGATTAACCCTACTTATCCCATGTAAATCACTGGGGTTATAACCCACTTACGATTCGTGGGTAGTGAGCCACCAAGTAGATTTATGGTGAAATAAGCCACTTCTTCGTGGAACTGCGCGTTTTCCGGCCCGTCAGAGTTTTCCATAAGTGGGGCACCCAAAATGGATGGTTTATAAGGGAAAATCACAAAAAAAAAAATCATTTGGGGGTACCCCTATTTTAGGAAACCCCCATATATCTACAATGTGGGCCAACCCAGTGATGTAGTGTTATGTTTGTTGGTTTCGATTCACCCCATTCACTATTTCATTACAAATACCATATGCATCCATAAACCATAGTGCCAACTAATCGCGATTTCGTGGCCACGGGGCCCCAATTTGTATGTGAATTCAATCCTATGAATATCATATATATATATATATGTATAGTCTGTATAGTATAATCAATACAGATTGGGGTCATGCCTATATACCATGGATATGCATATCTATATATTATAACCATTTATCACCCCTGTTGTTTCTCAGCAACCAACTTGACCGCCGGTTTTCTCGAAACCCGTTTCACGCGGATTCACGCGTTTCGCTAGTGTCGACTCGCCTTGGAATCAGCATCAAGGTTTCGCGTGGCGCCTTGGGCGAATAAGGCCGGAACTACCAGTGATTTGTATGATTAGAAATTGTCTGGTTGGTGGTTGAGCACTACCCCTTCTGAAAAATGATGGAGTTCGTGAGTTGGCATGGATGGAAATTCCCAATATATTAATATATGGAAAGTCATAAAAACATGTTCCAAACCACCAACCAGTATCATTAGTATACCACAAGTATACCACTACCATACCATCAATATCCCATCATTATTTTTCCATGGTATCACCAGAAATTGTTCATTGGGGTTGTAGCTCCATGTCTATGGGATGATTTCACTAAGTTATAATTTAATTGATGACTCGGGCCATAACCCTAGAAAAAATGACATTAAACATGGATAAACATGGTCCGGTTATTGATGATGCAAACCGGTTAAGAATGGTGATGTTCCATAGATATGTCACATCAGAGGATAACCCTATTAAAGCCTCATGTTTGGAGTAGAAATTGAATTTGACTATATATATATATATGGGTAGATAAAAATATTTCACTAACCTGAATAGTTCGGCCATTCTGGGATGATTCCTCTTGCTAGCCATGATTCCAGTGAGGGAGAACAGTGAGGTCGTTATAATTTACTCAGATACGTTTTCTATCATTTTCTATATACAATCTTCAGAGTTCACCAAATGTGCCATGATCAATGGCATCTTTTTTGGGGCTTTCTTAAACAGTGGTACCCAAAAAAGATCGGTTTTTAATCCAAAATCCTAGTAATTAAAATTGATGATTTGGGGGTACCCCCATTTTTGGAAACCTCAAAAAAATTGCCTCCTTTGACCATGGTACATATGGAGAAGGTGGAAGCCCACAACTGGGATACAACAAGAGATGTACAAAGGATGTACGACGGATAACACACATAATGTACAGATACACGTGTTCTATTTGGTGGCTCATCCCACTTAGTAAGTGGGTTATAACCCCAGTTATAAATGGGATAAGTAGGGTTAATCCACTTATAATTGGGGTTATAGCCCACTTACTAAGTGGGTAGTTCGCCACCAAGTATTCACTTAAAGTATTATCGAAAGCTTTCTCTGTGATTCTCAGTTGCAATCCAAAAAATCCCATGACATTCCCATGAAATCATCGTAAATGGCTGGGTTGTCTATTCACTTTACGTCCCCAAAGATATGCATACGCTGCCAGGCTCCAGAAAAAAAACAGTTGATCAAGGATCAACTACTGCGCCGGGCTTAGTGTAGATAAATGAGCAGAAGCCAATAATGGATACAGTAGCGGCTATATACAACCAGGCCGATTAGGTTGGATTTATGTATTAGCTTTGTCTATGTGTTTTTAGTTGATAATATATATAGATATAGGTAAACCGAACAGATTTATCAAACATATGAACAATATACTGTAGGTCCAACTTGTCCAACCAATCCAAGAACCATATCTTGGTTTACATGAGTCGACTAGGTCCAGGGTAGACATGGAAAACCGTTGAGCAAGCACCAATTTCTGAAACCACACAGATATTGACCAATCCCATATGCTCCATGCATGGCATATTTACCTACAAAACTGTGTATTTTTTAGGGCAAATGTTGGTAAATATTCCAGCACCATGGAGCATATGGAAATTAAAACACAATCGATGTTTTCTTGGCATCGTGCTTCAGTTGGTAGAATTTTATCTAAAGTTTCCACAACCGCAGTGGGCTTCCGCACTGACATTGCTGGCATGCTATCCACAGCGATGAGGATGATTTGGATGCCTGTCATAGCTGGATGTTTTACACCTAGAAGAGGGTAGTCAAAGCGGTGCAAATATAGTCAGTTATAAGTCAGTGACATCACCCCATTTATGGAACTATAACATATTATAACCTCATTGAAATAGCCATGCATTTATACTCATTTACAACTGGTATTTCCGGACTTAACTGTAGAAAAGTCTTTACTTGTGGACAACTTGTGACTGTCCCATCAATGAGCAAAGGCCAAGGGTTTTTGCCCAATGTCAATGTTCAAAATGCGGCACCAAACACAATGGTTTATGGCGCTTATAAGTTATAACATTAGTTACCCTCTGGTAAATTAACATAGACCTTGAAAATCACCAATGTTTTGGAAACTAGTCATTAACATATATAGACCTTGAGATTTTCACCAATGTTTAGTCTTCCAACTAGTCTTCAAACCCCTGCCAGGGTCTACGTGAAAATTTACTGGAGGCTACTCGGGATTATCAACCAACAAACATCACTGCAAGGTGGTGCCCCCCAGTTATAAGTTGGTTTATAATCCCATTAACTATAGATATATCTACCATAAGTCCTAGTTATTAGAGCTATAAACCAACTTAGCTATCTTGGGGGCACCACATTGTGGGGGGGCCACACTGTAGGCTTCTTGGTGATTTGTAGTTTCCCTTTTTTTTTCCCGGCCAAAACTAGAAAACTCTTAGGGGAAAAAGTGGAACCCTCTGGTAAACATACTATGGAAACTATGGAAACTATTGGAAAGATCCACCATTTTTAATGGGTAAATCCGCGAACTGTCGACTGGGCCATTTTCAAGTTCGCAAACTGTTAGTTTACCAGAGGGTATATTCAGTTCAAAAACACGTTGAATTCCAGGGACGTTGAGGGACTGTGGCGACCCAATTCATCAAGTTTTTATATAATATACAGTGTTGTCGGGTCACAATCCATATCATCATCAGCTCAGGCAATATTACCCCAGGATCGAAAACCCCTCGGTCTACTAATTGGGGAGGTACCATGTATTTAAAGGGACATATCACGATGTTATACTATTTTAGTACTCCCCATATTCATAAACTAGAGTGGTTTATTATGGTGTATCTATCCCGGGTTGACATTAGTATTGCCTTCAACTTGTGGTAGTCTTGTGGCCCATGTTTTGCCCCTTCCCAGGGACGGAGCAGCGGCTTGGGAATTTATGAGCCCACAATGATGGCTGGTACAAGGTGATGCCCCAGTGATGTGAACGTTGGTTTATAATCCCCAGTAACTATAGTTGTAAGTACCAAAAACCATAGTTATTCATAGTTATTGGAGTTATTAACCAGCTATGCTTGTTAGTTTATGATCCCATGAAAACTAGTTCGATATATCTACCAAAAGTCCAAACGTGAAATTAGAGTTATGTGGCCCCCAACTTCTTAGCTATCTTGGAGGCTCCGCAATGTACCAATGATACCCTATTCTCAATTTTTTTCGTTTTATTGGAAACCCTTATGGCATTATGGGAGTAGTACTACTAGAGTCTTGTGGGAATGGGGGTTCCCATCCTGGAGGGTCGCTATTTTTTTTCCACCAGTTCATAGTGAGGTGGCAGTGGGGTTGCAACAATCATCTCCAAGCATCATGGATAAGGTCCCAAACTCATCTGCATCGTAGATAAACTTAAATACCCCGCAAAAACATAGGGGCAAAGGATATATTGCACTTGTTGCAAGGTGGTGCCCCCCAGTTATAAGTTGGTTTATGATCCCTTTAACTATAGATATATCTACCATAAGTCCTAGTTATTAGAGTTATAAACCAACTTAGCTATCTTTGGGGCACCACATTGTGGCTGTATAAATCCATTGTATCATCATTATATTGATGTGAAATGGTTGGTTTATGTTGGTTTTACGTCCGGCTGGTAACCCCTATTCGTTGCAAACTATGAGAGTATTAATGCTGACCTACGATTTATCAATGCCCCCTGAATAAAGCTAACCAAACTCCCAAAACAAATAATAAATGACCCCTAAATAAAACGAAACTTTTTTGGCCCGGGCCCTAAACCCAGATTTGCCCAGATGGGGCTGATTTTGTTTTTCCATGCTTTATTTGAGGTGGCTTTCATGTACTAATTCATACTGCCAGCTCATTAGATCTTACCTTGATAGCTTCAAATTTTCAAAAAATAATGCATGTTTTTTTCTATTCAAATCCTTTATAAAAACCTATTTAAAATCAATCCCAAATCGACTCATCAAGGGTACCCCCCATGAGGTGCCTTAGCACTAATTAGAGTTTGACCCTGAAAAAAACTTTTTTTTTGGCCCTAAACCCAGATTTGCCCAGATCCATGGCATGAATACTAAATCAATACTAAATCCATGACATGAGTACTAGATCAATACTAAATCCATGACATGAGTACTAGATCAATACTAAAACAATTGTTGGATTTCTTTTTTTTTAAATTGCATGTTATGTATTCGTTTTAAATTGTGGTAATTGAAAACCAATACATACAAACAAGTTTGATGGTGGCTTTAAGTCTATTTAGGTGAAAAGAGAGGGTGGGCCCAGTTGATAAATCAGAGGTTAACATTAAACTTTGCATCACAGGTTGGTTCATCCAATGATCGCATCACTACTCTGGTTTGCACTCCGTTTTATAGGTAAATCATCATAAATCATATATTTATATCAGCCTCATCAGCCTCATCAGCAACACAGCAAGCAGCCAGCCACGCAGCCAGCCAGCTGCAACTAGCCAGCCCTATAGCCAGCCACCCAACCAGCAGCAGCAACTGAGCCAGCCACCTAGGCAGCCAGCCAGCCAGCCAGCCACCCAGAGCCAGCCAGCTTAGGGATAATGATGAGACTCTGTGCGCGTGGAGAAGATCCGCCACCCCGTGAAGGTATGTGAAGGTAGCCAGGGATCATCGGGTCTGGCCAACACTGGTCAATTAGCTTGTCAGGTCCATTATAACTAGTGAGGCCAATGCAATCCCAAACGATCCCAAAAGAAACATGCATAATCGTGATTTTTTGAGGTATGATTCGGGGGTATGATTCGGGGGTATGATTCGGGGTATGATTCGGGGGTATGATTCGCACAAATCGAACTTCATGCCTTTACTAAAAACTGCACGCGTTAAAACAAGACACAGCCATATATATATATAAATACATTTATATATATATATATATAAATGGGCCATTTTCCGTAGCGATGTTGAATCACCAGAGGGTATATGTTAATGCTATCTGGTTGAAAACCCGAATCCCAAATTGATCGGGAATATGGATAGCCATGGCTCCGAACCGCTCCCCCCTAACCACCCGATAGTCTGTTAATATCCGATGAAATTTACATCATTGTCCATAGTTATAATTTAGTTATCCAATAATCATCCCATAAATTCTCCATATTCAAGGGATAGTAATATCCCTATATACGGATATATGTACAAATATTGTATATAATTATATAGGATATGTCCTCGCAATATCCCCGGATTGTCCCTACATATTTTCATATAACCTCAAGTCATTGAGGAAAAAACACTTCATCATCCCATAGTTGTCCCAGAATCACGATCCCATAAAAGATTCATATATTCATTAAGGTACTGAATTAATCTAAATTACCTTGATGAATTATAGGAATATAGTTATTACATAGTTAATCTAAATGGTAAATTATTAATTTATGAATCTATATTAGGTACTAAATTAATCTAAATTACCATATTCATCATCATATAGTTATTCCATAGTTTTCATTGTCCCATAAGATCGTCCCCCAAAAAAAATATGCATGTCAGTTCAGTTTTGTTTCTACCATTAACATCCATTAACCATAGCTTCTTTTTGTGACACTTCCCCTCGAGAATCTCACACCCTGCTATTCTCAAGGCCATGCGAATCCCACGGCCGTTGAAGTTTCAAACTCGTGCCACGTTCAAAGTTGAAACGGAAGATGCTAGGACTGGTGCCCCCGGTCGATAGCTAAGTTGGGGGCCACAAACTCTAATTTCACTAGGACTTATGGTAGATTTTTCTCGGACTAGTCTTCATGGGATTATAAACCAACGTTCACATCGCTGGGGGGCACCACCTTGTGGTCTTGGCAAACTGAGTGGCGATCTTCTCCTGACTGAGCCCTGGGGTCTCTCAGACACTTGAACTTCATGGCCGTCACACTGTCGAAACCATCTTGGCCAGCTGGCAAATGGGTTTTGCTATCTGCAGGACATGCGACGGTCTGTCAACTGCTTCTCGCTTTCGGCCCTGAGGAGTTTGTATATGCTGAGGTTCTGGTTGCTCTGAATTGCTCTGATCCCTGAGCTTCAGCTAACAAAGAGCCCTCGTCAAGTTGCACTTGCCTTGCAGCTTCACCTCCCGGATGAGCGAAGCTAATTTCCTGGATGTTGTCGGGCACATCTGTGCGCGATCTCCATCAGGGACTTCAAACGGGACCCCTTCAATGTGGGGCCCCCCAGTTGTGTTTGCTGGTTTAGAGTCACCCCAGTAGCTAGTTCGTTATAAGATGTTATTTGCGTACCATAAACCAAACTAAATCGGAGTTATGTGGCCCCGAACTTAGTTATCAACAATCAGCTATCAATCCCATTGCATTACTAAATGCCACTTTTGTCTTGGATAAACGTGTGAAACCCATTTAAATCCCTATGTTCCTATTGTTTCTATGGTAAACGAGGGCCTCACTTTGGAGTTACCCTCTGGTAAATTAACATAACTATGGAAAATCACCATCTTTAAAGTCTTTAATAGGTAAATCAACTATAAATAGCCATTTTCAATAGCTATGTTAGTTTACCAGAGGGTAATTCACCCAAGATATCCCTCCCGGTTGGTCGGTTGGTCGGTCCGTCGCCTTCAGCCTTCGCATCCGGACGTCCACCGATCTCAACGATGCGGTCCGTGGCCGGAACGCCTGGAGGCACCTCACCATGGACGACGGCGATATACCCTCTGGTAAACATACGAAAAACAAGGAGTTAGTTTACCAGAGGGAAATTTGGGCAAACGTTGAAAAACATGCGGGAAAAGCCATGGTTTCTCAAGGTGTTTGGTCAACTTATCAGGGTTCCAACATGTTCCAACCAGCGCATTTTCAATAGGGTGCATGGGAAGGAATATCATGGGAATACATGGGGAGATATGGGGAGATATGAACATTTAGGGGGACAATTCCATCCGCGAGTACATTGTCATGAAATCCCATGTAAATCCCTATTCGTTGATGGTTGAAGCTCCGCATATTTTCCCATGGTTTTTCCATTGTTTTCCCATAGTTGTCCCATATGTTTGGTGTATTTCCCGTATTTTCCCATGGTTTTTACGGTGAAACCTCCATTTCCGGAGTTTTCCATGTTTTTCAGCGCAGCAAACGCTGCACCTCGCCCTCCTTCATGACCTGGATATGAGCTCCGCTGTTGTCCTGAAGCAACCAAGAACATAGACAGTTCTATGTGAATATCATCAATTGGATATACATATATATATGTATATCATATTTTACATATCATAGAACATATTCATGATTATGTTTGATTGATGAATTGCATTGATTGATTGATTGATTGATTGATTGACTGATTGGTTGATTGATTGATTGAATGATTGATTGATTGATTGATTGATAGATGGATGGATGGATAGGTATGTAGATAGATAGGTAGATAGATAGATAGATAGAAAATTTGGTAAGATCAGATAAGATGGGATCAGATGAGGTAATATGATATTAGATGAGTCAAGATAAGATAAGACAAGAGCAACAAAAACATTAGACAAGATTAGATAAGATACAATAAGATGAGATAAGATAAAAATAAAATTAGCTTCGATAGCTAGAAAGATAGACACATAGATAGATAGACAAACATACAGATAGACAAACAGATAGACAAACAAATAGATAACAGGGTAAAACATCATTTTTTGATGGTACAAGAACATAGCAACTGTATGTGAGTAGAGGGATGTGCGTTTTCTAGTTCTAATTGTGACACATTCAGAGGTCAACCAGCCAAAACCATAACATCGACATTCATCATTTTCTATCATTCAAGAGGTGTGTGTTCTGCGGCGTCCTGGAGTTCACGGATATGTCGACCTTGCTTGCCGATGATCCATCCCGCCACCTTCACCGTTGGTAGCACCCAGAACTCGACATCGACATATTCAGAACTTGACATGAAAACATGTTGCAACATCCAAACATAATTAAGCACCGAAATCACGAACGAAATCAGTCTCATATGTTTCTGGAGCAGCTTCCAATAGTGGGGTGCACTTGGGCTGACTGACTTGTGAGTATAACCATTCACTTGTGAGTCTCAGATGCAGTGGAACTTATACAAACCACGGCAGCATCAATCCCACTCTGTATCTACCGCTGTCATCCCGTCCACAGCACCTGCGTCGCAACTACAAACTTGGCGTTGGTTCTGGGATTTCCTGCGGTAAGCGTTTGGGTCATTTCCCAAAAGACCCCAAGTATATGGAGGATCCTCCGACTATCTCCGACGGATCATAAGTGATTAATATCCCTGGTGAGTAAGTCCCCGATTCGTGGGTACATAAGTCATCGTTAAGTAACTTCAACAGCTAAGTTGGTTATTTAATAACACCAATAACTAGTTTATTGTACTTGTAACGAACCAGTTACTGGTGATTATAAATCAACAAACATAAATGGGTGAACAAACCCCACAGACACGTGGGCAACCACAGACACAATCTGTGAGGTCTTCCAAGTAGTTCATATTCCAATTCCGGGTGAATTTGCTAGGATTTTCTACACCGTGGTGCCCCCTCAGGCAAATAAGTTGGTATATAAACAGAAGTAACTCTAGTTATATGCATCATCAACCATAGAATTCACCTAGTTATCCCATTTAACTTGAAGTCATTAGAGTTACCATCTACCAAAAGGAATCGGATGGAATCGTACCATCTACAGTACCTAAGCTTCGGCAGCCTCCCGTGGGTGGTGCTGCTCGTGCGGAGGCTCCGAAGGTGGAACTTGGCTCCTCGGCCGTGGTCGACCCTGTGCCATCTAGTTACGTGGGACCAATGGAAATCTGGAGCAGGCTGTGGATGGAAGAAATCTTGCACAAGTTGGTAATTACTGCAGTTAAGGCCCGAGTTATACCAGTTATAAGTACTAAGAAAATCCCATTTATAGAATGTATAATCCCATAGAAATAACCAGTTAAACTAATAAATGGCCATAACTGTGGTGACTATGAAACATTGTAAACAATGGGGTTTAAATGGAACAAACCATCTACCAACTGGTGCAGGATTTCGCAACCATCCACAGTATGTACAGGCTGGGGCCCCAGTTCGTTAGCTAAGTTTGTTTATATGCTAGTTAAGTATGGTTTATGGGGGATGTAACGAGACTGGTTTTATAATTAAGGGTGGGTTATAAATACTAAATTGTAACTGGGGTGGTGCATCACCCTGTGCCATGTAAGCGGCTTATATATTATATAACTAGGGAAAACTGGGGATATTGCATATGTAACACACACACACAAATTCATGGGTACATAATCGGTTTTCTGACCATGACAGATATGGTTTGTGGAAGTTTAGGGTCATCCCAAAAGTCGAAAGAATTCTTCATACTGCAAATATTATGTTTGGTAAATGATAATAATTCACTTACCTAAAATAACGCTATTTGGGATGATTCCCCTTACTAACCATGATTCCAGTGAGGTCGCAGTGAGGTCGTTATAGTTTACCCAGATTATGGTATACTCACATCTTATGAATGGATTGATGACCATGCCACAAGGACTGGGTATAGAATCCAGTTTTTGACGGGAGGCATGCGGATGAATTATCACTGCACTTACTAGCCCCGAGCACGGGTGGCAGGCACTAATGAGTTGAAACTTGCACTAAATTGGGACTACAGATGTAGGAATGAATTGGCATGCGCTATCCAATTTTTGACCATTTCGCAATGGAAGTGTAAGTGGGTCTGAGTTTGAAACTGTCAGTAAATTGTATTTACATAACATGTTGGCAAAGTAAAAAAACGCAAACCTGAAATAAGGCTGTTTTGGAATCTTTTAAGCTTATCCAGTAATACAATCCAGTAATCGGAGGAAGTTTAGAAGTCAAACTTCCGACAATATGGACAGATGAAAAGCAGAGATGGGAAGAGTCAGAGAAGAGAGGAGAAGAAGAAAGAAGATCACAAAAGAGAAAGTCTCAGAAGAAAGAAGATCCAGGTGCGCGAAAAGGTAGGAAAGTTGCGAAACACTGTGTTTTTCCAATGATTTGTGGCTCCGGAGGGTCGAAAAGAAAAGTAGACTCGCTAAAGCGGCGGGTGCGGAGCCGGCTGGCCAGATGAGAGATGAAAAATTGCACGCCGTTGTGGCGCGAAGCACATTTGCAAGTGAAAAAGCTAAAAGCACGTCACGTTCGGATCACTTTTTGAAGTTGAGATGTCGGAAAAGTGCACGCCGTTGTGGCGCGAAGCACGTTTGCAAGTGAAAAACCTAAAAACACCTGACTTTCGGAGCACTTTTGAAGTTGAGATGTCGAAAAAGTGCACGCCGTTGTGGCGCGAAGCACATTT
>Ga0126342_10016083_pt1 | contig 13064 bp, 10 predicted proteins | sample Cyp1metagenome_FD_92528 | JGI IMG/M metagenome (GOLD analysis project Ga0126342, IMG submission 92528) | Coral microbial communities from Lord Howe Island, Old Settlement Bay, Australia - Cyphastrea 1 metagenome | ecosystem: Host-associated > Invertebrates > Cnidaria > Coral ... | reverse complement strand
TTTTTTTTTGTTTCTTGCAGACCTGTACGAGAAAAAAACTTTTGTGCTTCAAAACGAGTTTCCAAAATATCTGTATCATACTTGGTTCCATATGACAATGGTGTGAAAACAGAATTTTAAGTTATATCGATTTAAAATGTTGATGATGACTGAACCATCTAGCCAGGTGACTTGGTGATTCGAACTCAATTACTATTGCATATTGTCATGTAACTTTACCCCAAGCCAGGTTTCAACGAGAAAAGGCACAAGCTTGCACGAGATTCTAAAATAAGTCTTCTTGGTCTGGCGCCGCTGCTTTTTTCAACCCTAGCGCAGGCTCCATGTCTGGAACTTGACTTAATGAATTAAATTCTTTGGCCGAGGCAGCCAATAGAATAACTGCAGCTTAATTTGGCCAAGCCTTTGGGCCCTGAGGCCGAGGCAGCCTTTAGGGCAATCCTTCTTCATCTGATGTTTGGACGTCATTATTTTCAGTAAACCACCGCATGCCTTTGCGCCGGATCATCTCTTGGCGAAGCTTGAAAGCCAACTTCCAAACCTTTCGCGATCGACACTTTTTCAAATAGTTGTATTTGTTCATGAGCAAAAGGGGTGGCATCTTAGTCAACAAATGGTTCTGGACTTGGCGCATAGGCTTCGTCGTCTTCGTAAGGACAGGAGCTGCTGGCTTCTTTTGCTTTGGCGCTGGCATGGCGAACATGGACGATTGACAAAGGGTTATATATAATACCCTGAGCATCCGAGTTTGATTAGGATCAAACCTCTTGATTTTTAGGCTTCTAAAATCAAAATCTGAGTTTGATTTTTAGGCTTTCGAATTCAATGAAAAAATCAATGGTTTTTGAGAAGCAAAATCAAAGTGAAAATCAAAAAAAAATCAAAAAAATCAAAAAATAAGAAAAACATGCAAACAAAAGTGGACAAGACACATGGTTGAGCTATGCATGGACAAGACAAGAGTGGACAAAAATGGCAACCAATTTTTTCATGTCTGAGCTATGCATCATGTGGCTTCTTTGAACCACCATGACCTAAAGATAGCCTTTTCCAAAGCTATAAGAAACCTTTTCCAAAGCTTCCAATCATGCTAGTCCTGTTTCCAGTTTCACTTCCCAAGGCACCCTGACCCTTTCCCAAAGGTCTTCTGTACCCTGGCTTTTCCACACTAGTAGTCCCCACATTCCTCTTGGATGTTCCTGGTGAGGCACAGATGCAGCAAAATTTTATATTTTGGTGCAACCTTCAGGGAGTCTGGTTGCAGACACACCCATGGAGACAGAGGATGTTAACCTGGCCACCTGGCCAACAAAGTCCTCTGCTTTAAAGCACCAATGGTATTTTGGGTTTAGATGTTTGGAGTTCCAGACCAGGTGGATAAAGCTGTGGTGCTTTGGGACAATATGGAAGCTCATTCTGTCCTTTTCCAAAGACCATTTGTTGAGCCACTCATACCTCTTCAGAAAGTCATCTGCAAGATCCAGTGATTGCTGGTATTCTGCAGGTGTTGGGATTATCCCAGCAGTGTCCCAAAGCTGCACTAGCTTTTCCAAACTAGTAGCAGCTGTGAGCATATGCTGCTCACACTGTTCCTCTGTGCCTGCAAAAATTTTTTGCAGGACAGGGATCATTGCTGGTAACAGATGCCTGGCCTCAGCAGCTTTGATATCCAAGCTGGCATGTTTCTTCCAAGGCTTTTGTGCATCTGTGAACATGGATAATCTTAAATTTGTTAATCTGTTTTTGCATTCCTGCTTTGTATATTCCACTTGAATTTGTGTGAAGAGAATTGAAAGCCTTTCCCAAGGCTTCTTGGCTTGTCTTTGCCCTGGCCCTTCATGGTAGCACAAATAATGCAAAATGCTACCTAGAAGGTGGGAATACAAGCCCTTGCAAAACAGTATGTGAAGGGGATCCCCCCTCACATTTTTGCAGCTCACACCAGGCAAAGCAAAAATGGCATGGCTGCTGAAGGGGTCATCCAAGCATTCCTGGTGGCTCCAGATCTTAAACCTTTGCTTTTCCAAACAAATGGTCTTGTACCCTTTTCCAAAGGTACATGGTGTGCGATTTTCACAATCACACTCCCAACATGGAGCCTTACTGTTCCAGTGTGGCAGCCCCAGGGTGTTGCTGAAAAAATCATGATCACCAATGATAGACCACAAGACACCTTTGAACTTTTTCTGGTGTAGTGGCTGGCCTGCCATTGGGAAGAAGATAGAACCCTTTTCCAAAGGTTCATTGTCTGGCCCCAAGGTTGGGTGGTGGCCACATGCCAAGGCTTGGAAAGACCAATGGAGATACTTCCAAATGGCTTCCCAGGTGCTGCTTGTGCCACAGGATTTGGGGAAGCAAGCTAGCAAAAAGTGACTTAACAAAGTGCTATGGTTGCTGAGGAGGCTGCCCCAAGAAAAAACCATCAGGGAATCATTGTTGGAAAAGTCGACTCCATCCCCATGCACATATATTGGGGTGCAAGAGTCTTGCCACCCAGCTGTTGTCTTCATAGGGTGGCCATATAGCTTGTCATCCTGTGACTTTGCCACCCCTTTCCAAAAATCTGCCAAGTTGCCTTTTCCAAAGCTGAACAGATTGTAGAAAAGTGCTGGGTAGTTTTCCCCAAGCTTGGAGAACATGAGGTGGGGAAGGAATATGCTTGCATTTTCCAAAGCAGGCTTTGATGTTTTTGGGTCAATGCAAGGAACCTCCACCTCATAGCCATCACAAATCTTGACATTGGCACAGAAATGGTGGAGGATCTGTTTGTGGCAATTGCCTGGCTGAGCTCCCCAATTGCCAGTTTGGGCCAGGGCTACCAAATCTTCATGGCTAGCCCCATCTTGCAAGGCACAATCAGCCAAGTCCCTGAGCAAGGTTGCGCTCAAGGTTCCCTTGGCCCAGAGGTGTAAAAGCTTGTTAGCCAGGACAGATTCAACCACAGGACCTTGAGCCTTTTCCAAAGCTTTGCTAGCCCTTGGTTTCTGTGTTCTTCCTGACTCATACTCTAGCTCCCACCCTCTCAATCTCTTTGCCATCTTCTAACTTGTCCACTGACCTTTTCCAAAGCCTTGGGAAAGCCTTTTCCAAAGCCTTCACAAAGCCTTTTCCAAAGCCAGCAAGCATGTACTTGAAGCTGGAAACAACTGCAGCAATGTATGTTTTAGTCCCTTGAGCAGCAACTTGAGATAGTGAAACCATGTGAAACCTCTAGCAGTTAACCTTACAAGGTCCCTTTGGGAAAGGGGGCAGTTTAAACACCCAAAACATTATGTTTATCAACCTTGTACCAACCCAACCAACAAAAACATAAAGACTGCAAAAGAACACATTTGACTTGGTGCTGCTGCTGCCTGACCATCTTTTTACTTGAAGGCCAAAATGTCAAAATTATCGCTTTTTCCCTGCAATCCCCATGTTAGGGCTGCTGGTACTGAAGCTATAAGACTTCCTCTCCTTTCCCAAAGAGAAGGGTCAGCAAAGGCTATGTCCTGTGCACTTTTCCAAATGCATGGAACATGCTGGCATATACCATACCATGGGGTGTCCAAATGCTTTCTTCTTTGCTTTGCTTAGATCACTTTTCCAAATGACCTTTGTTGCACTTTTCCAAGTGCAAAGCCTTTTCCAAAGCTCACTTGCTTGACCTGGACCTCTTGCTGGAAGCCACAGAAGCAGCTTTGTTACCCAAGGCTTTCAGCTCTTTTGCTTCATCTTTGGACCCCTTGATCACTTTGGCAGCCTCTTCCAACATCTTTTTCATGTCACTTGCCTTCTTCGTTTTCTTCCCAGACAAGGCTCCTTTCAAGTCTGCCAGCTGTTTGTTCAGCTGCACTTTCCAACCTTCTGCTGCTGCCTTTCCTTGCCTTGACAATTTGGAAGATGCCTTTCCCAAAGCATCTTCCAAATCATTCAAAGTACTTGCCACTGAGTCCCTGGCTTTTCTTGCCTTTTTCAAAGCATCTTTCATTTCATCTTCTTCTGTTTTCTCTTCATCCTTTTTGTCTTCAAGGGCAAGTTGTTCAGTTTTGCCTTTGCCTTTCCCTTTGCCTTTTCCAAAGCCTTTCCCTTTGCCTTTTCCAAAGCTCTTGCCCTTTGAGCCATCTTCCAGGTCCTCCACCCCCAGGTTCTTCCACATTCCATCTCTGCGCCCTGTTCCCATTGGCTGCCTCTTTTCACTGCAAAGTTGGAGCTCCAACATTGAGTGTCTTTGTACTGCCAGACTCCTGGGGTGCTTGGATCCTGCCTGTAGATGACCCTTCCTGACCATGTATGGGCTTCCAGTTCCTCTTCACCAAATCTGTCAACCATTTCCTTGTGGCTTTCCCAGGCATCTTTTTTGTTGAGGGTCTGTTGGGCTTCAACACTTCTTCTCACATGCATGTATTTTTTCCTTCTCTCTCCATCAGCCACTGGGCTGCCTTGAGGCCTTTGTCTTTTTTTGGCAAATTGTCAACTTCTTCTTTCTCATCTGGATTTTTTTCCAGATGGGTCTTATACCTGCCCCAAAGCTTGGAATGTTCATCTTTGCGCAACATTCCCTTGAGAACAATGGCCTGCTCCTCAGTGCTTTCTCCCTCAGTGGCTGCTTGTTGAATTTTGTCATCCAATGACATTTTGCCCAACTTTTCCAAATTGGTCTTGTTCAATTTGTTTTTGGTGTGGTTTTGCTTTCCCTTTTCCAAAGGATTCTTGCCTGCCTTTGCTTTCATTGTTGTTTTCATCACCTTTGTTGGCTTTCCCAAACCAACCTTCATTGCTTTCATTGCCTTTTTTGGTGGCATGGTTGCCAATATTTCGAAACTTCTTTTGAGCCAAAAATCTGGTGAGTACCAAAATTTATTTGTGCAATTGCATGTTTTGGGAAAATTGTACTGATTCAAAAAAAAAAGATCTTATCAAATCTTATCAAATCTTATCAAATCTTATCAAATGGTCATATTTGATAAGATTTGATAAGATTTGATAAGATTTGATAAGATTTTGGTTTTGGAATTATTTTGATTATTTTTTTGTGTTCCAACATTTGTGTTTTTATTTTGCTGTGCAAGAATATTAGAAGTGGTCTTTGGAAAATGGCCAACATCCCATTAAATTGAAAATCCTGAGAAACATATACTAGCATTTGCTGAAAGGACTGTTGTTTTCAATTTTGACAGTTCCAATCTGGCAGGTTAACATTTTTATTTGTCATGTGTGCAAACCAAATATTGTTTACTGAAAACATATATATATATATATATCAATATATTTGTCACATATATATATATTAATATAAACATTCATATATATTTATTTTTGGGTAACACAAAATGTTTTGAGAGTTTGATATATGAGATATAAATAATATTTATATACTTGTATTTAAAAACATATCTTCAAAAGATAGGTATTTCTTAATTTATTCATTTAATCATTTGATTTATATATTTAAATATTTTCATCCAAATTCTTCTTGGATGGCCATCAGTAAATTGTAGCCTGCCCATTTTAGGCAGGCCAGCTCTGTACAAAGGTTTGTTTGCAAGTCCTTTTCCAAAGACTTTGGCTGTACAAGGTGAAACTAGTGAATTCTACAGGTCCTTTTCCAAAGACTTTGGCTGTACAAGGTGAAACTAGTGAATTCTACAGAGCCTTTTCCAAAGACTTTGGCTGTACAAGGTGAAACTAGTGAATTCTACAGAGCCTTTTCCAAAGCTTGTCTGCAACTCATGGGTGCCTTTTCCAAAGCCTTTTGCATTTTCCCAACCCTTTTCATGGCCTTTTCCAAAGCCTTTTCATGGCCTTTTCCAAAGCCATTTGGTGCAAGTGTCATTTTTTGGGAGTGCCTTTTCCAAAGCTTGCCAGCCTTCAGAGGTCCCAATCCTCCAGGAAGACCTCAACTGCCTCAGCAAAGCTTTTCCAAACCATGTGGGCTGGCAATTTGTGGTGCTTGCCTTTTGGCCCACAGATTGCATAGCAATCAAGGCTCTTTTTGCATTCCTGGGTGATTTCGTTATCATCATCCATGATGGCACCAGCACCCAGCCACTCACACCAGCTCAATTTGCCTCCCTTGCCAGTCCTCTGCCAGCAAGTGTGCATGCCCACCAGCCTCCTCTGGATGTGCAAGGGAATCATGGCAGCAAAGTCCTTCTTCACTGCCTCCTCCCTTGTCCAGGAGGCCACATAACTCAATATGTGAACATCTGCAATCATGGCCACCTTTTCCAAAGCAGCCATGTTTGCAGCTGGGATCTGGTCATTTACCTCCAATGTGTGGTGCCAGTCCACCACCAAAACTGGCATCTTAGGTGCAGGCTTCAGCACCACACCTGGGCTTGAGCCCTTTTCCAAAGGCTTGCTGGCATCTTTGCTGGAGGTACCAGTGTCCTTTCCCAAAGACTTGCTGGCATCTTTGCTGGAGGTACCAGTGTCCTTTTCCAAAGACTTGCTGGCAATTTTGCTGGAGGTGCCAGTGTCCTTTTCCAAAGACTTGCCCCTTTGCACATCCTGCTGGGATTTGGCTGGGTCCTTTTTCAAAGACTTGCCTTCCTTGGTGTCTTTTTCCAAAGACTGGGCATCCTCATCCTCTTTGACCTTCAGCAGCTTCTCTTTGCTGCCATCCTTAGCCTTCCTTGTCCTCCTCACCTCCCCCTCAGGTGCAACCTTTTCCAAAGTTGCCTGGCTGCTGCTGGCTGGTGCAACCTTTTCCAAAGCTGCCTGCTTGGGGGGTGCCTTGGAGGCTGCCCTGGACCTGGACCTTTTGGACTCCTGGGAGGAGGAGGAGGAATAGGTGTAGGTATACTCCTCCTCCTCCTCCTCCTTCTTCTTTTTCAGCTCCTCCAGCCTTTGTTTGGCTCTTTGCTGGGCCTTTTCCAAAGCCTTGAGGTGGTTTTCCAGGTTCTCTTCAGGGTCTTCCTCCTCCAGGTACTCCCACTGAAGGGCTTTTCTGGCTTCCCTCCTGTTGGAATGGGTGGTGCCAGCCCCTGCTGGTCTCATTTTGCAATTGAGACCATAGTAGCCATACCTGTTGGGCTGGCCCCAGCCCCATCCCCAGGCCATGGCTAAGGCTTTTCCAAACCTCTAGGCTTTTCCAAACCTGAGCTTTTCCAAACTCAATGGCTTTTCCAAACCCAACCTACAACTACAAGCTGTGGTGTTGGCTGTGGGTCCTGAGGCGATGCATATATATATATAAATAAATAAATAGTATAACTGACCAAACTAAGATGCTAAGTGTGTTCCTACCTGCTTGTTCCCCTACCTGTTGAGTGTGGTATGTGAAAGTAGGCTGTTGGTGTTGTTGCAACCTAGCTCTAAGCTGAAGGAAAACAGCTGCAGAACAGAAACACATGCAACCACATTCATGGAGTGAAACCCTTCCTGCAGTTAGAATGTTTATTTTTCATTATAAAGATATCTTTAAACATATTCAAAATGATATTCTAAAACATGTGTTTTCAATATATATATATATATATACATACACATTATGTCTACTTTACTTTGTTTCTATGTAAAGTTACATCTATACCTACAACAAAATATCATTAAAATTGTTGTATAGTTTAAAATTGTTATTATTAAATCTTTATTGCTCACCAAAATTGTGCATTGCCCCTGTTTTAGGGGCATTGCAGCAAAAAGACAACTGTACAGCCACACTGCCTTTTCCAAAGCAAAGAAGCCTTGAAACCTTTTCCAAGGCATTTGTTTGCCTTTCCCAAAGCAAAGCAGCATTTTCCAAAGCCAACCAGGGCTCCTTTTCCAAAGAGCTTAGTATCCCATTTTTTTCAACAACTGTTCCTTGAAGTCTCTTGCCTCTGCTTTGGTCAGTGAGTCCTTTTCCAAAGCATGCCAAATCTCTTCAATAGCTTCTTTGTGGCAGCCTGGGCACCTTGCAGCAGAAACTTCCACAATGATCCTTGATGGTATCTTTGGATCAGTGGTCCCCATCAAATAAGTTCTCTTTGGTTTTTTGGCATTCACCAGGTTGATTTTCAACCATGGCTTTCTTTTATTTCCACCAGCTTCAGGCTGGGGCTGTGCCTTGGCTTTTGCATTTGTTTTCTTATGTTTTTTGGCCTTTTCCAAAGCCTTTGCCTTTCCCAAAGCCCTTGCCTTTCCCAAAGCCTTTGCCTTTCCCAAAGCCTTTGCTTTTCCCAAAGCCTTTGCTTTTCCCAAAGCAGGTTTTTTCTTGGGGGCAATGCCCAAGAGATCTTGCAACTCTTCCTTTTCCAAAGAAGCAAGCTGCCCACTTCTCCTCCTGCTGAAAGCCAGTGGTGGAGCAGATGAGCTGGATGCTGCCCTTGCCTTCTGTGGTGAAGGTTCTGGGCTTGAGGCAAAGAGCTTTGGGAAACCCTTGCCATCCAAAGACACATCACTGCTCTCTTTTTTCAAAACCCTCCTTTTGCTTTCTGCCTCCACTGGCACCAAGGCTGTGCAAGGCTCCTTTTCCAAAGGCCTTTTTCTGCATGATGCCTTTTCCAAAGCATCTTCCAATTTCAGCAACTGCAATCCATCTCTTAATTTCAAGAAATCACTTTTTGACAACTTTGCAGCTGCCACTGTCAGGCCTTCCCTCTGCAATTTCCTCACATGGAAAAGAATGCAATCCAGTCTCTGGTGCTTGAGGTTTACCCAAACCTGGCCTGAGTGCCTGGAGCTGCTGTTGAGTTCAGGGTTCTGTGCCAGCAAGTCCAACAAAGCAGTTCGCATAGGCTGGGAATGGATTTCTCCACTGGCTTCCACCTTCAGAAGTCTTTCCCAGAGAGGCAAGGCATGGACCAATCCATGGGGGTCTGGTGAATTATTTTTGCTTATCAGCTCATATGCACCTAAGTTCTTGACAAGTTCGATTTCCTCCTCCAGGACCTTGAAAAGGATTCCAGCATCCACATAGGGCTTAGCAAAATGCCTTGCCCCTCCTCTCTGGATGTTTGCCATTATACCTTTTCCAAAGTATGAATTCTCTTCCAAAGCTGAGGACCAAGTCCTTTTCCAAAGACACAGATCAACACTTATTTCCAAAATAAAACTTTGCTGTTCTGAGCCAAAACAGCTCTTGGCATCATAAATTTGTGCATGTCTGGACCCAGGGCAGGCATTATTTGGACAGAGAAAATCAAAAAAAACAGCCCAAAAAAATCAAACTCAAAATCAAAGAAAAAATCAAAAAAATAAAAATATTTTTATTTTTCAAGTTTGATTTTCTTTTTTTAAAAAAAAATCAAAATCAAAACCGATGTTTTTTTTGATCCTAATCAAACTCGGATGCTCAGGGTATAGTTACTTTGCTTTAGTCCGAACACAGCTGCGGAAATCCCAGATTTGACCCTTTTGATTCTTGCGTGTGATTGTCTGTGTGTGTGTGCGTGCGTGCATGCGTGAGGTAGCTGCTGAAGCGAAGCACGTGCAGGAAACATTTTTACTCCCGCTCGCACGCTGTCAAAATTGCGGCAACCCATGGCCGTGTCAGCCATAATGACGGAACTCCTGGCCGCGTCAGCCAGTGAAATTTTGAAGTCTTGGCCGCGTCAGCCAATGTTTTCTTCGCCGTCATTCAGTGGATCCCAAATGTCTTCTTCTTCCTGCTCCTGCTCCTCTTGGTCCTCGTCGGCGTCCTCGTCTTCGCAGCCGCCCGCATCCTCCTGGTCCATTTCAGCGGCCTTCCTTTTCTGTCCTTTTGCCTTTCCTTTTGCTTTTCCTTTGGATTTTGGTTTTGGCTTTCCCTTTGGTTTTGGCTTGGGCTTCGGAGTCGCATTCGAATTCTGCGGGCTGGCCGAGTCAGCCGCGCCGCCTTTCAGTGCCTTTGAGTACGCGATGCTGTAGAGGGGGCTGTTGGAGTCCAGCATTTCCTTCTCCACCAGCTGCAACAAGCGCTCTTCCATTTTCTCCGCATGGAATTGGCTGAAGGCCAACCCGACGTAGCCGACTCTGTTGCGCAAGCATGCAAACGCAAACTTGGCATCGCTTGGGGTCAAATCCAAGACCATCTTTGCAAAAAATGTATGAAGGTATTCTTCATATAATTCCAAGGGCGAACCCCAGAAGCAAAAGGGTTCCTGCTTGTTCTTCAATCTGTCGACCTGCTTCGGCTCATCTTTCGCCTCTTCCGTCTTGCCTCCCACGGCAATGACATGGCGCTTGGTCAGCATCTCCTTTTTGTCCTTCCATTCAACGGCCCATTCCGATGCCAATGCAGGCAGGGCGACGCCACTGATGACATCACCAGCTGAGGTGCCTGGGTAATGCTTGCGGTCCCGGCACGGAAGCTTCAGGCGGTGGTTGGCCAGAATGTAGGCTGTTTCAAGCTGCTTCAAGGTGAAAGATCCTTTGATTCTTCTTTTACGTTGGGCAAGGGATTCTTCCGTGTACTGGAGGCTGATTGTGTCGACAGTGAGAGTTGGCTTGCCGTCGTCATCATCTTCCTCATCTTCTGCCTCGTCGTCATCATCTTCTCCTTTTTTATTGCCCTCTTTGGTTGTGCCTTCTTTCCATGGATTCAGAATTTTGCTTTTCAAGCCTGGCTTGCCAGCATCGAGCAGCAATGCCACATCACCACTTTGCAAGGTTGGCGAAGCTTCCTCTGCGGCCCTGGCTTGGAGCAAGCACCGCACCAGCCGCTGGTACAGAGCTTCTCGCAAAGGTGGCGTGCGGAGGTCAGGTCTTTGTCGAAGACTCGCCAAAGCGTTTTGCATCGAAGTGGAAGAGCACCGTGCCTGTAGGGTCGCCTCGTAAAACTGCGAAGGGGCAGTCTTTCAGAGCAGTGACTAGCTCCTGTTCTGTCTTCTTATCTGGGACAAACCGCACATGAGTTCTCAGAAGTTTCAGCATGTGCTGTCTCCATTGTTGTTTCTCTTCTTCTGGCATGCCTGACGACGAATCAGGACCAGCCGTTTCAGCTGGTTCCTCCTGAATGTCGTCGTCGACGTCGTCAAAGCCTTCGGCATTGTCAGCCGCAGCCGAAGCAGCTGAAGGCTGTTTCTCCGGTTCTGCCTCTTGGCGGGCAAGTTTCTCCACTTCTTTGACTTCTTGTGCAATAGAAGGGTAAGCCATGAAGTCTTCTACTTGGGATTTGGTTTTGACACAGTCCCGGAAACGGCCATCAAAGCTGTCGCTGTAGATCAGCTTGTCTATGCAGTCGCAAAATGCGGTCACAGATTCAGGACAACCAAGCAACCAAGCCGAATCAGCTTGCGCGTTTTGGTATGGAGCATAAAAAGACCTGAATGCCTTGAAGTCTTTCATTTTTTCCCGGAGCTCTTTTGTCCAAGAAGATGGCAGGGACAGCTTTGTCAAAAACTCTCCCAGGAGGAATTTGCAGACTTGTTTTTTCAACTTGAGGACTTCCACATAGGAAGAGCGATAATCACGGATTCTCGATGGAGAGAAGTCATTCAGAGTCAGGTAACCCATGCAGTAACCATCCATCATACCCTCAAGTGCGTAGGCAATGTTGTCACTGGACTGGGCTCGATCAAGAAGGCCTTGCAAACTGTAGATTGATTTGTTCCACGGATTGGTTGTTCCTAGGAAAATCATATCGGCTTCTTCCAAGATTTTTTGGCAACGAGGCACGGAAAAGATTCTCTTAAAGATCGTGCAGGCACAGTCAATAAAGGTTTCAGACAAGGCTTCTTGCCCGCTGGCGAGTTTCACATGTTGGCTGTACAGACTTGCTACCTTCTTAGCCGCCAGCTGTGTTCCTGAGCTATCTTCTTTTGCCTTCTTGAATCCTGCCACGTCAAAGATCCGTTGTCGTAAAGATAGCCGGACAGATTGGCCAAGTTCGACGGCCTTTTCTCTCAAGTTGACTGCCTTCCAGTAGCGCATCTCTCCGTCTGGAATCGTGAAGAATTCAAAATCGACGGTGAGAAGCACACGCCGCCAATTCTTCAAAATGGCTTCGTCTCCTTTCGTCACAGCTTCGCAGATGCTAAACAGCAATGCAAAAACTGGCTCGGCCGGGCTCAGCCGACGCCAGTGTCCATCTGGTGTGAGGGAAGCATCATCTACAGCGTCCACTGCGACTGTGACCACATACGGAAAGTTGGGTGGAGGATCCAACGGAGGAAGACTGAAAGACTGAATTTGTTTGATTTGGCCTTCATTCAGAGGGATCCTGTGCTCTGCAAGCCAAACCAAATTGTGCCAAAACAAATTGCCTCCACATTTGTATCCGCTGTTGTTGCCTTGCTCCAAAGCTTTCAATGCCATCTTTTGGTCAAAGGGCATTTGACGGCCGCCTTGAGCAATGGTCAGGGGCTTGGCGGTGCCAATGGCATCAAAAACTGGGTGGTTGCTGATTTCTTTGATTGCCTCATGCACTCGGATCAGCAAACCGGAATGAAATTCATTTCCTTGGGCTATGTCTTCCTGGTCGTTCTTGACAGGCACCGCCGCAGCTGCCTTCGCTTTCACTTTGCCTTTACTTTTCGCCATGAATTTTTGGAAAAGGCCGGAGCAGCCAAATGGGTACTGGCCGAAACAGCCAGGCACCTAAGATTTAAATTTGCAGGGAATGAGCCAAGAAACAGCTGCGGATTGTAGTTTGATTGTCCGTTAATGCCCAAACTGTTTGAGTTGATTACCAAACTTTGGCGATCCTTTTTACTTGCTTGTGTCAACTTTAGACTTTATGTCGTTGAAAAAACAACTTACTTCCCCATTTAATCTCCCCAGATCGGACCAAGACACCTGTCCGTGCCATTTTTTTTGCCTTTCCATTGTCATCGCGTTCAGTCACTCACCTGGCCGAAGCAGCCAGTGACGACGGCCAGTCACTCAGCCGGGTCAGCCATACTGCTGTGGGTCCTGGCCGAAGCAGCCAGTGACGAAGGCCAGTCACACGGCCGGGTCAGCCATGGTGCTGTGGGCAATTCGACGACATGCAGCACCTCCTGCAACAGATGGAAGGGCAATATGCGCCCGGCTGATTTTTCCCACATTGGGAACAGCTTATTGCCGGGGTCACACGATGCGCCTGATTCGGCTGCCCTCCTGCACGATGCCGTTCGGCACGCTTCAGCTTCGCTTGCGTCCATCCCGAATCCGGCCGTCGGTTCTGCCATACTTGGGCC
>Ga0126342_10016082_pt1 | contig 13064 bp, 13 predicted proteins | sample Cyp1metagenome_FD_92528 | JGI IMG/M metagenome (GOLD analysis project Ga0126342, IMG submission 92528) | Coral microbial communities from Lord Howe Island, Old Settlement Bay, Australia - Cyphastrea 1 metagenome | ecosystem: Host-associated > Invertebrates > Cnidaria > Coral ... | reverse complement strand
TATATATATATATTCTATCTATATCTATACAATAAATGTATAAATGTATAAATAAATAAATAAGTAATTACAGAAATTAAATAAATAAACAAATAGATAGATAAATAAATAAATAAATATATATATATATATACAATAGAATGCATACATATGAGGTATACCATCCGTCGTCACCACGCTTTCCACGGCATGTTTTTTTTCGCCAGGTGACCAACATGTTGGAGCTGATGCAGCGTCAGGCGGGCCGCGGTCTGGGACCCATCCAGCAGCATCGCCTGACGATGAACGAAAGCTTCGCGGTGGTGGAGAACTCGAGTCCGGGATTCAAGGACGACACTTGGCGAAACAAAAAAAAGGTTTCGAAAAGATAGCTGGTTGGTGACTGGAAGTTTTGGATTTTTTTGACTTTCCATTATATGATGCATATTCTGGAAACAAGCATATATTTAAAGCAAACCCAAAATAAGATAGAAAAAGTGGGAAACCTTGAAATACTAAGTACTGGTTGGTGGTTTGGAACATTTTTTATTTTTCCATATATTGGGAATGTCATCATCCCAACTAACTTTCATATTTTTCAGAGGGGTAGGTATACCACCAACCAGATACGGTGAAGAGATTCGATGAGTTAATGCGAAGTAATAGTTGATAAAAATTGCGACGTTGGAAAACACAAACGAACCAACGGCTTGGGTTTGTAGATGTTGGGAGGCTGAACATGGGATACTTGAGCTGCTTTAAGTGATGAGGAGAATGACCAGGGTAATTGATACATACATATATATATATATGTATATATGTATATGTATATATATATATATGTATATATATATACAGCAAACCATAGGAAGCCATATTGTAGCTCTAATGATTCTACTGGATGGTGGTACATTGAAAACACACATGATAGTGATGTATGATAATAACACATGATCAACCACAGAATTACGCTGGGGTTTTGGGGTCGCTGGGGAGCCCATCATTACAATCCCATTGGAGCAGGAATTTCTTCCATCCACAGTATCGCGCGAAATAATGCATGAACAAAAACGGTTGATAACCCAGTCAGAGGGAGCTTGATGATGATGATGATGATGATGAGGATGATGATGATGAGGATGATGATGATGATGATGATGACGGCGACGACGACGACGACGACGACGATGATGATGATGATGGTGATGATGATGATGATTTGAGGATGAGGAGGATGAGGAGGATGAGGAGTAAACTTATCAAAGCATGTCAAAGCCATTGAACGTTTGAGACATGACTTCTACAGGGGCCAGGATTCTCCTGGGGATACGTGCAAGCCCTTGCCCAGCAGTGACCATTGAACTTTTTTCCCCAATGTTTCCCACATGGGCCAATCTTTAGATATATATATATATAATTACATATAGAATCATATAGACATAGATTTGGGTAGATCTAGACACAACCTTATGCAACTGATGTGGCGACAGCACTTGGATGAGGCCCATTGACTCCAACATGAATGCTGGGATGCTTGTTGAGTTCAGGACTCATTGTGTAGCAACTTTGACTGCGGCCTAAGGATATCGACAAATTCCGAAATCATGTCTCTTGGTGCGGCCGTAGTATGCTTCAAAAACCCACGGGCTGGGGACTGGGGTCCTTATGAATGGGTCCCATTCGCCCCGCAACTGGGGCACTTACGGTACATGGATGTTATTTTCCCATACTTTTCCATATTTTCCTGGAGTATGTTTGGGAACAGATTTAAACACATGCACGATGTGCTGTGCTGGCAGGAGTTTTTAAACATCGATCCACTTCTGTCCAGTTGTGCGGCGAAATGATGTATTGAAAGCACCTCCTCAATGGCAATACCATGTATGTTAAAGTAGGCAATATGCCATATATTCCCTCTATGGGTCTTCTGAGTCTTCTGTGTGCCTTACTAATGCATCTAATGCATACTACTTATGCCAGGTACATTTGATTTAGGATACATTCTACATCATTCTACATCTTCTAGCTGCAGCATAAGTGTATCGTTTACATCAGATTACGCCCATATAATACTATTCTTAGGTACCAGCGAGTCCGAGCACATCCTGAGGTCTTGAAAGCCATGGACCTCTGTCGTCCTGCAGAATGCGGCGTGTTGCCACTGCCAACCCTGGGTGTGCGTCCACCTGAAAAAGTGAAGCTCGTTCGTGAGATGCGCTTACCCAAGTTACTTGGCGCAGGGCATGGCTCGGAAAATGGGCACCCTTGGTCACCACTGGAGCAATTTGCCATTGGTCATCATTGTCATCGTTGGTCATTATCGGTTATCATTGGCCATCATTTGCAGATGACCATGGGGAGATCAATGGGGATAAAGTGGTGGTTTGCACTAACCACCATTGATATCCCATGTCATCATATCATGGGTGGTATTCCAAGGATTCTGTTTTTTTTTCCTCCTCCCTCTCCCGTAAAGAAGCCTCCACGTTTGTGGCTTGGTCTTGTTCTTTGGAGCCCATCCGGGCTCGAGTCTATCTCCCGCATAAACATCAAAACATATATAGTAATCCCCAAGAAAGATAGAAGAGTAAAATCAGAATCTAACATCTATATAGTGATAAGTGACTTTTCTATCTTTTTTCGGGGTTGCTATAGATGTAGATAGAACAATTTAGAAATTTAGAACAATCATTGTATTGCAAAGTCCGCATCCCCGACTTGATTTTGCCGCTTCTTGAGTCTTACATCTTGGAATTGTCACCTTTCAAATTATAAGGGGCAATTCTGATTACCACCGCATTTGTAGCGGTTGATAGCTTCAACATCTATATAGCTTACATAGAACCTACGTACCTGAGACACGTGGGGCCAACATGTCTCGACATTTTGGGGATTCGCGGCCAAAAAAATCCCCTCCCCAGGTGGATGCACAGCCACTTAGAGGCCAATGAAGCTCCAGGCCGATGGGTAAAATGGCAGGATATGGCAGATTGAAAAAGGATTACAGTAATATGGGTAAAACAATGCCATTTTTACCACCCATTTTCTTGGGAATGGTAAACATAGCATCTATAAAAATGGTGATGACTGGGGGATGGTTATTGCTGTTTTACCCACATATAAAAGCGAAGTGGTGGCATTTTGTCTGGGAATGAAGGGGAACCCTTTCTGAAGGTAACTTTGGGTTCGTAGAATATCTCCGAAGGATAGCCCCACGCCAACCAGGAATGCATGGAGGACAAGCTCTAGGCCATGCTGCCCAACTGGAAGCTAACAAGAGGGAGAAGGCGCTGAGAAAAGAATGCGTGTGTGTGTGTGTTTTTTAAATGTTCCTACATGTCTAATATGTGTTTTTATATTTTTTTCATCACCATCCTATCAGATGAAGATTTTTGTTGGGCCAGACTTCAAGACCAGGTGCATCAGTTCGCAGTCATGAAGTTAGAGGAAATCACATGAAAAGAAGCAGGCTAGCTTGGGGGAATTATACACCGGTCTTTACACACACACACATCACACACATATATATGATATGATATGATATGATATGATATGATATGATATATGATATGATATGATATGATATGATTGTCATAAGTTATGTGGGGGCCATGGATGCACAGATGAAAAAAAAACATCTGCGAGGGTCAAAATTTACCGGGCCACCTTCGTATCCCCTATGTCATCTGAATAGTGACTTCACTGTAGACGATGGAAAGTAAGGGTCTTCATCCTGGAAATTGATGGAACATATGCTTGTTTCTGAATTCTTCTATGCTTGAACCAGATTCATCCAGCCTCTAAAACTGGTGTTCCCCCAAAAAAGCTGGCACAAAACTGCTTGATTGTCAAGACCTTTCAAGACATTACCACCACCCAAAAAGAACATGTTTTTTTCCTCCCGCAGGGTGCATCTCACCAGCTCCCCTGGTTTCCAGGTGCCCTCCATGTTGTCGGCCTCGTTGATGCCCAAGTCAGTGCAGGAGGCTGAGGAATTGATCCGCTCCACCTTCGGAGAGATGGCGCAGCAGAGCAAAATCAAAGAGATCGCGGCGAATCTGCAGCTCGGGATGGTGATGATGGTGATGGATGATAGGATCAATGGATGTTTTTTTTTTAATTCTCCCCCATGTTATTAAATGTTATTAACTGTTTTTTGTTTCTCAGATGGTCATTGATGGTTAACTGAGTTAACTGATGTGTTTTTTGGAGGTTTCATGGGACTAAGCCGGTGAATGATCCCCCAATAGATAGATAGACACATCCCCCAGGTGGGAAACTTGGAGATGAGGAGGTTGGAAAGTGATTTTTTTGTGGGAGAAAAATGACACATTCATATCATTCATTAATATGAAGATTCATGAAGATTCTACTTCACAAAAAAACCTTGGAGTTTAGTATGGTTTAGTAATTTTAATAAGCTACTTTGTGTGTCAAGCTTTGGAACATCTTGAATGCTCCAACTGCCCTGGTTAGACGTATTTTGTGGGCCGTGGGCCAAAACCCATCCAGGTTTTGTGATGTTTTGTGGTTACCACCCTCCGGTAACGTGGCAATGGAAACTCGCCAAACTCGATGGGGGTTTTCATAGACAAATCAACTCTCAATGGGAGAAAAATCGCATCATTCATCAATGGCCATTTCAGAAACCGATTGATTGGAGGTACCTACCATATATAAGGCCTATTTTTTAGGCCTATGTAAGGGAATATCACCACAAAATATGGCCTTATATGGTACAGGACCTCCATTTTAGGATCCTGAAATTCCCATTGAGTTCACGTCGGATTTTACCGGAGCTTCAGAATCCTGGTTGAAATCAACACGTCTGACGCGATGTTGCGCACGCACGTTGCGCCCAGGTTCCAGCATGCAGCCAAGCCTCCAAGCGAAGATTCGCGCGTGAAATCTGTGGTGCGAAGTCAGGAATTGGAATTCATCCGGCGACTTGGTCAAACAACACCAGCCTGGTAAGCCGTGGTACGGAGGTACCAAGCACCGAGCGCCTGGTAAGATTTGGTAAGTGGCAAACGACATGAGTAATATCATGTCATAAGCATATGAAACACATTGAAATACATGAAATAAGCCACATCTAAGATGTGGGACACACCTGTTGCAAATGGATATAAACCTCAAAAAACACCACTATTTGGGATGCACCAAAAAGGACCCTAAATCCTCATCATCAGCGACGTGGCTTCAGGATGAGCCGACAGGAAGTGGAGCCTCCCAACCTGGTGCGTCCCTTGGACGATCGGAAAAATACAATCCATGGAAGGCCTTGCCATGTGCTTCAGCGTTTTTTTTTTTTTACCGTGTTAGAATGTTTCGTAGTTGAAAAAAGAAGGAACATAAGTTAACTAAGTTCACAACTTTGCTTGGACGGGACTTTTTTAAGATGTTCAACACATTTTTGAATGCTTCGATTGTGGGAAGCTAAGGTACGATGTACAGACTTTTCCAGGAAGAACTGATCAGTCGGACTCCCAAGGAGGCTTCGATGTAAAAGAATGCTTGACGAAGGGTCACGAAAACGCGTGCTGGCTAGTCACACGACATCATCAACGTCTAAATGGAGAATTCATGGGAATTCTATATATCGATGGTCCTGTGACAAGCTTTTTTTGTGTCAGTTGGGTTGCCATTCTTCTTTTTTATTGAGACTTCATTAGCTTTGACCCCTTTTGAAACATGATTTGCCGGTGTGTTTTTTGACCGCAAAATGGATGTAGCTCGAAGATCTTGAAATCTCGGCCGCGTGTCGGCCCCAGTTTCACCCAGACTGGATGGTGCTTTCAAGCCAGTTCCCCTTTTGGGGATGATGCTCTCATATATGTGCATAGGTCATATATGATTTAGTATGCCATACATACACAAATACACACACACACATATATATATATAATATGTATGTACATATATGGAATTCACACACACATATATATATACTGCAGTAACCACAGCGATAAAACCAATCATAATAATCACAACCATTATAGTAATCATGATAAACATGATAGTAGTTATGAGGATAATGATGTGCATCATCATGATTAATAGTGAATATATATCGGTATGCATATCCACATTTATTGTGATACTTTTGTGTGCCTTGTTGAACACGCCAGCCAGTTAAGCGTGTGTACAAAGAGCCCGCTCTGCCTTAGGTAGCGGCCGGAGGAGTAAAACCATCCGTTTTTTCTGGGACTTCGGAACTTCAGGGGGGATGTAAACCACCAATCATGGGGATTATATAACCAACAAAACATGATGCACTTACTTAGGCACTTACCATTAACATGGGGATTCAACGGTATGTTTAGCCATTCAAGTTAAAAAAAAAGAGTGAACTCCAAAATGGGACATAATGGGATACAAACCAGCCATTTGATAGGGACTTAAGCAACACAACATTGATATTAATAATTAATTGATAGGTAATTATTGGACACAAGTGGGATGGTTGCTACTGCTAGGGCCAAGCCCAGATTTTACTTAACAGCCCAAGGGGCTGTTGATCATTGGGGCGCTCCCATTTTTGGAGCAGATTCGAGCAGATTCACTGGGGAGCTGTAAACGATACCCCCTAAGGTTTATGTGTCCGCGCTTGACATCAGTAGAAAGTGACCAAACGACCAAAGTGACTGTGTTCTCCAGAATTCCACGGAGAATTTACAGGACCCTTGTCTTGGATGTTCAAAACCAACGTTTTTCTTGTGAAATTCCTTGGATGGAATATCATGCCTGGGGTGGCCATGGGGCTTCTTACTTGAGCGGTGGTATGGCTTCAAGAAAAATAATGAAATATACTAGGCAGGTCCAGGTAGAACATACCATGGGGGGATAAGCCAGTTTCTCACCAACATTTCCACACTTCTTTATCTTACTTGCGTGTCTAAGATTTTCTAGTCGTAGCCCCGAATTTGATTGTCGATCATAGTTTTTCCATAGCTTTCCTCTTGACATTACAATTTTGAGGTATCTCCCATTTTTCGATAGACCCAAATATCACAGTGGCTATATATATATATATCTATATGATTTTATATGTAAACATACTATGCATCCCATTAAAAATCCATAAAAATCCTATTCTATCCCCAGAAAACAGTTGGTTCAGTGTGCCTCCATGGCAATGTTCATCGCCCTTAAGCACGCCAGGTAGCACCAAGCGCAAGCAGATCGACGGCGCCACACAGTCCGATTCCCCTGGTTCCATGGTAAATCCCCAGGATCCGGCAATTCGGGTCAAAATCCTATGGATATGGCACTTGTTTTCGGGGTGAAGCTTGGCTTTTCGGTGGTCATGGAGTCATGGGTGACAATTTGGACAAAGCCGCACGTACATGCAAAATCATGCAAACTTATTGTTGTGCATGTATACCAAACTCGATAAATATACTAATCCTAGAGTAGATAGAATATGGATGAATGTGGAATTTCCAAACATTCTCACTAAAATCACTAAAATGGACTTTTCTTTGAAGATCCTGTTTTCTATCTACTTCAGGATGATTACAATATACATATATATATATATATGTATGTGTGTGTGTGCTTGTAGATGTGTTTCTGCAACTTGAAGCGGAAGATCCCTCAACGCCTCGAGGTCCGCTCAACTGTCGCCGCTGCCTGAGCGACTTGGGAACTTCGGTGGCATGAAACTGGACCCCTGGATCTGCCAGCTTCCAAGTTGATCTAAAGACATAGAGGTTTCCTAGGTCATTGGGGTACCCCCAAACGGTTTTTTAAAATGGTAATGACTTGGATGATTTGGGGGGACCCCTATTTTCGGAAACGCCAATTTTTGTTTGGCCGATGATTGGTGACAGGGTGAGAAAATCTGTTTGTGCTGAATATTATTGAATATTCACAGATTTTTGAAAAGCCATCCATACTAGAATCCATACATATCCATACCAAATTGAGCCACCAACCAGGAGCAACCAATGATTAACTTAAAGGTTTGACGCGCGCTTGGATTGCTCAACCCATCACGGGGTTATTCGCTACCAGCCTCCAAAACGGATAGCCTCGTCATCAAACATGGGGGCTGCTGGGAGGATTCCCCCAAAAATGACGCTTCATAGCTGGGAAAATCATTGAACTACGGCTGATTTTCCAGGTCTGTTGGATCATTGGAGAGAGAATGTCCATTGTATCAATTATATCCCATTAATATACCATTAATTCATTAAGTATCCCATTGTTGTCAATGAGGATGGCTAGCCATTGTGAACCATTATTTCATATTATTTCTACTATCCAATGATTATGAAAAGGTCTGATGGGATTATCGTATCCCATTACTAATCCATTTCTATTATCCACTTTCTATCGAATTATTGACTTTTATCCATTATCATCTCATTGTGATCCCACAAAAAACCCAGATAACTATATAAACCATACTGAGGCGCCCAAAACATATTGAGGCTGAAACAAAGCTTCAGACCTTTGGAAGCTGAACCGAAGACATGCTAAAGCTCCGAATCTTTAGGCAACAACTCCTTGGAGTTCGTCATTTTCCCTATCTTTTATAGCTGATTTAGTGGATTTAGTGGGGTATCCCCCCTCAGACCGACCCATTTCTGCTCAGTTTTGCCCCAGCCTCGATTCAGGAAGAGTGAGAGCTTCCGCGGCGCCGCAAGCAGTGGCCTCACACCGCGCAAGTGGGGGTCCCAGATGTTCCCCAGGTCCCAGGGGGATGTGTTGGGAGCATTTGGGTGTTGGGAGCAACCCGGCTTGTTGAAGATGATATTTACCTCAAAAATATCTTCTGGTTTCCAGCTTTGGGAATCTGTTGGATATATTTTGGACTATTTTGGGGTGCTAGAATATCTGGATTTGTCAGTACATTGCGAAAAAATGATTTGGCCATCATTCAACGCGACACACCATCGCATTGAAACCTTCAACGCAGAGGTATCGCACTGTAGTTCGGAAAATGCCTCGGCTGCATATCGAGCTTTATGTTTTTTTTGATGATGTTGATTGTCCCAGCGAAAAAATCCCATCTCAAAAATTGTGCTCAAAAATTGCCAGCAAATCAACTCCATGAAATCTTCGTGGCTTTCGTCGATTGGTGCCATCTTGGCAAAGTGGACACCATCGGATCATATCGGATCCCCTGATCCTCATCGTTTTGTCAGGGTGGTTCCTCCTCGTTTTACGTGACGCGGCGCCGCCGAGAAATCTCAAATGGTTGTTTTTCCCTCTCTTGGTGTGTTTTTCCATGTTGAAATCACCATAAATCACCAAATCTGCGAACCATTCTGCTGAACGTCGATCAAGGTCAAAAATGATCAAACCGAAAAAACATGTGGCCACTGGCCGAAGATGACCCGAACAAAAACGCGTTGGGACCCAGCTGAAACCGCGGCGCGGTTTGCGTGTGTCGCAGCTTTTTTTTGCGGCCAAACCGATGAAGGGATGAACGTGGAATATATGATAGTATGGTTGATTAACCATTAAGTAGATCATCGGGTACTACTCTCGTTGATTAATAGTTAACTGTGTTGATGACTAGACATAACTACCCCAATACGTAGTGAATATATACCCATATACCGGATGGAATTGAAACCCAAATCATTGATATGTCTGCCAACTTCGCCCTGCAGTTGACTTTGGTATCTGTAGGATTGTAGGCCGGCCATGTAATTTTCCGGGGGCGCACCCCGCCCTATGAGTCACCATCCTGTCCCAAGATTGTCGAATCGGTTGGCGAAGTTCTCCATATTTTATCCAAGATACATTCCAGCAACAATCAGCAGTCGTGGCTTTTCACAGAGGATTTGTTGGTTTTAGGATGTTTTAGCCGGCAAGCTGGAGAAAAATGGCTTGACTTCAAGATTTAAAGAACTTCGGTGGGCTGCAAAATCGCATCACCCTTTGTTATGACTTTCGAAGAAGTCGAATTCACGCAGACAGGGCGGTGTGTTTGTTCGGCGTGGGAAAAGGCGATTGACGATGATTGAGGTTTTCCAGCAACCTGCATACTGCGACAGAATCCGAGATCTTAGGGCCCAGTCGGTGCCAGTTGATGAGGTGCCCATGTTGCGTTTCACATCTGCCCAGTCGGTGCCAGTCGGATGCCGCTGATCAACACGGTCAGGGCGCGAACAGCTCGTCGTTGGCGACAAAAGGTGCTGGAGAGAGAGAGAGAGAGGTCCTGGAAATGGGAGGTTCACTTTTATGTCTCAAGTTGAGAGCATGAGTTGCCATACGGTATATATCATTATATATATATATATATCGTATTATATCATTATATATATATATATATCTATCTATACAATTACATATATATATAATTACATACATATATAATTTCATGTATATAATTATGTATTTGATCATATATTTAATAATATATATAGTTACATATGTATATATATATGTAGCCATATATTGCCATACGCCAATCCTGAAATGCTATGGATACAGCAATGTCCTGCTGGATAGCCGCTCGGGCTGAATCCCGATTTCTCGCCTGAGTTGTGGGAGAAATAGGGGAGACTTCCAGACACATGAAACATACTGTGGATGGAAGCAATCCTACACCAGTTGGTAACTATTGGTAACTATTGAAGAAATACTGGTAACTATTGGTAACTATGAAACACTGTAAATAGATGTAAATACTGGGATTATAACGGGATAAACCATCTACCAACTGGTGCAGGATATCTTCCATCCACACTTTTTTTTTTTAAAAGGGTCATAATATGTGGTTGACATCATGCGGCCATTTTCTGAGATATGCCGAAGAGCAGGTGCTGCAAGAGCTTCAAGGGAAAATTGCAACAGAGAACCCGTGAATTGGCAAACAGACAGCACCAATTGGATACTAAAGACATCGGCGCGGTGAAGATAGGTTCATGTATGCCATGTGGACCCCACAGTGCCGATGCATCTGGGACCACTCAGCTTTGAGGTAAAGAATTATGACATGTTATGACATATGGCATACATATGGCCAGTGGCGGCTTTACACTAACTGCAAAATTCTCTGTCAATCTTTGACTGGTATCCTTCAAGATGACTGCAACTCACCTTTCGTACACTGGTTGGCATGTCGCGAGATGGCCAAGCGGCGCAAGAGCAACGATGGGGCGGCAGTGACCGTGACTTGGATGACTGATGAAGCATCAGCCCGAAAAGGCGGCAGACCGTTGCGGGTTACAAAGTCTGGAGACGTATGGATCATTGGGGGTTCGATTCAACTGGGTAGTTGGCTAATTGGGGCCCCAAAAAATGAAGTGCTGATTCACAAGGCTCGAAAACTACTTGATTTGCCGACACTTCGGGCATCTTGGGGCATTTTTTCTTTTCATTTGCAGATTTGCAGGTCCTAGATTATCAGAGGTAAGGCATGGTAAGGCGATAATTATACGGGAACATATGTCGCTGTGGCTATTAAGCCTAGGTATACCCTCTGGTAATTTAACATAGCTATGGAAAATCACCATTTTTAATGGGAAAATCCACTATAAATGGCCATTTTCAATAGCTATGTTAGTTTACCAGAGGGTAGTAGTGATGGAACTTGCTCCCAGCTACTTGGATAAAATCTTTTTTTTTTTTTAAATCTCAGTTTGATGAATGTCCAAGTGCCCCAAATTTGGGTGACACAGTGGCGGATGTGACTAGTCGAACAAGATCCAATAATGGTGGTTAGCCAAACGCATTGTTACTGTTGTTGGAACTGCAAACAGATTTCCAATCAAGTTATAGATGCTTCACTTTTATAATCTTTTATACTAATGTCATATTTATGCTTTTTACTCAGTTTGATCATGTTCGATCTATATATATATATATCTCAACATATTCATTCTGGGTGAAATCTGTGGTTTTTCCCATGGTTTTGCTTCCATCGGGCTAAGCACCGCATCCACCGCAGCTGAAAAAACACCGGATGGGTCCACTGGCTGGGTAGAAAACATAGGCCCAACATTCACAGAAACCAAAGGCAACTATTTCACAAAAATGTTGGATAAATAAGGCCTGATGAAACCCTATGAACTTGGATTTTTTTTAAAAAAAAACATCCACATCTACATCCATCAAGCGGGCTTGGAGGATCTTCCCAGTCGATTCAAACCTTAGGCAGCCCTAGGGCCCTAGTAGGTAACCCAGAAAAAAAACTCGTATATAATCAAACATGGTTTAGTTCGGAAATCCTCTACAAATCAGCATTTGAATAGGACAATTAACTCTCGAACTAACTGGGGAATTGTCCATTGCCAGAGGGTATAGTACCCCCCAAAAAGATGCCGGACTGTGTTTCCGGGATGGTTCGATGAATTTCGATGATGTTTTCTTACTTTCCAGGTTTCTAGCTTTCCTATCTCTATGACTGGGGGTTGCTATGTCCAATAAAACTCCCCATTATCCCATGTGTTACATCAAAAGTCAAAATTTTCCAGCCATGTTAGTCATTACCAGAGGGTATCCATATCCAAATAACCTCCAAGTAGATCGAAAAGCGACATCTCAACAAGAGTAAATGGTGAATTACTCGTTGATCTTTTTGGTGATGTCTATCCCTGGATTGGTGGAAAAATGCAGGAAACCATGGGTTTTACCTGTATAAACCATGGTTTTCTCGATATTTCATGAGGAAAAGCCATGGTTTTTCTGTAGATTTTCCACCTCAACGCGCCAGAGGTCAGCCTGCTGCTGCTGCTGACCTGTGTGTCCTGCGCCTTGATCATCGCCCCTTGGTAGCGTTGCGGATGCCGTGGATGGATAAGATATGACCAGATCCGGTGAGATCGAAACATCCATCCATAACCATCCATCCATAACAATTCATAACCATACATAACCATACATAACCATACATAACATACATCCATACATCCATACATCCATACATGCATACATCCATACATCCATACATCCATACATCCATACATGCATACATGCATACATCCATACATCCATACATGCATACATCCATACATCCATACATCCATACATCCATACATCCATACATCCATACATCCATACATCCATACATCCATACATGCATACATCCATACATCCATACATCCATACATCCATACATCCAT